>Ga0307968_1003504_pt1:0-5000 | contig 13006 bp, 22 predicted proteins | sample OrgLakmetagen650_FD_201834 | JGI IMG/M metagenome (GOLD analysis project Ga0307968, IMG submission 201834) | Saline water microbial communities from Organic Lake, Antarctica - #650 | ecosystem: Environmental > Aquatic > Non-marine Saline and Alkaline > Saline | place: Antarctica: Organic... | reverse complement strand
GCAGGAATTTCAGCAAACGTACAGTCATATACGGCGTACATACCTACATGGTTCTGGTCAACTCTATGCTTGAGCACTAACATTTGTGTGTGTGTGTGTGTGTGTGTGTGTGTGTGTGTGTGTGTGTGTGTGTGTATGGAACATGTGTGTGTGTGTGTGCGTGTGTGTGTGTGTGTGTGTGTTTGTGCATGTATTTATGAGTTGTTGTGTGCCTCTCTGTGTATGTGTGGAACACACTGTGTATATATGTGTTTATGTGTGTGTGTATATATATGTGTGTGTATATATGTGTGTGTGAATGTATGTGTGTGTATGCGTGAGTGAACCAGATTGTCAATTTATTGCTACAGCTAAGCACAGGACAGGCTGTTATCAGGGTGAGTATGTGTTTGTGTGTGTGTGTGTGTTTGTGTATTTGTATGTTTGTGCGTGTGTGTGTGTGCACGTGAGTAATAAGGACGCTTTTACCTGTGCCTTCGTTCGTGTTTATGTGTCTTGGTTTGTCTGTATGTGTAACAAACTTGAATTTTGAATATTTGCATGCGTGTGTGATAAAGAGTGTCAAGTGCTTCCTGCACCTATAGAGTCTATTCCACTTCTCTGACCGCGTGTCTACATCGTTTATTGCCTCCTCCTACACGCGCACAGTGAAAACCCACGCCACCAACACCATCAGCTGCCAAGCCTACCTAAAGCCCCCTCCTTTCATAAAAACAAACACTCTATATTCCACTTCTCATAGCGCTTATTTACGTTGTTTATTACCTCCTACACGCGCACAGGCCATGACCTACGTCAACAACGTCCTCAGCTGCCAAGCTTACCTGAAGCCCCTCCTTTCATCAAAACAAACACTCTATTCCACTTCTCAGAGCGCGTATTTACGCCGTTTTTTTCCTACTCCAACACGCGCACAGGCCATGACCTACGTCAACAACGTCCTCAGCTGTCAAGCCTACCTGAAGCCCCCTCCCGCCCTGCCAGCCCTCTCTGCTGATCAGCAAGCCTCAGACACAGGGTACGCAGCACTTCAGTTGCATGCAGCGATGGTGGCAGACATGCAGAGTGGACTGAAGGTCACTTGGAGCCCAGAGCGCTTGCAGGTGTGGGTTGTTAGAAGGGAGGGATTAGAACGTGGTGTGTTTATTTTTGTCTGCATTAAAGTGCAGGTGTGTATAGGGGGCTGAAAGCTACTTACAGCACACAGAGTTCTTGCAGGTGTGGGTTGTTAGAAGGGAGGGATTATAACGTGGTGTGTTCCTTTTTGTCTAAAATAACATGTTTGTTTGCAATAACATGCAAGAGGATGTCTGAACTGTGATGTTGAGCTGCTGTTAGCCACGCAGACCTAATTTAGTGAACAGGTTGCCCTCTGATGTTGAGCTGCTGTTAGATAAAACGCAGACCTTTGGTTGAGCTGCTGTTAGAAGAAACGCAGACCTTTGGTTGAGCTGCTGTTAGATAAAACGCAGACCTTTGGTTGAGCTGCTGTTAGGTGTAACGCAGACCTGTATTTACATGCTACTCAAAGTATATCTTCAAGCACACACACATACACATACACACACAAGACCTGTGTTTACATGCTACTCAAAGTATAGGTATCTTCACGCACACGCACACACACACACACACACACACACACACACACACCACACCACACACACACACACACACATCCACACACACCTTTGAAAAATATGCACGTTTTCCCAATCACACATGTATGGGGTTGGCCAAAACCATAGGTGAACGGTATTTTTGGCAGGGAAATCATCCAAAATACGGTCAAATACGGTGCATATACGCTGCATATACAGTGTATATATGTATATACGATTCTGGCCAACCCTACACATGTACACACACACATACACACACACGCGCACACACGCACACACACACACACGCACACGCACACACACACACGCACACACACGCACACACACATACACACACACACAGGGGTTGTGCATGGCATTGGTTGGTGGCTACATGAAACTCACCAAACGGGACCTGCAGGTCAGTGATTGTTGTGGTATACAGACACCTAGCTGCACAAGTATTATTTAGCACTCTTGCCTGTGCACTAAGTGTCTTTTTATTTGTGGCGTGGTATACAGGCACCTTGCACCTTGCAGCACTGCACAAGTGTTCTGCAGCACAGATGCATTTTGCAGTATTCTGCAGCACAGAAGTGTTCTGCAGCACAGACATTCGCTGCATCACTCTTGCCTGTGCATTCGCTGCATCACTCTTGCCTGTGCATTAAGAACTGTCATGTTATATATATCTGGTATATAGACACCTAGCTGCACAAGTATTCTGCAGCACAGAAGTGTTCTGCAGCACAGACATTTGCTGCAGCACTCTTGCCTGTGCATTAAGAACTGTCATGTTATATATATCTGGTATATAGACACCTAGCTGCACAAGTATTCTGCAGCACAGAAGTGTTCTGCAGCACAGACATTCGCTGCAGCACTCTTGCCTGTGCATTAAGAACTGTCATGTTATATATATCTGGTATATAGACACCTAGCTGCACAAGTATTCTGCAGCACAGAAGTGTTATGCGGCACAGAAATTCGCTGCAGCACTCTTGCCTGTGCATTAAGAATTGTCATGTTATATATATCTGGTATATAGTCACCTAGCTGCACAAGCATTCTGCAGCACGGAGGTATTCTGCAGCACTCTTGCCTGTGGGTCAAGTATGTTGTAGTACGCGCTTCTCGTGGTGTAGCGGCCTTGCTGCAAAAGTATGCTGCAGCACTCTTGCCTGTGCATTAAGAGTGTCTGTTGATATATGTTGCGGTATATTAAACTTTCTGCACTTTTCGTGGTGTAGCGGCCTTGCTGCAAAAGTATGCTGCAGCACTCTTGCCTGTGCAATAAGAGTGTCTGTTGATAAATGTTGCGGTATATTCAACTTTCTGCACTTTTTGTGGTGTAGCGGCTTTGCTGCAAAAGTATTCTGCGGCATTCTTGCCTGTGCATTAAGAGTTAAGAGTCTCCTTTGATATATGTTGTGGTGTAGTGGCCTTGCTGCAAAAGTAATCTGCAGCACTCTTGCCTGTGCATTAAGAGTGTCTTTTGATATATGTTGTGGTGCAGTGGCCTTGCTGCAAAAGTATTCTGCAGCACTCTTGCCTGTGCATTAAGAGTGTCTTTTGATATATGTTGTGGTGTAGTGGCCGTGCTGCAAAAGTATTCTGCTGCACTCTTGCCTGTGCATAAAGAGTGTCTTTTGATATATGTTGTGGTGTAGTGGCCTTGCTGCAAAAGTAATCTGCAGCACTCTTGCCTGTGCATTAAGAGTGTCTTTTGATATATGTTGTGGTGTAGTGGCCGTGCTGCAAAAGTATTCTGCAGCACTCTTGCCTATGCATAAAGAGTGTCTTTTGATATATGTTCTGGTGTAGTGGCCTTGCTGCATAAGTATTCTGCAGCACTCTTGCCTGTGCATTAAGAGTGTCTGTTGATATATGTTGCGGTATATTCACCTTTCTGCACTTTTCGTGGTGTAGTGGCTTTGCTGCAAAAATTTTCTGCAGCACAGAAGCATTCCCGAGGCAGTCGACAAGCTATACCAATCGGGGATATGGGACAAGACAATTCAATTCAAAGAATATCCGTACGCAGTTTGCTACTTCTTTTTCGCAGTCTGCTCTTTCTTTTTCGCATTTTGCAGTATTCCGCAGCAATGAAGTGTATTCGAAGGTCTGTGCTGCATATAGGACTGTGATGCCAATAACGAGGAGTTATTAAAAGCGCACAGTGCATCACACTCATTATTCTGCCTGTGTCTTATGTGCCTGTGAACACCCATTATTCTGCCTGCGTCTTATGTGCCTGTTCAAACTCTTTATTATGCCTGTGTCTTATGTGCCTGTGAAAACTTGTTATTCTGCCTGTGTCTTATGTGCCTGTGAACACTTGTTATTCTGCCTGCGTCTGATTTGCCTGTGAACACCCATTATTATGCCTGTGTCTTATGTGCCTGTGAATACTCATTATTATGCCTGTTTCTTATGTGCCTGTTCAAACTCACTATCCTGCCTGTGTATTATGTGCCTGTGAACACTCATTATTATGCCTGCGTCTTATGTGCCTGTGAACACTCATTATTTTGCCTGTGTCTTATGTGCCTGTGAACACTCATTATTCTGCCTGTGTCTTATGTGCTTGTAAACACTCGTTATTATGCCTGCATCTTATGCTTCTATAAACTCAGGGCTGGTATGTTAATACTAAGGATGTTAATACTAAGGATATTAATACTAAGGATGTTAATACTAAGGATGTTAATACTAAGGAGTTATGTCACGTGCAGCGCATCTTACACTCAGTTTTTGCCTGTGCCCAAATTTTTTATAAAAGCATGTCTGTACGTTTGCAGGACTGGGATGCTTATACTAAGGAGCTCCATCACGCGCAGTGCATCTCAATCAAAATTTTCCTGTGCCTACAATTTCTATTAACCCATGTGCTGTACGTCAACAGGACTGGGATGCCAATAGCGAGGAGTTTTATCACGCGCAGTGCATCACATTCACTTTCTGCCTGTATCCTAAATTCTTTTAAACGCTTGTGCTGTACGTCAACCGGACTGGGATGCCAATAGCGAGGTGCTTCATCACGCGCAATGCATCACATTCAATTTCTGCCTGGATCCTAAGTTTTCTTAAACGCTTGTATGTACGTCAACAGGACTGGGATGCCAATAGCGAGGGGCTTCATCTCGCGCAGTGCATCTTACACTCACTTTCTGCTTGTATCCTAAATTTTCTTAAACGCTTGTGCTGTACGTCAACAGGACTGGGATGCCAATAGCGAGGAGTTCTATCATGCTCATGATAGAAGCGGCTGGCAGGACCACCCCAAGCTTTGTGCTGAGAACTTATACATGGTGCTGCTCAAGGTAAGTGCTGGATCGAGTGTGTATATATTGATTGATAGATTGATAGAGAGACGTAGGGAGATGGAGGGAGGGAGGG
>Ga0307968_1003500_pt1 | contig 13019 bp, 12 predicted proteins | sample OrgLakmetagen650_FD_201834 | JGI IMG/M metagenome (GOLD analysis project Ga0307968, IMG submission 201834) | Saline water microbial communities from Organic Lake, Antarctica - #650 | ecosystem: Environmental > Aquatic > Non-marine Saline and Alkaline > Saline | place: Antarctica: Organic Lake... | reverse complement strand
AAGAAGTGGAGCCAGTGGGAGATGGAGTTTGCTCTCTCCATTGAGGATCGGTTTGGGAAGAATGGGAGGAGCGCTGCAGCCCGCCTCCTTCAGCAGCACTTCAGCAGCAGGTTTGGGAAGGGGGTGCAAGACCACCACGGACCACGGAGGAGGAGGAGGGGGAGGAGGAGGGGGGGGAGGCAATGCAAGAGTAACTCCTCAGGCTGAAGTTAGGAGCCTTAAAACTCGTCTCAGACTTTGTGTAAACCAGCACTGAGACAGATACAGAGAGGAGAGCACAAAAAACCCCCCAAATTCGCAAAGTTCGCAAATTTTCTTAACTTTTAAGGGGCCTCGCAAAAGCTTATTGCTCGCAAATTAATTATTCTAATTATTTTGGCACCTCGCAAAAACTAGGCCTCGCATACTAAAAGCGCAGTACGGTATACATAAAATATAGGATATAGGCATATAGGCATATAGGATTGAAGGAGGGACTGCAGAGAGCAAAACAGGATCCTTTCCTACTCCATGCTGTCAGCCTTTGCACTTCCTGCTATTTTCTCTTCAAAAAACTGAAGGGAATTGATGGGGCTTGATCCTCCTCTAGCTCATGCTATGATTGCTCATTCCTTGTGCATTTACAACCAACTGTGCAGGAGGTTTACGAGAGCTTTGCGTCAATCTTGTACCAAAACATCATTCGCGTGCGAGAAGGGAGAGAACTGCTGCACCCACTCCTTTTGCCTGAATAATGCGGATTTCTACGCAGGCTGCCAAAATGGTAAGCATCTCTTGAGCGCTTTAATTCAGCAGTTTTATACTCCATTATCTAGGCAGCCCTTATGTGAGGAGTGATGAACGGCTTGTGCCTCACTTGTTCTGTGTTCCATACCGTGGCAACTAGGAGTACACTGGCTTGTCTGTGAACCTTTTCTCTTGATCCACCTGTCCTTTCATTTGTACATTACAAGCAACGCTTTGACACAGACATGTGTTGCAAGAATTTGTAGCTTGGATGTTTTTTAAGCAGCTTGAAATTAATCACCGCTGCTGGTAATTCTTTCATGTCTTGATTTTTCTCTGTTTTTGACTGCATGGAGTTTCTTTGACCCTTTCATTTTGTTATGCTCCATTATGGCATGCAAGGCAGCACTTTCCATCTTTGTGTTCAATATCATTGACCTATTCTAAGGTGTAGCTAATAGTAAATGCCATCTTGTAAGCTGCGGTCTGTTTTGAAGCCAAAGAGTCCTGTGCTCCTCGTCTTCCCTGGATGTGTCAGATTAAATCACCGTCACTGCAAAGTAGGACTTGGCACATCAACTAAGTTTTTGGGACGCCTTCGGACCAAATAAGGCCTCCGATGTTGGAAAACATCATCCAGCAGAGGAGTGAGTTCTTTGCATCGCTGTGGTCCCTAATGCTTTTACTGGCGCTTCTGTATGTCCATGCCTATGCACTCTCTGCTCATACTTGTACTAGTGTGCGTGTGTCTATCTCTGCTAGTGCTACTCGTCTTTGGTTAGCTGCCACACTGCTGTCCCTTCATGACGCTGGGACCATTACTCAGACATTCTTGGTTACAACGTGGTTACACGTTATTATGACTAATAGGCCAGAATAGAATCAGAGCCTGAATAGGCTAACAAATATAATCAGAGACCTTACGCGGTATAGTGTCTTGAGGATCCCTTCTGATGGTACCTCGTAATATGCTCACAAGTTGTCAATTGACTACCAAAATTATCATATCCAGGAGATAATGGTTACCGAAAGACTGGCACATCATTCAGCTTATTGGACAAGACAAACAGAAGCTCTAGCTGTCAACCAACTTGTCACGACAAAGCATGGTACCAGCTCAAGCATGGGTTACAAGTATAAACCACATCACACGATTTGTCCATGCCACTGATTTAGCATGACAAACTGCCTCAGGCTGCTTGCCTCACGATTTGTCGCTGCCACTGATTGGGCGTGATAGATGCATGCCGATCAGTACCAACACAGGCTTTTATTAGTTTCCGGCTGCCACAACACTTGTGCATGAACAAACTCTCAATAATCCTCCAAGAGGGACACCAAACACAACCTAATTTACATTTGTCTCACCGTTGTTTTGTCTCTCTTCGGAAAAAAATCGAGACACTCTTAGCTTGTGCTCTTGCGAGCGTGGGCCAACTTCTCAGACTGTGATTTTTTCAAGGAGGGTTTTTCTGTTTTAGGCAGGAGTTTTCCTTTTCCCAGTCTTTTAGGTTTTTTTCCTTCATTCTGTCAGGCCCTTGCTGAGGACCGTGTAACAACCCCCACCAAAAAAAAAAAAAAAAAAAAAAAAAGAATGTAGGGCAATGTTAAGTATGCAAAAATGGAGTGCAGTGGGACTTTAAAAGCGGCAATCTGTTCTTAAATAATCTTTAAGTGTCTGAGAAACATGCAGATTCACATCCAGCTGCCAAATCCGGCTTGCTAATTTCAGGTGATCTGTCATCCTCTCTAAACCACAGCAAAGGCATCGACAAAAGGATCGGACAAATTTGGCGTAGCTAGTAGTAGACATGAGAGTGGCTTTGCTGCCAGCGCACGTTTTTAGCACTTACGCTCGTTAGCACCCAAGAAGAGAGCTCGGCATTGGTGGGACACTGGATAGTTGTACAATAAGTAGATAGGAAAACTCCAACGCTTTCAACAGGACAAACAAGTAGGGTGTGATCCTGCGGACAACCAAAAATGGGGCGGAGCCTGCGCTGCAACTTGCATTGAAATTGTACATAATATTGTGAGAGCGATTCAGGAGGGGCTGCGCCCCCCCTGCACCCCCCTGCTCTTGCGTTTGCACAGTCCCTGTCAGACCATGTCTGAAGCTGTGTGTCATGTGCAGCAAGCAATTCAGGGGGGCTGAATCTTTCTGAACTGCACAAGTGCAACCATTTCTGAGTCATTCCGGTCTTTGCAACCTGCAATGCATAGACATTGAAATGGTGGCGTGTCTGAAGCTATGTGACCTGTGAAGCTGCAGATGACCTGAGCTCCATACGGTTGTTCAAAGTCCCAACCTCTGGCTGGGCTGCTGCTTCCTGTGCCTGCTGAGTGGCATTGCCAGGCTGAGATTGTTGCTCCAAGTGCTGTGCCAAGTGCTGGACGCGGGTCCTCTCCCGGGCCCTCGCTCGCCTGTCCTCCCGAGTGCTGTGTCCAGCTGCTAGCGTGTTGGGATCGGTCGGCCTTCTACCCACTCACTACTCAAGAAGGGCTAAGAATATGATGAGTAACATTCTAAATATATGATAAATACACCCAATTGCATCCCGGGGGGAACAAGACACGCGACCCCTAAGGGGTCACGCGTGGAGGGAGGTTTGACCGGGGTGTTCCGGAATCAGCGCAAAATTGGCTTTGTTTCAAACAACTTTTACACTGTAAAGTTGCCTGGCAGGCTCAAAGCTCTATTCTTTCAGTGTTGACTGCAGTGAACATTAAGGGACTACGCCCCGGGGGGCTCCGCCCCAAAAATACAAGTCTTTTGATAAAACACAACAAACACAATCAGTAAAGAAAAGTTTTACTAAATGAAAATGAAAAAAAGCAGCTTCAAGCAATAGCTCAAACAATTCCCTCAATACGTTCCAAGGGTGGAATATGAGGAGTTTTTAATAATTCAAGCTTCTGTAAGTATTTATGAGACAGATCATGTGCTACAAACATACGTATTAAACGTTTTTGGTGAGGCTCTGGAGCATGAGAGAAATCCTACCCTAATGTGCGCTGATCGTGTCAGCAAATAGTTTTAATATATGGAACACGCAAACGATACCGGGGCCTATGATTTGCATTAAGATGCAATGCCTATAATCGTTCAAGTTAAAGCGTATATTAAGGGCATGAAACAGGTCTGATGTCATTCCTTCCTGTTGTATATTACGCAAACGAGTTGGGCACTTGAAATAAGTTGCCTTTAGGAGTGATCGTATGCGTCAACACGTTTTGTGTTTGTGCATATGTAAAGTAAATGATAGAAAAGCGACCTAAGCTTGAACACTATGTGACTACTCAGCATGGCACCCTCCCTGCCGAACAGGTCAGCTGAAAGTGTAGTGGAGTGCCTATTCAATGAACCTAGCTTGCAAAAACCCCTACACTGAGGTGTCAACTTCACTGGCGACCTTGCGCATGCCTGAGAAGGAGGCTGACACATCCAGCGCCGGTGCTCTGCTATCTTTTGGCTGCTCTTGCCTGGAGAAGCAGGAAAAGATATGCTAGTTATGCTTATAAATGTGAGCTTGCCAGCGTGTGCATACTTGTAGGGTTGACCATTATTGTAAATACATACACCGTATATGAGGTGATTTCCCTGCCAAACACACCGTATACATATATGGTCTGGCCAACAACGGTGGTATATTTGTCACACAAAGGGTGTTGATGCAAAGTGTGTTCTATGAAGTTTCTACAGCGTTCCACCAAGCACCAATCAAATGCACCATAAAAGCTGATAAATATTGTGCAGTAAGTATGCATTCATGTGTGTTTTTACACACCTAGGTTGAAACACCTCTGCCCATCGTTCCATCTGAAGCCTCTGTCGACTGCTAAGCCGTACGAGGGGGCGAACCTTCTGCATGTGTGTACGTGTGTGTGTGTGTCTGTGTGCACGTGTGTGAGTTTACACATGTGCGTGTGTGCTTGTACATGTGTGTGTCTGCTTGTATGTGTGTGCGTGTGTCTGTGTGTATGCGTGCGGCAGATCTAACTAAGCACCCTGTGCAGATGGATGGAGTACGAGCATAGATAATCAAGTACAGCAAAACAGCAGGAGGTTCGTGGCTGCCACCTCCAGCCCTGTAATGTCTCTAGGGTTGACATAAATTGCTTTTTGTTTGGTGTGAAACACATGAACTCCAGTAATGGTAGAGAAGCAAAAGTGATATGTCAAGTGATATGTCACTCTTGCTTTCTGTCCGTATTTCCCTGTTTTTCTCCATATTTTATTATCTTGGTCCTCGCAACTTGCTCTAATTTAGACTTAGTTTTCTCTTCATTTGCCTTCGGCAAGTCGGCTGCATGTTTCTGTTCTTTCCCCTTCTCGGCTCTTTGAGCAAGTTGTGAGGGCCTTTGAGCAGTCGTGAGTTTCCTTGGTAATAATTCCCCGCCAATTGCATCTCACATTGCAAAAAAGCATAACCACATATTCAGGCACGGTACGTGTACAGAGACAGTGTCGCACGGTGTATAAATACAGCTTTGGCTGAATCATAACATCTGCAGCAACAACGTTCATTGGCAATAGATTACACACTGTGTTTTACGATCTCACGTGTTGCAAAAGCCGTGGCTGCTTTACTTACTTACATAATTCATTGAGCGAGTATCGCATCAGAGAAATGCATGGATACATTTCTGTATATGAAGCTAGCCTAATATTTCAAAGTTCCACCCTTCGTACTCACATTGCGTAATCTAACAACAGTGCTTTACAGCTAGCATTTTGCAAACACACGCACAAACACAACAACACTCACATATTCATTGAAACACAAACAAGACACACACAAAAGCGCACACACACATACACGCGTACGCACACACATCAATTCACACGCAACACACACCGTCATCATTGACACCGCGTGATCCAAAGATAATGCTTCACGAGATTGGATGAGGCATCCTGCCAGCAACATCGCACTCCGTCCGTGGCCATGGGCACCTACAGAAGGCAGTCGCGCGCATACACACAGGTTTGCATACACACACACACACACACACACACACACACACACACACACACACACGCATAACATGTCTGGGAAAGTGCACACTCAATTTTCCTTAAGCCATGAAACTCATATTTTTATAAAAGAGAACGATTGCTTGGTGCACTCCATAATGTGGGGAGTGACTTCCACTGCCTGCATACTTTTCACAAATTTTCACAAATTTTCACAGTTTTTTCGCACTTACAATGAATGTATACCGCTCCTCTTAACCGGTGCTCCTGCAATTTGTGGGCGTTACTTTTGTGTGTGTCAAATGTGAGTGTCGCAAGCCCTAAAAATAATTGTTCCTAATACTTTAATTCATGAGACACAGACTGCAAAGTGTGGAGAACTTATGTAATGATGACGCCAAGAGAGCACAACGCAAGGAGGAACAGCTTAGCAGAGTATGCAAGGGTCAAGACAATACTTACAGCAAGTGTGCGGTGTGTGTATGCCAAACTATGGCAGAAACGTCTCAGTAGCTTCCGGTGTCTATACTATGATGCCGTGCACAGTACAGTGCAGGGTTCTGGCAAATTTCATTAAGAGGGTAGGCAGAATAGGGGCAAACTGCAGCACACACAGTATTAGAGTATTAGGCCTGGACTCATGTCAAGCGCACTTTGTATATGTACACGTGTATGAAACGTGCGAATGGAACCAAGGAATACTATGTCACACTAATAAATAACTCATAGGAGAGCTCACACACAGGACAGGAAAACAGGGCCCTGCTAATGTATCAGAGGGGAGGAGAAATTTATAAAAGCAACAAAGGTGCAGCTCATTGGAGCTGCTTTACACTATACGTACAGTACCGTACGAAAAGTATATCACTACCCCCCAATTATTATTGTTTTTTGGTGGGGGCGGTGATAGGGCGGTGGTTTAATAGATATATTTATTTCTTAAGGGGGCGGTGGTGGGGCGGTGGTGAAAATTTAGGTTTTTGAGCAGTGCGAGCGTGAGTGGTCAGGAACTCCCAAACTCACCTTCCCCCCAGCCCCAGCTCCGCCTGCCCCTGCCCCTGCCCCTGCACTCTCAGCCCCGTCTGCACCCGTTAAGAAGTTCCAGCGAGGGGGCGGTTGCAGTGCAAAACTGTAAGACATTTTATCTTTAGGGGGGGCGGTTGCATATTTTGACCATAAAGTACTTATTTCTTTCAGGGGGGGCGGTGGATCCATGGATGTACAGTACCTTCAAAGCCCACTCTATGCCATCGTTTATTTGCTGTACGCTTGGAATTCGTGTGTCCCAGACGGGGATACACATGTATGGGTTCTTGGTGTGGCTCCGGGGCAGCTCACCTGTGTATGTATTAATGTGTGTATGCTTGTGCGTATGTTAGTATAGTAGTGGACTGTGTTCGTACTTGTATATGAATGAATGGATACATATGTATATATATATATGTGTGTATGTGTGTGTGCTAGTAGTATGGACTATGTGTTAGCAATAGTAGATAGGTAGCAAGAAAAATTACAGAGAAATGGAGCCACTCCCCGCATGAGCTCAGATTAAGCAGTTTGGGTTCTGTTGCATTATTGCTAGAATGTTGAAAACTGAAACTGCCATGATCTCCCTTCTCCCCAGACTAGGCTAAGGGGGTATTATCCCTATCCTCTCTGTATCTCTGTTTCCATACTTCCTCTTCTTCGTTTTTTCCATCTTTCTTGCAATTAAATATACGTAGGTTAAATGCATCTACATTTTAACCACAATATTTATTTTAGCTACTTAGTTAAAGAGTCTGATTGATGCAAGACACATACACAAATGCAAGCACACGTGTACAAACATACACACACGTAATTATGCTCGTCAGATAAGCATACATGTTACGTCGAGTACTGATGGCCGGCCAGGGGGTAGGTGAGCAGCCGAGCTTGGCCAGCCCCCTATATACCACCCATTTAACACCTGCACATGTTTTGTAAGTAGGGAGACCTGTTTGCCTCAGCAGGTGAATTCCAATGTGCTGCTGTGCGGTGTGTGTATGTGCGTGTGTGTGCATTTGTGTGTGTGTATGTGCGTGTGTGTGCACGTGCGTGGGATTGGCATACGGAGAACATAAGTGCAATCATGTATCTTGTTAAGCATGGTTCAAGAGAAGAATTGATGTTTATATGTGCAACAGCAATGACCACATCAGAGAGGCTGAGTACATCAGAGCCAGACTAGTCAAGAAAAAGAATAAGAAAAACTACGCAGGCAGTGAAAACCACTCCCCACATTAATTAAGGAAAAGGAGCCACTTTAAAACCGAGTACCGTAAAGCTCCTCCACCGCGAAAAGGAAAGGAAAAATCAATGGGGATCAGGAGGGTTGCAGGCTTGGCCTGAAACCGGCTCCTGATGAGAGTTGATAATAGTACTGGAAAGGGCACATCTGGTATGGACAAGTTTAGCAGCAAAGTTCACAGAGTGCACATGGAGCTTGGAGGCAAGCTTCTTGACTCTTTGAGAATCGAGACCCAATTCCTTGAAAGGCTTCAGAGTGTGAGTGTTTTAGATGGTGCCGCCCACACCCAAAAGGATGATGTGGAGAGTAACAGCAGAGGCTCCTTGGAGAATGTTGCAAAGGTTTTGTGCTGTTCCTTTGCGGCGTTCAGCTGGTTTTGAGGTCTGGTGTCCTCACAGTACTTGATCTCGACGAGGTGGATGTCACGCCGAGTTTTGCTGAGGTCTTTAGATCGGTGCTGTCTGGGGTTGGTGGCTCTACTGGTGGCTGGCGGTGCTGCTGAGGTGCTCCCAGTCTCCCTCAATTGCCCCCTGCCACTTCGAAGAACCCACCCCCCTACATTAGTTTGTTGTTTTTGTGTTTTTGCAGCGCTGGGAGTAACCAGCACAAAATCTGGGCGGCTGGAGGTAAATCTGTCTTTATCTGGGAAGCGGGGTGGGAAGAGCCATTTGGGAACAATTCTACTTTCAGCTGTTTCAGGAATCTGGAGGTTTTGCATGGTCATCCGTTCGTTGCTGCCTATATCTATGGAGACAATGCATGATCCTAAGGAGCCTGTTTTTCTGATAGCTTTAAAGATCATGCAGCATGCTATGTTGTGCCTTTCGGTGATCGTGTTCCTTATTTGCGTGTTTTGGCACCCAGAAAGGATGTGCACGGCACTGTCTACTTGTGGGCAGAGGGGGCAAGTTTGACTTGTTGAGAGTTTGAACAATACCGCATACCGCATGTTTTTGATTATATAGGGTGCCTGTTCTGTAATTCATAATGATACATTTGGTCTTAAAGGGGACATCGGATGATGTTAGGTAAGCATTGCTAGTGGCTCCATTGGCAGTGCCGTCCTTTATGAGGGTCTGGTAGTACGCATGGTTGTTCGCTTCAGTTTTGGCATTTCCCAGTTTATGGAGAAAATGCATGTGTGCTTGAAGGGCGTCACGGTGGTATGGTAGGTACCAGAGCTTTGGGGGAGGAGAATGGGCCATGTTTGTTGTATGGGTATGAATATGGGTTTGTGTTTGGTTTTCTATGCCTTTTTTTGCAAGCCAGTGGATGTTGTAGAAGGGATTTCCCTCAGGGCCTGCTGTTTTGATGGAGGTGTCTGCAAGGTCGGAGTAGGTGGTGGCTGACTTTTTAGCAAGGGTGTCGGCATGCTCAGTACCGATGATACCGGCATGGGACTTTACTTTGAAGAAGCGGATAGGCGATGGTGATTGGCGGATTGCTTAAGCAATGGATTGAAGGACATCTCCTTGGATGTGGTGGCGATGGAGATTCGGGTGTGAGAGCTGCCTTTTAATTTGGTGCAGTGATGTAAGGCTGTCAGTGGCTATATGTGAGTAGCCGTGTATGACTGCAGCTGCTATAGCTGCTAGCTCTGTCTGTGAGATGATGTTGGTTATACCCATGCCTTTTGGGTTTACATAGTGGTAAACATTTAAGTGAGGGTGGTATACGCCTGATCCGGTGTCTTGCCCTACTTCATTTTTTGGAGGCTGCCATCAGTGTAGGTCCAATCCTGCCGATATTTTACCTTACGAGTTAGGTTTTGGCTGGAGCTGTTTTGGGGTGCTTCGTCGATATTACAATTATGAGGTTGGTCAGTGCTAATCAGGGCAATTCTTTTATCTGGGCCTTCTGAGGCTTGAGGGTGGTCATTGGGTAGCTTAATAAATTTGTTGAGTCCTGAGTGTTGTCCGGAACCTAAGGCTGTTTGGTAGGGATGGTTATGCATGTTTTGAATTTCCCACTTCGCCTCAGGGATTTCTTTGGCAAGTTATTTTAGCCAGTCTTTGTTGTGAGCATTGAGGCAGACCCTGCCCTTGGTATTCCATATGGCAATGATCTTCAATTCCCAGGAGTGTTTGGAAAGCGGTATCTGTATGTTTTTCCAGAAGGGCAATTTCACATATTTGAGTTGGTCTGATGGGATGGTGCCCAGGAATTTACATGTGTGTGGGTATATGCGGCAGAGTGATGCATAGAAATTTGTGATCATGTTTTTATTCCAGGAAGGGAGGAGCATGAATGTGGCTGTTTCCTCTGTGCTGAAATCAGCAGAGTAGATGGCGTGTCTTGTTGCTAAGAGCATGGTGTTTTTATGGTAAATGGGATGGCAGATGGAGAACCCAGAGAATTGGGAGGAGAAGGCATTGGTGTTTTCCCCAAACACTTTGTCCCTTGGGTGCTCATTACAGTAATGGGGGGATTTGGGGTCATGGTCGAGGGGGGATGCTATTTTTTCTTTAGTGACCAGGGCCCACTTTTAAAAGGCGGCGGTGATGTGGGAGGAGAGTATCCGTGCAAAAGAGTCTTTAATTTTTTTTATTCGTATGTTTAGAGGTAGAGATGTCTTTACGAGCAATGAGGCCTACGAGTTCTGATGCAAAGCTAATGGGTGGAGATTTAATGTGGCCGTGTAGGCCGCTGCAATTTGCCTCCTCAAAGGCCTTTTGCAATATGTAAAGGCGCTCGGGAGTAAGCATACCTTTACACTTTCCGTCGACGTTGTAAATACAGGCTACTGTGTCGGTGTACACTTCAGGAAGCATAATGTCACCTGGGGAGGCTAGGATACTCTTTTCTTGATACTCCATGAGATCAATGGTTGTGATCCAGTACTCACAATGCCCTGTGGCCGTAATGTCAGCCTGTGGGTTGGTGGGTTGGATGTCAAAGCTAACTTTGTTTCGAAGATCGACTTTGTAGGGTTGGTACGCATTGCCCTCTTGGATGGCAGAGAACCCTTGTTTTTAAGATCATTTAGGTGTTCATCTGGTGCAGGCTGAGATAAGTTTGGTGCGGCGATATGCTCTTCAAATTTATTGAGGCTCTGCTTGAAGCTTTCACACATGTTTTGTAGCTCTTCTGGCTCCCAGGTTGGGTTCCATGAGACTTCCATAATCTCTCTCTTCTGAAAGTGGATACAACTTTCCTTTTCATTTTGATTCAGATTGATACAGGCAGGGCAGGCAGGGCAGGCCCATGAATCATTGGCAGTGGCGCAGTAAAAGCTTCCCTTTCAGTGGCGTTGCAGCAGCTTGTTTTAAGCAAGCATTGCCAGTGGTAGGCACGGTTGCAGATGTCACAGATGTACGTGTTTTTAAAAGGTGGGGAGAGGTCTGAAGATTCAAGTCCTAAATGGTAGGAGCAAATTCCACAGCTTGCGCACTTAATTTGGCTCTGGGCAATAGTCTTACTGGATTTGGGCACTAGTCCAAACTGATTTAAAAAGGGGTAGGGCCCATCTTTCAATATTCATGGGGGCATAGGGTAAGGGTAAGGGTAAGTATTCATGGGGGCATAGTAAGTGTGGTATTGTTTCTGTCTTAGGGGTGTATCATCTGTCTCTTTTCTTAGGGGTGAAGAACCTCCATTTATCTATGTGCAGGATGTCCATATCATCATATTAGAGTGTGTTGATGGCCTCTGTGGGTGTCATTGAAAAAGCCTTGTCCTTCTTGTATGTCCAGAGTTCTTGTTGAATATGCGTGGTGCGCAGGGGGGTCAGGTTTAGGCTAGGAAGGTTATGGGGTATATCGAAGATTTCACATTTTCTTTTCCTTTGGGGTCTGCGCTATGATGATGGTGCTGTGTGGTGTGCAATCTCAAAGGTTGGGTTGTTGTGTATCTGGTAAGTTATCGGGTTGATGATGTGGATATGCTGGGTGGGAGGAGTGATAACTTGTGTGAACGCTTGTGTTGCATGGTGGTTGTGGCTAGTGATTTGTGAGCGTGTGGTGCGTTTGTTTGGCTGACTGTTTGTAGGTTTAGTTCAGTAGGCTGGTGGTTGCGGCTAGTGATTTGTGAGCGTGTGGTGTGTTTGTTTGGCTGACTGTTTGTAGGTTGTAGTTCAGTAGGCTGAATTACTATTTGTGAGTTTAAAGCAACAGTGTCTATGATTTGAGTCAGGGGCGTATGTTGCTGACTTTCTGTTTGGCTGCGTGTCCTCTTTCTGGTACCGGGGAGGGCATCTTGTGTATGCCGTGCACGCTTTGCTTGTTGATCTTGGGAGAGAGTGGCCAATTGGTTAGTGGGTGCAGGCTCAGAGAGGCAGGTAATAGCTGTAGTTTGTGGCAGTGGTATTGGCGATGTGCTTAGAGTTGTGGTTCCTTTTTGTTTGGTTGGATCCCCTTTGTGAGTAGCGTTGTGAGCGCGGGGTTTCCATTTGTGGCGAAGGTGGAGGCCCTTCCACCGTTGTGGCGAGGGAGTGTTGTGTTTGGGGAAGCTCAGTGCGGGATATGTTGCCATGTGCTGTGCGTTTCCTGGGTCAAGCATGAGATTCTGCATATTGGGGGGTAACTTCTTCTAAAAATGAAGGTGTAGGTACGTAAGCGTGACCTGGAGTTTCTGTTCGAGGTTTGGTTGTAATTTTAGAGGAGGCAGGGGATGTTTGCGGGATTTGGGGGCACCTTTTTCGTGAGCCGATGTGTTAATGTGTGTGTCTAGGAGACCTGTGAAGGAGGAGTTGTTTATTTTGCGGTAAATAAGTAGGATAGACTGTTTTGGATTCCTTTCTTGGAGTATTTGTGCAATTGATGTTGGGCTTAGCTCCTGTGTTCCAGGCAGATTAGCAATGGCAACAAGCCTGTTTAGGGCTATGATGTGCTTTTTGAAAACTCGAGTGTATTATTTGTTGTTGAGTTGTTTCCCAGAGAATGTATTTTTTCGTCAGCTGATGTGAGGTCATGGAAGCCAGTTATGCCTAGGTCCATAAGCGGTTTGGTAATGCAATTGATAAGGGTGGCTGGCTATGTTGGAAGGGTGGGCTTGCGGGCAGAGGTGACTTCTGAGCTTGAGATCGTTTAAAAACGTGCTGTTTCC
>Ga0307968_1003499_pt1 | contig 13020 bp, 13 predicted proteins | sample OrgLakmetagen650_FD_201834 | JGI IMG/M metagenome (GOLD analysis project Ga0307968, IMG submission 201834) | Saline water microbial communities from Organic Lake, Antarctica - #650 | ecosystem: Environmental > Aquatic > Non-marine Saline and Alkaline > Saline | place: Antarctica: Organic Lake... | reverse complement strand
CGCACAAGGGCATGGGCCAGAGAACTGGTAGAAGCATTAGGGACCAGCGATGCAAAGAACTCACTCCTCTGCTGGATGGTTTTTCCACCTTGGAGGCCTTTCTTGGTCCGAAGGCGCCCAATCAGTAGATGTGCTGAGTCTTATACTTTGCAGTGACCGTAATTTGATCTGACACAGTGGACCAAATACTGCTCCTGCTGGGATGTTGGTGTGTGCCAATCACCTTAACCTAGCCCTCTTTTGCCAGTCAGTTATTTTATCCCTACAGGATATTTAATATCTTCGAGTTTCTCAGAGAGAAACTTAAAACTTTGACTTTGCTTCTATTGAAGCTGAAGTAGCCGATGGTAGGCAAATTAAGAAGATAAAGAAGCAAGTCGGTAATCTATATTGTTTAACTTGACCACAAATAGGAGTTACAAAACATATGGCTGATACCACCCTGTGCAGCAGGAGGGCACATATGCACCCACACATGCACGCACGCACGCACGAACATACAAACACTCATGAGCAAACACACACATATTAAAACGTTAGCTGTAGATTTGCAGCGGTGTACCCGATTGTGAAACCACTCCCACCCCCTGGCTTGCATCCTTGGGCTGCGGTTTTTGCTGTTTGAGATTGGGAGGAGAACGGTCCTCCAGTTGTTTAACAGACGCATGCAGGCGCAGCGCGATGGCCTCCCAGACCTGTGTCAAGGGTAGGAGCGCGTCAGTGAAGACAAGTTAATACAGGGTGGTGCGTCAAGTGGTGCGTCAGTCGGGGTAGTGGAGACAAGTTGAACCAGCAGGAAGTTGTAGCAATCCCTGAAGTTGCGCACATTGTGTGTCTGTGTGTGTGTGTGCGTGTGCGTATATGCATATGTGTGTGAACGTGTGAACGTGTGTGTGTGTGTGTGTATGTGTGTGTGTGATCATACACAATTACGTGGCTGATGTGACCAGCAGCAGCGGGCTCGTTTCAGCCACCAAAAAAAGGTCGCAGTGGACGCAAAGTCGTGTACAGATTAGTAGACAGGAGCCGCTTTGGTCACAGGCGTGGTGCTACTCCTTCACTGCAGAAAACAAAGGAACGGGATCTCAAAGATCCGACTTACTTGCTGCTGGTTCTTCCCAGCTTTGTTGCAGTCGCAGGTGATGTCAGACACGTCCACAAAGTCTGACTTACTTGCTGCTGGTTCTTCCCAGCTTTGTTGCAGTCGCAGGTGATGTCAGACACGTCCACAAAGATCTGACTTACTTGCTGCTGGTCCTTCCCAGCTTTGTTGCAGTCACAGGTGATGTTAGACACCAAAGGAACGGGCTCTCAATGATCTGACTTACTTGCTGCTGGTTCTTCCCAGCTTTGTTGCAGTCGCAGGTGATGTCAGACACGTCCAGCGGCTGGCCTGCGGCGAACAGACGTCAAATGTGACAGTGCGTGTGGGTAAACACACACACGTCCAGCGGCTGGCCTGCAGCGAGCAGACGTCAATTGTGACAGTGTGTGTGGGTAAAACACACACGCACACATACACACACACTTCCATCGGCTGGCCTGCAGCGAGCAGACGTCAAATGTGACAGTGCGGAATTTTGTGTTTATGTGTTTGCTAATGTGAGTGTGTGTGCGTGCGTACATATGTGTTCATGTGTGTGTTTACGTGTGTGCAAATGTGTGTGCATATGTGTGTATGTATGTGTTTATGTGTGTGACAGTGCATAATTGTGTTTCCGTATGAGCAAATGTGTGTGCAAATGTGTGTGCGTATGTGGCAGTGCGTAATTGTGTTTCCGTATGAGCAAATGTGTGTGCGAAAGAGTGTGCGTATGTGGCAGTGCGTAATTGTGTCTACATGTGTGCAAGTGTGTGTGCGTATGTGTGTATGTACGTGCTCATGCTTGTGTGTTCATGTGTGTACGTTCGTGGCACAGGGCCATTTGATGAGAAAATTATGAGCAGTGCAATAAAAACGTACAGGAGGATATAAGCTCGGAATGGAGTCATGCACGTGTGTGGTCGTGGCAGGGCCCCAGATGTGATTGCACATGTGTGCACATTAGCCCACACCAACACACACACACATCCACACACCTCACCCCACCCCAAAACCCAGCCACACACAAACACACACGCACGCACACACGCAAGCGCACGCACACACACCCACACACACCCACACGAACCCACACACCTCTACATGACCAGCAGCATGTTCCCCCTTGCCTATTCCAACGTGCACGCTTTGGCACTTGCACACGCACACACACACGCACACACACACGCCATGCACAACAAGCTGCACGGCTTCTCACCTATTTCAACGCGTACGGTTTGGGCAACCCTGAACATCCTCGCCTTGAATGGCAGCACCCTTGACATGCCGCTGTAGTACATAGGCACAATGATGGGGTCCCTGTGTGTGTGTGTGTGTGTGTGTGTGTGTGTGTGTGTGTGTGTGTGTGTGTGTGTGCGCGCGTGCGTTGTGCGTGCGTGTGTGCTGTGGTACATAGGCACAATGATGGGGTGGTCCCTGTGTGTGCGTGCGTGCTGTGGTACACAGGCACGATGATGGGTTCCCTGCGTGTGTGCGTGCTGTGGTACATAGGCACGATGGTGGGTCCCCTGTGTGTGTTTGCATGCGTGCATGTGTATTTCTGTGTGTACATGTCTGTGTGTATATTTGCATGCTTGTGTGTACATATCTGTGTGTGCTCTTATGGAAAAGTGTGTACAAATATTTGTATGTGGGTGTGCGTACCTGCGTGTGTGCATGTGTTTTTATTCATGCGCATGAAAAATCAAGTGCAACGAGCTGCGCAGGCAACGCAAACCACTCTTAAATAGGGTTGGCCAGAACCATACATTTATAGGTATAAGGTGTACATACGGTATTTTTAGCAGGGAAATCACCATACATACGGTCATATACGGTGCAAACATACGATTCTGGCCAACCCTACTCATAAATCATGAAGCCTTCAGCGGTAATGGCAGGGTTCAGGATAGTGTACATCTGCAGCTAAGCTTTTATATCACACGTCTTGTTTTGTGTCACATATGACATATGACTCACATATATGAGTTAGCCTCAGTTCAAGGTTTCTAACACTGATTGCCTGTTACTCCTATCCAAGATTGTCTTGCAGATCATAAGAGGGGTTTTTAATTTCAAGGCAGCAAATCAGATTATTGTCAATGGGGCATGCGCACACACACATACACACACACTCTCACACTCACACACACATACACATACACACACACTCTCACACTCACACACACATACACACACACACACACATACAAACACACTCACTCACACACACAGATACAAACACACACACGAACAAGCATGCTCACACGAAAGCACAAACGAGCATGCACAGACTTGCAAACAAACACACTCACACACCTGCCTGCAGCTAGCCTTGCATCGCAAACCTGCGAGTGGCACATGCCCACACACGTGCAAGCTTTATTAGAGCACACACATTTCGGACACGCAACAAACAGATCTTTGTGTGTATGCTTGGATTGTTACGGGAATATATGCATCGCACCAAGTACAGAAATGGCATCTGTCGATCGACAACCCTTATTAGCAACATTTAACAGATGGGTGTAAACAAGCAGAATCATTTAAGATGTGAGACACAAGGTGGTCTTTGAGTATGATAGGGCGGGTAAGCAGTGAGTACGAACCGCACCATCTTGCCCAACCCCCACTTAAAAGGCCCCAGCGAACATAACCTCCAGACAAATATTTGAGCAATACTCCTGGTGATGTGCAGGTTTCTACCTCCCAACCACCTGATCCCCACTGAAAAGCTCCTCTTATCTATATGCTCCAGGTGGGATGTTGTGATGTTATGTTGTGTCTTTGCATCTATTGGGTGGTGCAGAACACAAAACCACTTCCTTTCCTAATCCATGCCGGTAGTGTTTACACTATCTGTGTTCTTTTTCTTTTTCTTTCCAAACGGCCTCAGCTTTCCGTCCAGCTAAATGTTGCCCTCAGGAAACAGGTGAAGGATGCACACACACACATTCAGCCAGGCATACCCACATGCCAAAACACACACACACGCCTACGCACCATCTTGCCCACCCCCCACTTAAATGGCCCCAGCTTTCCGTCCAGCTGGATCTTGCCCTCAGGAAATAGGTGGAACCAATCGCCTCTAGCGGTTGCCCAAGCAGCTACACGCAACATGGGCTGGTTCACTCCTTCACCTCGGTTCTGCAGGGTGGCAATCAAAAGGAACTGGCATCATGACGAGCTTTGTCATGGTGGCAATGTCGTTGTCATGGTGTCATGACGAGCTTTGTATAGCACGGGAGCCGTTTCAGAGATTCCCTCCACATCACTTTTTTCGTGAACTGGTGCGCGCACACGTTTACATGTGTGTGTGTGTGTTTGTGTGTGTGTGTGTGTGTTTCTGTGTGTGAGAGAGAGAGAGGGGGAGAGAGAGAGAGAGAGAGAGAGAGAGGGAAAGCGTGTGTACGTGTGATTGTGGGCGCAAAGTGAGTGCATGAGCAGAAATGATGAGTAAAAAGCAAGGAAAGGACTCACCACAGGAAGGGTCTTTCCAGTCAGGAAGAACTGCCTGTGTAATGGAGTAGTGGGCAATTCAGTGAGTGTGTGTGCTTATGTTGCCGTGTGCACTTGTTGCTGTGTGCACTTGTTCCTGTGTGCACTTGTTGCACTTGTTGTGTGTGCTTATGCTGCTGTGTGCACTTGTTTGTGAGTGTGCTTCTTTTTGTTCATGTCTGTGTTTGTGTGTGTAGTACATGTCCGTGAGTCACGAGTGTGCTTCTTTTTGTGTATGCTTCTTTGTATTATGCATATGCTTGTACTTCTGTGGTAAGGTGTGCCCTTTGCTGGATATGCACACAAAAAAGAGCACTCCTGGATCAATGGCAAACTCGTCTCATGATCAATGGCAGACTCGTCTCGTGATCAATGGCAAACTCATTTCGACATCTCACTCTCAAGGCACTCTCTTCCTGCACACAGTGTGCAAACACAGTACTAGAGCGCTGCTAGATCAACGGCTAGATCATCTAGAGATCTCACACTCAAAACATTCTCCTCCTGCACCGTGTTCAAACACACTACTAGAACGCTGCTGGAGCAACGGCTAGCTCATCTCAAGATTTTGTTCTCAGAGCATTCTGTTCCTGCACAGTGTTCAAACACAGAGCCTAAACACACGACGAGGGTCCTGCTAGCTAAACAGCTGGAACATCTCAAGATCTCATTCTCAAGACAATTTCCACCTGCACACAGGGCTCGGACACGAATGGCACAGGGCTGGCCAGAGGGTATTTCCGTGCCTCGGTCACTCAGCATATCAGTGCCCTGCTTGCTTCATGGGCAGGTAATTCATACATGTTGATTTCCTTTGTAAACTCCTTCGAGTAACCAGCACAGCTTCTAGGCCCCTGGACACTAGGCGGTAAATGGTTGGGGAGATACGGCAATTTGATGTGTGCTGGCTGCGTTTGGCAGAGATCGGGGGGGGCCTCGTGGGGACACGGAGAACCAAACGAGTTCTTGATATGTACGTATAGGACGATAGGGGCACCACGGGTAATGCGAAAAACAATCACGAGGTTGGGATCATTTTTTGTGTTACTCACCGGGTTTATCAATCAGCAGTGAGATCAAGTGAATGTGCAGTCATACGCAGGTGAGTGCTGCACACCGGCCCTGCCAGAATGCTACCATTTCCCTCTGCCAGAGCACTTTGCCAATACGTATGGTGCAAGTATCACCGTACGTGCAGTCATACGCAGGTGAGTGCTACACACCGGCCCTGCCAGAATGTTACCATTTCCCTCTGCCAGAGCACTCTGCCAATACGTATGGTGCAAGTATCACCGTACGTGGTACGGTGACGCAAGGCAAGTGGTACGGTGACGTAAAAGGTACGTGGTACGGTGACGTAGGGCATTTGGTATGGTGAAACAAGGTACGTGATACGTGATATGGTGACACAGGGTAAGTGGTTGGTATGGTGACGCAAGGCATGGGGTATGGTGACGTAAAAGGTACGTGGTACGGTGACGTAGGGTATTTGGTATGGTGAAACAAGGTACGTGATATGGTGACGCAGGGTAAGTGGTTGGTACGGCGACGCAAGGCATGTGGTATGGTGACATAAAAGGTACGTGGTACGGTGACGTAGAACATTTGGTATGTGAAACAAGGTACTAATCCTAAAAATGATTAATATTGTCTGCGAGATCTCCGCAATTTTTCTCCATATCGCAGACAATATTAATCCTAAAAATGATTAATGATATGGTGACGCAAGGCATGTGGTATGGTGACACAAGTATCAACAATAAACACCTGTTTCCTTACACAAGGCAAGTGGTACGATGACACAAGTATTAAAATTGCGTAGAGTTGGCCATAACCATATATACGGTGTATATGGTGTTTTTGGCAGGGAAATCACAAAATGTACGGCCATGTACGATGTATATGAGCAATTCTGGCAAACCCTAAAATTGTGCGTTACGTGTTGCACACCGCTCTGCTTAACCCAAAACTAACAGCAACTACTTAAGAAACGAAGCTTGTACCGTACGAACTCCTTCTCAAGCACACTCCTGTATCAGATCAGCACCTTCCCTTGCTGACTTAACTTGCTGACTATATTGGAGATAAAGTAGGACCCAGACTTTCCCTTCCTACATACATCTCCTTGTCAAGGGAGGGAACTGCACGGTTCCCTTTCTTTTTGTGGTGAAGATTTTTTCAGGACGCTCTGCCTAACTGGCTCTTTCTCCATGGTTGATGTGGGGCCAATTGGATTTCCCTGCCTGGAAAGGATATAATCCTTTGATAATATCCTTTTAAGGAAGATCTTACCACCTCCTTTGTTGATCACGCACACAGTGGCAGGCCAGAGTTACAACCAGAGCGTGAGAAGAAGAGCCAGAGCGTGAGAGAAGAGCCAGAGTTACAACCAGAGCGTGAGAAGAAGAGCCAGAGCGTGAGAGAAGAGCCAGAGTTACAACCAGAGCGTAAGAAGAAGAGCCAGAGCGTGAGAGAAGAGCCAGAGTTACAACCAGAGCGTAAGAAGAAGAGCCAGAGCGTGAGAGAAGAGCCAGAGTTACAACCAGAGCGTAAGAAGAAGAGCCAGAGCGTGAGAAGAAGAGCCAGAGCGTGAGAGAAGAGCCAGAGTTACAACAGAGCGCGAGAAGCTTTTGGCTTGGGTACCCTATGTTTAAGCAAGCCTATGCCATGAAAACACAGGCTCATAAAACTAGGGATGGCCTCAACCTTCAGCATTCGATGAATGCACAGCAGCTCGGCCGGGTATTCTCCAAAACAGGCAGTTTTGCATGTCGCTCATGTACGATCCTGACCAACTCTACACCAAGAAAAAAACAAGACTACGAGCAAACAGTTTTGCATGTTGCCCATGTAAGTTCCTCACCAACTCTACACCAAGAAAAAAACAAGACTACGAGCAAACAGTTTTGCATGTTGCCCATGTAAGTTCCTCACCAGCCCTACACCAAGAAAAACACAAGACTACGAGCAAACAATTTTGCATGTTGCCCATGTACGATCCTCACCAGCCCTACACCAAGAACGAAACACGACTTTGAGCAAGCAGCGACGTATGACACTCCCCATATGAACAAAGAAACAGGAGAGATTGGAGCCGAGGACCATTAAACTCCAACACCAAAACTTTTACATCGAATCAACAAAATATCGAGTGAAGGATGCTTTCAGGCGTGAGCAGGAGGAACTTGCACGCCACTCGCACACACAGAGTACCATTTTGCTGCGCTAAAGGTTGCAAGTGCCCAAAATTTGTGCAAATGTGGTGAGCGCAAGCTACACTCCAAAAACACGCGAGTGCTCACCTCAAGAAACTAGCTTTTTTTTATACAACTCACGCACACAAGCCAGTGGAGTAGCAGCGCAAGGCGGAAATGATTCGCACCGAGAGCGCACGCGTGTTCATAACATCAAGAGCTAACTTTGTCAAGAAGATGCTCTTGTGCACACAGAGACTCTTTCAGCTGCGCTTACAAATCAAGAAAGGAGGTACCGTTTATCGTTCAGACAGCTTAGGCTCAAGAAAGGGAGTCGTGACTTTTTGTTGAGACTTCATGTCACCTCACGGAACACCCACTTCAGAAACTCGTTCCTACCCCACACTTCTTGCGCACACGCAGTGTTTGGTTTTACTGCATTTAAAATGGCAGCGACCTGAATTCGAAACCTGAGTGAACATGGAAGCTCAAACTGCCACTTAAATCAACTCATGAACTTGTTCTGAAAGGTTTACAAGGCTTCACAAAAAAAGGCCTTCAGTCAAGAAGTGCGACTGCTGGCCTGCTCAAAAAAAGCAATTACTTCATGGAGGAAAAAACAAAGCTTGTTGTTGTTCTGGCTTAAGGAAGTAGACACATCGTAAGAAAGTTGACACGTCGTAAGAAAGGATACACATCGTTAGAAAGTTGACACATCGTAAGAAAGTAGACACATCGTAAGAAAGTTGACACATGTCAGCTCATGAACTTGTTTTCAGAGCACATTTCTTGCGCACTCGCACACAGTGTCCACCGCATTGTGGATGCTCAAACTGCACACCAAAAACACGCTAGTGCTCACCTCAGGAACTCGTTCTTGAAGCACACCTCCTGCGCACACAGTGTCCACCGCATTCTGCCTTCCCAAGGGTCCATCCAAAATCTTGACCAAGGGGTCAGCGCACTGGGAATGCCGGGGTCGTCGAACATACTGCAAGAAGGACCGTGACCGTGATCATTGGCTACACAGCTCGTGAAGTTGCAGTTCGGATTCAGGGGGTCGGTGCGCTGGAAATGCCGGGGTTGCAAAACGTGCTGCACTGGAAGGATTACCTGTCATCAATGGAAGAGTTACCACAGTCATCAATGGAAGGAATACCACAGTCATCAATGGGCAGCTCAGCTTATGAAGTTGCAATTTAGATTGAGAAAGTCATTATGCTGGGAGCTGTACTGCAGCCTATGGAATTGCACTTAGGGTTGAGAGGTGATCGTTAAGGATCAAACAGGATTAAAAGAACTAAATCTGACAAGCCATGGATTTGAATAGTGCATTTTACCGCTCTTTCCAGGTAATTGTGTCATTGTTGCATAATTGAGAGATTTGTTTCAAGAACTTCCTGAGCGATGGTCACGGCAGCAGGATAAAGCTAGAGGAAGGGGTTTAGCATTCAGGATGATGTTTAGGTTGAACAGAGATAGGCCCATGATGTCAAAACAGCATTCGGAAGCCTGCAATGGGGAATTACACGGGTCGGGTGTTATGACGTGCACTGAAATCATGAGTTCATACACTGACACTGGAGAGTGCTACATCGTGTTATTGAGGTTGGGGTTGCATGTTGGATTTTGCTTCTTCTCTTTAGGATGATGCTGTAAGGTAAATAGGAACAGGTCCGTGATGTCAAAACAGCATGCCAGCATCTTGTCTTCATCTTTTCCTGGGCACTCTCGCGGTGTAAGGACTGGACAGAGAGATTCAGCTGGAATTGGACATGGTAATGAGCTAATACAAAATTTCCTATTTAGTCTTTTAATATCGATGCCACGTCATCATCCCTACGGGATTCTTCATGCGGCTTGTAAAGGAAAAGCGACGCAGGCAGTGAAAAAACGCTCCCCACATTTATTAAGGGAAAGGAGCCACTTTGGTATCGGGTGCCATAAAACTCCTCCACCAAAAGAAAAAGAAAAAGGTCAATGGGGATCAGGAGGATTGCAGGCTTGACCTGAATCCTATTAGTAAACAGCTCTAAACCATTCCACCCAAAACCTGTAGACCGGGTTTTGTGTAGCCCCTTGCACTGCTCAAACACACACACACACACACACACATGCACACACAATTTTACAAAACCGCATTCACCCGGGCACGAACACACACAGACGGACAGACGCAGGCGGACAGACAAACGCACGCACGCACACATGCACACACGCAAGCACAGTACCTTGTGTGGTTTCCGACGGTGATGAGCCCCACACCCTGTGGGCGATGATCCAAGGCATCCAGAAAGTATTGGTGATTCACCACCTGTTACAAAACATGCAACACATGTGGCTTTGGTTCACCACCTATCACAACACATGCAACACATGTGGCTTTGGTTCACCACCTATCACAAAACACACAACACATGTGGCTTTGGCTCACCACCTATCACAACACATGCAACACATGTGGCTTTGGTTCACCACCTATCACAACACATGCAACACATGTAGCTTTGGTTCACCACCTATCACAAAACACGCAACACATGCAGCTTTGGTTCACCACCTGTTACAAAACACACAACACATGTGGCTTTGGCTCACCACCTATCACAACACACGCAACACATGTGGCTTTGGCTCACCACCTATCACAAGACACGCAACACACGTGGCTTTGGCTCACCACCTATCACAACAAATGCAACACATGTGGCTTTGGCTCACCACCTATCACAACACATGCAACACATGCAGCTTGGGTTCACCACCTGCTACAAAACACGCAACACATGTGGCTTTGGCTCACCACCTATCACAACACACGCAACACATGTGGCTTTGGCTCACCACCTATCACAACACACGCAACACATGTGGCTTTGGCTCACCACCTATCACAACACATGCAACACATGTGGCTTTGGCTCACCACCTATCACAACACATGCAACACATGCAGCTTTGGTTCACCACCTGCTACAAAACACGCAACACATGTGGCTTTGGCTCACCACCTATCATAACACACGCAACACATGTGGCTTTGGCTCACCACCTATCACAAGACACGCAACACATGTGGCTTTGGCTCACCACCTATCACAGCACATGCAACACATGTGGCTTTGGTTTACCACCTATCACAACACATGCAACACATGTGGCTTTGGTTTACCACCTATCACAACACATGCAACACATGCAGCTTTGGCTCACCACCTGCTACAAAACACACAAAACATGTGGCTTTTGTTCACCACCTATCACAACACATGCAACACATGTGGCTTTGGCTCACCACCTATCACAAGACACGCAACACATGTGGCTTTGGCTCACCACCTATCACAACAAATGCAACACATGTGGCTTTGGCTCACCACCTATCACAACACATGCAACACATGCAGCTTTGGTTCACCACCTGCTACAAAACACGCAACACATCAACACATGTGGCTTTGGCTCACCACCTATCACAACACACGCAACACATGTGGCTTTGGCTCACCACCTATCACAAGACACGCAACACATGTGGCTTTGGCTCACCACCTATCACAACAAATGCAACATATGTAGCTTGCAAATTTGTGCAAGAGGAGGCAGAGAAATTGAAAGTGATCAGCTACGTTACGCGCGCATAAGCATACACGCATGCTCACAAACACGCGCAAGTACACACACACATACTGCATACATTTGCTCCTGGCCAGTCCTAGCAGTATAAGAGTTATCATGCGCGCACACAACCTCACAGTATGACGGCACGCACACGACCTCACAGTGTAATTTGCGCACACACGATCACACAGTATAACGTGCGCACACACAATCACATGAGGTAGCATGCGCGAACACGATCACACAGTATAACGTGCACGAACGCGATCACACAGTATAAGAGTTATCGTGCGCACACACAATGACATGAGGTAGCATGCGCGAACACGATCACACAGTATAACGTGCACAAACGCGATCACACAGTATAAGAGTTATCGTGCGCGCACACAATGACATGAGGTAGCATGCGCACTCTGTCCCTCCTTAGTTTGCATCAGCGAGCGTGTGCCCGTTGAATGCAGGCTGCCAAGCTTACTCAAACCAACATTTAGGGACTGGATCGTAAGTGTACACCATACAAATGTATGCTTCAAGGTTTTGCTGCCAAAAATTCCGCACATTATGGCTCTCTCCAACCCTATACACACGCCATTTCAAGTATGCAGGCTTCACGCCTTTGCACTCACTTACTGTTGCACAACGGAACACACACACGCACACACACACACACACACACGCACACATACACACACAACTCAGCACACAACGTTGCCCAGCTCACTGCTGAGGGCTCATTTTTCATCATCGCTTTGTTGCAGCCTGAGACAGTGGTTCTTGCAGGCCTGCCTTGTGTGGTCAGATCTAGAAGAAGCGCAAACGGCAGGGCCAGCCAAAGCATTGCAGTTTGCTACACACACATTGCTGTACATAGCCACACAGCCAAAGCATGCGTGCGCATATATACACAAACACACACACTTTCACACATAACAGCACAGGCACACGCACGACAGGTGACACATGCAGCCATGAATATGCGCAATGTGGCCGTATATCAGTTTGGACTGTGACCCCAGAATGACACCTATAACCTATTAGTTATAACCAAGAACAGAGAATTTGGCGTGCCAAACACACAATGCCTGTGTGGAGGGGACCATACCTACCTCCAGGTTGTTCACAACGGTCAGCATAAGCTTGGCAAAGCCTGAGACCACTCCCAGCGTGACAGATCTACCTGTGCATGTGTGTACATATTTGTGCTCATGCGTGTGTGCGCGTGTGCGTGTATGTGTGTTTCTGTGTGTATGTGTGTGTGTGTGTGTGTTTGTATGTGTGTGTGTACGTGTGTGAGTGTATGTGTGTGTACGTGTGTGTGTGTATGTGTGTGTACGTGTGTGTGTGTGCGCATGTGCGAGTGTGTGTGTGTGTGTGTGAGCGTGTGCATGTGTGTGTGTATGTGTGTATGTGCGAGTGTGTGTGTATGTGTGTACGTGTGGGTATGTGTGTGTGAGTATGTGTGTATGTGTGTATGCGTATGTGTGTGTGTGTGTGTGCGTGTGTGTGTTTGTGTGTGTGTGTGCGCGCATGTGCGTGTGTGTGTGCGTGCGTGTGTGTGTGTGTGTGTGTGTGTGTGTGTGTGTGTGTGTGTGTGTGTGTGTGTGTGTGAGTGTGTTAGAGAGT
>Ga0307968_1003498_pt1 | contig 13021 bp, 12 predicted proteins | sample OrgLakmetagen650_FD_201834 | JGI IMG/M metagenome (GOLD analysis project Ga0307968, IMG submission 201834) | Saline water microbial communities from Organic Lake, Antarctica - #650 | ecosystem: Environmental > Aquatic > Non-marine Saline and Alkaline > Saline | place: Antarctica: Organic Lake... | reverse complement strand
TTCTGCATGATACTTTCTTTTCGCTCTTATTCAAAACAAACATTCTCTTTCTCTATTCACTTTTCTCTTCTTCATTCATCTGTTTCATGTTTATTCTTGCTTCTTTTTCTGGTGTCTTGTTCAGTCTTTCTAGCCTCTTTCTCTTCTTGAAGCTGGCTTTTTTATGCTAAAGCTCAACTGCCCTCGTTGGCGGATATAGCTGTGTAACCCTTACCCTTATGGGATTATTGCGGCTGACCGGCCGGTCAGCATCTGATCGTGATCCAAACAACTTGGCTGGAGGTCATACCCTCACCATTGCAAAAATTAGTCTCAAGCCTGCCCTTTGCAATAAAAGTCATTAAATAATAGCCTCGCAATATGTACGCTTGTCAAAATACAAGCAGGCAAAACAGAGAAAGGAGGAAATAGTAGAGCAAAGTGAAAAATAGCTTTCATTGATAATGTCCTGTTTAAAGCATTAGTCCTTCAAACACACATCACGAGCGGGTCCTGGTGTAGTGTCACTTAAGCACTAAACCCGTGAGACATGGCAATGGCCACCATCCAACAGCGTGCTAACAGTATATATATACAATGCAATATGATCAACAATGGTGTTACAAATCACAGCCCATGACCGTTATACACGCTAGACGTTGTACGCGCCTCCTTGCCCGCCTTGTTGCTGGCTCTTGAAAACCTCGAGTGCCGCATCCTGTTTTGCCTGCGCACACAGAGAGTAGGATGATGTCAGACGTCCAATTGTGGTATGAAGTATACTGAGATAGCAAGCGGGAAATCTCGTTGCTCATTTTTTTCTTTCCTGTCACTGCAGCATGACACGCTTAGATACTCACCTTTAAGCGTGTACCCTCCACATAAAACCTTATATGCGATGCTGGTGCAAGTGACCCAAGGAAATTTTTTCTATATTCTGCAGCCAGACTTCAATCGTGTGTCGTGCCTCTAGCTCTAGTCAGATTTCATGGAAGTAAGCATGCAGCCCACTACAGAAATCCACGAGGGATTAACTGACAATATCTGGCTCTCACTTGATGAGAAACCAGGATGAAAGAAGAGGCTCCACTGAATTAAAAGTATGCATCTATTTAGCCGGTTGAAACATTAGCGCCAGTGCGAGTGGCATTTAAACACACATGTGACCCAGTCGAGATTTGGGACGACCTCATGAGACTGACACACAAGCAAACCTTCGCCTTGTGTAACCGAGGCACCTACCTGCTTTATGCCACCCCTTCCGCGGAAAAACAAGTACGCCTGCATGACAAAAAAGGGAGAAAACGAATATTGGTGTGTTATGCTGTAGATACTGCATTAACCTGCTAGGCCCTGCAACTCTGACTTTAATGCTTGCCATGAAACAACTGACCAACTTGTTACATTATAAGGAAGCTATAGCTTTGCGTATGTTGTTTGATTTTCAGGCACTTATTGTGTCTAGGGTTGGACAATTCATTTTTAAACACCTGTATTTGTATGTAAGTACGGTACCTTATGCAGGGAAACCGAAAAATGCATGGGTGTACACCATTTTGGCGAAATTTTCTTACATCCTCTTATGACGACTGTCAAGCATTTGATAAATCTGCTTGCCTGATCAATTACAACCAAAAATGACACAAAGAAGCGGCAATCATTTGCGCCTAACACACTCACGAATCTCTTGTGCTCTCGCAATCTGTTTGCTTTTCGTGTGTGTATATTTGCTTCCATGCAATGTAAGTACAGATCTGATGCGATCCCTCTTAAGAAGCGCCTTTCCCACGGTCTCCCACGTTTCGGTTCTTCCCTCGAACTGCTACTCACATCTTTTATGCACCAAATGCACCACAAGGCTTCCAACACCCAGAGGCACGCGCCCACAAAGTAAATGATGCCAGGGAAGGGGTGTACATCCAGGGCCGCAATCGCAGTTGCAAATCCAGAGAACGACCAAGCAGCTGCCTCAACGGGGATAGCTGCGAGGAGCGGACATGGTAGGAGGTTATTGACTATTTACCTACCCATAGAGGACCTCCTACGCAATAAGCAGAAAGTAAGAAGTAGCAGGGGGCCTGCTGGATGAGTATCGCTTTGAGCATGACTGAAAGGCCAAGGACGCCGACTGTGATTCGGCTTAGCCAAGCCCACCCCAAAAAGGGGGGGAATGATGCCATCAAGTGTCCTTGTTGCAATGAGCTGACATCCTGATGCTTAAGCGCTGGAGGTGTTACTTAATTATCAGGGTTTGGCTAACCCGACGATTAGAAGCCCTAACAGGTTAATTTCATCAGGTGAGCACGAGTTAGTGCGTTGCATGGAACATGAAAATCACTACAGAGACGACTGAAACGACAAGCGACGAGCACAGCAAGCTGAACCTAACGAAGGAAGACACAAGGGATACAATCGTTTTTGCCACTCACCGATGGCACACCAGATGCACCAGCAGATGTGCACGGCGTAAAAGAGGAAGAAGACGATGTAGCCTGATGTGGTGCTATTCCGAGCAGCATGGTAAAGGCGCTTGTACCACAGCCACATGCTGCCTGCCAAGCCAGCTATCCAGTAGATGACTGCACAGAGCAAACAAAAGTTACAACTCTGAAAAAATTTGAACGAGGGAAACACTTCAGCATCTCTTTCCTTTGAAGTTTCTTGCACGATTTGCTGTAGGGAGAGGAAAAGGATGCGCCAAGGGACTGAAACTAGGATACAGGATAAGTGAGAGCCTTTCAGTCAAATTCGCATACTTTTCACATAACCAGGCCCAGTCCAGCTCGTTCTGGCCCCTCCCCCCCCCCCCACACACACACATGCACGCACGGGCACAAACACACACACACACACACGCGTGCGCGTGCGCACACACACACATACGCACACTCAAATATGCACATACACACTTACTGGATAGAAACCAACTGGGAATGGCGTGGTTGTCAGGTTGGTAGCCGAGCATGACAGTCGCACAGAAGAACTGGAACGTGTTGCAGAGAACGAAGCCCTGCATTCAAGTGAGCGCAGTACGTGATTGGTCAACTGTTCCCTTACCCAATGAGACATATCAACCTGTCTCTAGCGCTGCACACACTGCCTGTGGCTTCCCCTCAGCTCCCCTTCACGGCATTCCCTCTGCTCGCAATGGCCACGTGGTTGTACTCACCCACCAACTCATGTACACCTCTCTGACCACTCGCTTGGATTCATCAGGAATCTCCCCAGCAATGTCATGGTGCCAAATGGGGAAGCAGATGGGCCAGTTGTTCTTCCTGAAGCCACCGTCCTTCTTGATCTCCTCCTCAAGCTTCGCCAATTTGGCCTCCCGCTCCATCAAATCCCGCTCCCGCGCATCTAGGTCTGCGGCGGACCTGCCCTGCGCAGGAGGAGGGAGGGAGAAGGGACGAGTGTGAATTCATGGGGGCCGTGTGCGCGCATCGGGCTCGAAGCGGTTATTCGCTGACTCCATCAACAGCAAATTCCGGGCAAAACGCTAGTAAAGTGGCAGTTGCCTGCTCAAGAGCAGCGGCAAGAGAGGGGGGACTCACCCCTGACTGGGGGGTGGGCCCCTCGTAGGCTTCATTTGTGTTGCCTGCTGCAAACATTCCGGCTGAAGGGTAGGCTGACGGGGGTGGGCCTGAACTGCCAAACTTGGGCCCCTTGCTGGCTTTTGAGCTAGCTGCTGCGGCCGCGAGGGCTCCCTGCACAGAGGTGGAGGGAGGGACAGCTACTCTCAAATGCTTAAATTGATGCACACAGAGACCCCGGCCTGCAGAGAGGAGTGGATTGCTTGCAAGCATGAACACCATATAGGTGTCTTACCGGTGGGAGCTGACCGTTGGAGGGAGGAGGAGCAGGCGGGGCTGAAGGCCTGGGCCCGTCCCCCAATTCTGAGTCTGAATCCACATCTCCTGCTTTAGGCTCAGGTTTTCCTCCCCACGCCCCTGTGCTTGCAGGAGAGGGTTGGCAGCGAGCATTCAGGGACAAGTCAAACGCGCTGTGTTGAACGAGGCAGCATGCAAGCAAAGAGAGGAAATCCCACCCACCAGCCCCCATTGCGCCCCATCCTAAGCTCATGTCAGCCGTGCCAGGCTGCTGTGTAGCAGTGAACACAGGAAGAAGAAGGGTCTTGCCTCACCGATTGAGGTGGAAGGAATGACTGCTGTAACCTAGTTTAAAATGTAGTTTTTGTAAATTGTAATAGCACGTTGTTTGCAGACAATGAAACTTTTTCCAGCAAGGGACGCTACGGACGCAGCGCTTCAGCGCTTCACGCTTAAAGGAATTAAGTTATAAATCAAAATGGGAAAAGGAATCAAGCGGAAGAGCAACCCAGGTACGTGCTTGCATACTCCCTTCAACTCTGCCATACTGCTATGGTGTTGGTTTGGGTGAGCTTGTGAGTCCATGCAGATGGGGGGAAATGCGCACGCAAGTTGTTAACCAGGGCTCTGAGCCCAATTTTCCTCACCTTTGTGCGGCGTTCCATGTTTTGCACAATTTGAAGGGGTGGGTGTGGACTTCAAGAGGGTCAAGACCAAAGTGGGCAAGAAGCTCCCCAAAGCACAGAATGACACGGACACCAGCTTCAAGGCTGCCAGTATCAACCTGCCCAACCAGGCTCTCACGGAGGACAGAGAGGGCGTTGCCGTCAACGCACACAACCTCGCCCTTAAGGTGGAGTTGTGCGTTTGAATTTTAGGCCTGTCCGTCCAACCTCGGGGACACAACATGCTCACTTTTGAGAAGGAAGCACGTTTGAGATTGCAGCCGCCTGTTCGTGCAATAAAATCTGCCGGATTTGCATGCATGCAGGAGTTGCTGTCTCAGACCTCACACTACAGCGAGAAAGCCCGCAAGAGCGCGCTGTTGGGCCTGGCAGACCTCTTCACGCGCCACCCCCAGGAGTTGACAAATCACGTAGGCCCTGTCTACACAAAGTGAGGTTTGAGCTGTGAGAACGCAATAGTTTTCTTATTTATTTTGTTCATACCTTGGCGGTAAAATGTGTGTTAGCTGCTGACATACTTTACCACCTTTGGTGTCAATGAGATCATTGCTTTTGAAACCTGTTTCAAGTGTTGTGTTTGCTCCCTCTGTACAATTATGTAAATTTGTAAATTAGCTTCAAACAGGGACGCAATGCTTGCTGTTGATTTCCACTCAATCATAGCTGGGGAATACAAATAGCATTGGCATCTAAGACCATTCTTATACCAATTTTATCTCCCTTTGTATACTCACAAAGCAGCTTCCTTGTGTTATCCTGCACACCTCAGGCTGGTGGAGCGTATGGGCGACGGAGATGCGGACGTACGAAAAGCCTTGGCACGCTTGCTGCGTGAGCAGTGCATTCCCAATGTTGAAGGTGGAGCGCTACGTCCCTTTATGCCTATGATCATGGCCCATGTGTGCAGGTGAACAGCTGTGTTGGATTGAGCTATACAGGCGTGATTGTCACTTGTTAACATGTTTGGGTTTGTAATGATAAGGGGCATATGCTGCAGTGAAGAAAAAGACAGGGCCTGCCCCGTCTTAAAAATTTCCATCCTTTAACGCATCTGTGTTTAAACTCCTTAGGATGAAATGGTAAAAGTACATGCTTGTGTTTGTAATGTACAATCTGCTTCCGGCTATCATCGTAGCTTTCCACGCTAGGTTCAAGCGAATGTGTTATTAATGGCAAGCTCAGCTGTCAATGGATTTCTTGAGCTGCGTCATCGTCGCACAGGGCAATAATGCTGAGGACAGCTGGTGCATCACCTTTTATGTGCCCTGCGCATCTCAAGCCAGGAGCAATTTTTCTTCACTACCCGGGGTTGGCCAGAACCGTATATGATACACTGTATATGACCGTATATTGTGATTTCCCTGTCAAAAATGCCGTATACACACCGTATATATATGGTTCTGGCCAACCCTACATATTTCTGATATGGTATGCAAGTTGAATCTTGTCCCAAATTCTACAGCTGCCTCCGTGCCTTCCCACGTTTGTGTGTGTAGCGGGGTGGAGGTTTTAAAATGCATGTATCACTTGACAATAGCTCCTGACGCGCACTCCCTCTCTTTTTTTGTGCAGTGCCATGACGCATTTGAGCTTGGAAGTGCGCAATGATGCCCTGGTTTTGCTGGATGTTCTGGTGCGTACCCCCGTGTCACTGAGTGTGTGGGGGGGGTGTTTGTGTGGGTGGGTGGGTGCATACTCCCGTGTCACTGTTTAAAGCTTGAACTGTTACCGCGTGTCCCTTTTGGATACGTTTATGTGAATGCGTAGTATGCGTGAGAGCTGAGTGTGCGTGAGTGTGTGCGTGTTTGCTATCATGGTGGTCCTCTGTGCACAATGTGCGCTGTGATATATCCTGGCGTGTTGTGCATAAAAGGAGTTTGCACTTACGTCGATATTGCATTTCAAAGTTGAGGGTCTGTCCAGCCACGACCATCAAGTACGGCGTAAAGTGACTTTTCTTCTTCATTCAAGGTTAAGCTCCCATTTGTAAAAAAAAGGCTACAAACGTCGGAGTCGTGCTTTTGTCCTCAACCTACACATATTCACACAACAAAAGCGCACCCACAAACACACCCACAAACACACCCACAAACACACACAAACGCACAAAAACACTACAAAAATACACACATACCGTGCCCCTAACGTCCTGCGTATCTGCAGATGGACCACTGCCCAGAGCTCGTGGTGGGCAACTTCCTGTGTCCGTGCATTCAGCACTTCTGTGACCTGCTGTCCCCGGGACAGAGGGGGAGCAGCATGAAGGCCCAATCAATAAAAGTCTTGCTCAAGGTGCTCAGCCTTTGTGTATTCATATGTGTGCTTGTGTGCATCCTCGATTGCCTCTGTCTGTGCACTACAAAATGAGACCTAGTGTGCGACTGCGTAATTGTTTCTTGGATGCTCGTGAGCTTGCTTTCATGTTTTGAATGAATAGAGAGATTACCTTAGTAAGATGCATCGCATCCAAACACTCAGGTTGGGCCTTGTGCAGCACTTGCGCTCCGGGCCTCCTTGCGCTTGCGCTCCTGGCCTTGCACTTGCGCTCCTGGCCTCCTTGCACTTGCGCGCCTGGCCTCCTTGCGCTTGCGTTCCTGGCCTTGCAATTGCGCTCCTGGCCTCCTTGCACTTGCGCTCCTGGCCTTGCACTTGCGCTCCTGGCCTCCTTGCACTTGCGCGCCTGGCCTCCTTGCGCTTGCGTTCCTGGCCTTGCGATTGCGCTCCTGGCCTCCTTGCACTTGCGCTCCTGGCCTCCTTGCGCTTGCATTCCTGGCCTCCTTGCGCTTGCGCTCCTGGCCTCCTTGCACTTGCGTTCCTGGCCTCCGTGTACTTGCAATCCTGGGACTTCTGCAATCCTGGGACTTGCGATCTTGACTTTGCGCTTGCGTCCCTGGGAGGTGTTGTATGCTGTCTTTTATATCTCCTGCACTTAAATGAGCCAACTGCAAGTGCAGGCAAGCAGAGTGGGCACCAGGGAAAGTGAACTACATATCCAATTGCGCATGTCCCTGACTAAGTTGCGGGCCCTCACTAGCGTTTCATACCAGGCCTCCCCACCAACCCCATCATCACTCCCATTCCTACCCTTCACACATCGCTTCCTTCATTCTCTGTTACCACTCCCATTGATTCCCCGCAGGTCCTTCATGCCCTCACCAGCTTCTTAGACCGGGCCTTTCCCCCTGCCCTTTCCTCGTCCTCCCTCTCCTCACCCTGGGTACCACCCGCCACGGCGACCACCACAAAGTCACATTTCAGGGGCACCGCCAAGTCAGCCCCCCTATTTCGTGACCGCTGTGCGTGGCCGGCACGTGCCTTGTATCAAGGGGGAGGAGCAGCAAAAGCAGCCTCTGTGCCAGACAGACAGGGCGCGCAGGTAACATGGCATGCCTACCGACACCCCATAAGGCCTATATTATTGCCACAGTTCAAGTGTTGGCATTAAGAAGAGTAGGAGCCTTGTGCTGAGTGATCATAGGATGTGTGTGATTATGCACATCTTTTGATGTTGCCACGAGACCTTGCTTGATTTGCATTATTGGCCAGAAGCATACAAAGGTATGTAAATATACGTACGGCGTCTATAGCAGGAGGTATGCCGTACATACGGTCATATACAGTGTGTACAAATATTATATACATATACGGTGTATATGTATAATTCTGGCCAACCCACTCCTGTCAACTAAATGTACACAAAAGCCTGTACTTAAAAGATTTATTTATGGTTTTTTGTTTGGTCTATAACTGGTGCTTACCTCTTATTTCTTGGTTTATGAGTGGCTAAGACTTTGCGCGAGTTTGCTTGGGCTCCTGCCTGTTATTTTAGTGGTGCTATGATATGAGTGGCACATGCACCGTCTACAAAAGAAACAGCTGCTGTGATGGCATGAGCACTGTACTGCCGCATAATGAATGCGTGGTTTGGAAAGACCAAATCATGAGTCTCAGAGCCGGGGAGGCAACACTTAATTATTAAACACAATGCAAACTTATGCGGAGTCCTTTTGCCCCTTACTCGATTGTGCAAGGAAGGCCTTTTTATGTACATAAGCAAAGGCAAATGCAGGAACAAGCAAACCTCAAAAAGCTAAGATCAGGGAGGTTAAAAAACCTTTGGGGTGTTTCGACCGGGATTTGAACCTAGGACCTCTACAAAACCTGGTGTTTTGACATATGCTAACTTTGTTCACGCGTTCTTTATTAACTGATTAAACAGTGGTCGCAGCACTCCTCAAGATGGTTAAAAGTGATAATCCTGCAGTACGGTATCCAAGGTGTCCGGGTCTATGCTGTACTTGATCATATAGAAACAGCAACATGCACGTTTTCCATTGTACCAACACGAGCAAGGTGTGCGGGATTTTATGGCGACGTCAGTGCTTGCATATGCTCGCATTTCTTCCCCTTCTGTGTAATGCGCACCCAGCCATAGGGTAGTGCTGACAGGTAGCCTAAAATATGTATCAGGGTTCATCCTGTTGCTGCTCATGTTTTGTCTGTACGCTTTACAGCAGTCATTAGCGGTGGTTGACCTCACACGGCAAATGCAGGGAGCAGATAGCATAGGAGGAGGGGGGAACAGTAAGGACGACAGACTGCAGGGACTGGCGCTGCGTCTGCTGCAGTTGCTGTGCAGCTGTTGGCTGGAGTGCTCGCCCGGCCAGCTGCGGACGTCACCCGAAATGGAGCTGGTACAGGTAAGGAGCTGACCGTCGTGACTTTGTGCTGTGTTGTATGTGTTTGTGGAGCTGCTTGTGTTGGTCAGAGTTCTTGCATGGCCAGTTGCGGACGTCACCCGAAGCGGAGCCGGTCATGGAAAGGGGCTGGCTGCCGCGACTGTGTGTTGCATTGCATGCGTATGTGAAGCTGCCGTGCAACAATTGGCTGGAGTACACACTTGGCCAGTTATAGACCCAGTGGGTTGGCAGTTGTGATTATGCCCTGAATTGCAATAGTACCTACATGGAGCTGCAAGTAATGAGCAGGCCACGGCCTTTGAGTGAGCATCCTTTGCTGTTTTGCAGTTGCAGCAGGTCCTGCTGCGTGCTGTTGCGAGATGGGCCGTGGGCTAAACCTTGCTGTGTGCTCTGTCACACGAATTGGTGCAGAGAAAAGGAAATTTTCCATAAAGAACACAGCAGGCATGTGTATCTAGTCATCAGTTGTTTTTGCTTTATCTGAGGTTTACTTAAAAGCCTTATTCCGTGGCAAAACGTGCACAATCAAGCATGTAAGCACAGGCGCTCCTGGTCATCCTCACAGCTGCATACACAATTGTTTCCAACCTCAGATTGTATATCATAAACACCGTTTCACGTACACGCACCCATTCACAGGCGCTCCTGGCCATCCTCAAAGCCGTGCACTGTATGCCATCAACACCATCTCATTTGCACGTGACAGACACATACCATGTATACATTACAAACACACACACACTCACACATACACAGGCGCTCCTTGCCATCCTCACAGCCACACACAGTATTGTGGCAAACCTCATCCAGCTCCCCTCCACCTCTCACCTGGGCAGCCACGGCGATGCAATTGGTGCAGGACATCAGCCGGGGGGTGCGTGCTAATTTCCTCTTTACGTAATGTTTACGTCTAGGGATTTAAAACCTGTTATGGGGGTCAGTGCAGTCCTTACAATGGAGAAAGAGGGATTATTGCTGCAGCGCTGAGGAGTGTGTGTGGAGTTTGTGAGGTCCGGTTGTCTGCGTGTGATGTTGCTGCTGCTAAAGAAAATTGTCCAGGTGCGTTTGTCAGTTTAAGGGGTAAGCAACATCATTTTGGAGGACATAATAGGGCAAAAGTGTCGTGTAGGTCCTCCGCACTTGCTTAACACTGACCAGAAAAGAGGCATGGCAGACTAAGCAAGGGCCAAATAATTAGGTGGAATAACAAGGGATACCCCCACCACCAAGCAGGATCATAAATGGGACGACGATGACTTTTCAAGCTGGGGGAATAAAGGGTCTAACTTCGTCTCTGCTTTTCTTTTGTTGCTTCTCCTGCACACGTGCACACACACAAATGCACAAACACACACATACACACACATGTACACACTCACAACCCACAGGGGCATGGGAAAGGGATCCAGCAGTGGCAGCAGTGGAGTGCCTGCTTCAGCGCGTGGCCCCAAACTTCCCTGCGTGCGTGCCAGCTGTGCGGCCCCCACCTGCGGTCCTGGAGACGCTGGCGGCCTTCAATCTGCAGGTGGGTGGGTGTATTTGTGTATGTGTGTGTACGCGTGTGTGGGTGGTGGGTGGGTGGGTGGGGAAAGTTGAGTAGATTGTTTGAGTTCCATTTCATTAATTGCATAAAATGGGCAGAAGAGGGTGAATCCCTCGACCTCCCCAACAGGCACAATTTGCGAACTGCCTTACTTTTAGCTAGTTACCCACCCAAATAAGCAATCAGCATAATCCTGCTCCTAAATCAGGCCATCATTTTCGTACTCAGTTGCGGATGTGCATAAATGTGTCCATGAGTCAATAGAACCAGCCTCTTTTGCTCCTGGCTGTTTTTTCTAAAGACATGTCTGATACCCCAAACTACGCCCACGCCCACCCACTGTGCCTTTCTACTTCATTTCTGTTGTACTGACCATGTCTAAGCTTCATTGCCCAAACCAACATCTGTGAGTGTGATTGGGTGATCTGGTAGGGCTGAGTTTAGGCTGGTCTGCACGCCATGCCTTGTGAGGCAATCAAGTCGCTCATACTGCACTGAGTTATGACCAGGAAATGGATACACTGCAGACGAGCCTTAGAGGCCCGTTCAGTAGTGCGTGCAAACAACTCCTCTTTGCCCCACCAATCAATACACCAGCACCAGCACCAGCACAAAGACCTCTGTGTGACATCCGCTTCTCCCATACTATGAAAGTCCTCAACACATCCCTGAAATATGTGTGCGTGTGTATGCGCGCTTGCGTGCGTGCGTGCGTGAATTTGTAATTTACGCAAATTCTACACATTTGTTGGAGGTCCTGATGCTCATACAGGCATTCTTACATGCTCACGCACAACCCTATCCCACAGGCCGCTCAACTTCTAGCCAGCTTCCTGCCACTGCATGAGCACGCACACGCTCACGCCGCTGCCGCTGCCAACGCTGCTAATATAACAGCACCAGGGAGTGGCCCCCACCACCCCAAGCACCCCAGCCAAGGCAAAAGCGGGGGTAAAAAGGGGGGAGCTGCGCAGCACCTGATGCTCGCTGCCCCCTCGTGGGTGCATTCTCTCATGTGCTTTTTCACAGGGCTACTGCAGCATGGGGTGCTGCTGCCTGCTGCAAGCTCTCTGTCTGAGGCGGCAAACCTGGGGCAACGTGCGCTGGGAGGGGGGGGGGCATACACAGTAGGGGGTGGGGGGGGTGGACCTGCTGTTGCTTCTGCAGGGAAGGGGGGAAACAGGGGGGAAGAGGGGGCAGGAAAGGGAGGGGGCAGGGATGCGGCGGAAGGGGGCAAGAATGGAGGGGTCGCAAGTGCTGGAAAAAGGGGCAATGGGAGTGTCAGGGAAGGGGCTGGAGGGGGGAAGATGAATGATGTGGCTGATCAGCAGGCAGCTGCGTCTGCTGCGGCAGCGTCGGGGCATGCCGCTGTATTTTTGGGGGTGCTGCGAAGCGTGGAGGATGTGGTGGGTCTGGGAGGGGGGGTGCATGCAGGGCCGCTGTTGGGTGCGGTGGATGCGCTGGCAATGCGCAGCCCTGCACGCTCGCCTGTGCGCGCGGCGTGTCTGCAGCTGCAGCACGGGCTGCTGCGGCGCTACCAACTGGGTGAGTGGTGTATAAAAAGCGCTACCAACTGGGTGAGTGGTGTATATAAAGCAACTTTGGTACTTGTGTGTGTGCGTGTGTGTGTGTGTGTGCGAAGGGCAGTTTTTGGGAGCAATGGATGAGCTGGCAGTTTGTAGCCCTGCATGCTTGCTTGTGGGCTGCCTGGCACGCCTGCAGCTGCAGCGTGGGCTGCTGCAGGCCTACTATCTAGGTACGTGTGTGCCAGTGTTTCTTGTAAAGCGATATACTGTCGATTGAAAACATGGATTTCGACTTTTGAAATTGACATGAAACTTTGATTCTGGGGGTGTCGACAAGCCCCTGTAGGCCCCGTTAAGCCCCGTAAAGCCCCGTAAAGCCCCGTGTAAGACGGTTCTTATTCCTTGCAGGGCCATCGAAGGCTTTCACACACCACAAATTGCAAAAAATTTTAAAAATTGAATTAATTTTACGTTAGAACCCCCATGTTAAAACCCCTTTTTAAAGAGCCCAAGTTAGGGGAAAGTTTTGAAGTTCTGGGGCCCATGGGCGGCATCTGCTCAGCCACCTTCTTATGTAGGAAGCAGGTCATTACAGCCCATTACAGCCCATGAGATCAGCAACAGCTACAAGCTTGAAGAAGCAGCAAGTCTTGGGTCCACAAACAAGTTCCAGGCTTTTCTGGAAGAGCGCACACCAAAGGGGGGCAATGGAATGCAGACGCTTCTTCACAGCCTACCCCCCCTCCTCCACCAGAGCCTT
>Ga0307968_1003497_pt1 | contig 13022 bp, 9 predicted proteins | sample OrgLakmetagen650_FD_201834 | JGI IMG/M metagenome (GOLD analysis project Ga0307968, IMG submission 201834) | Saline water microbial communities from Organic Lake, Antarctica - #650 | ecosystem: Environmental > Aquatic > Non-marine Saline and Alkaline > Saline | place: Antarctica: Organic Lake... | reverse complement strand
AGAGAGAGAGAGAGAGCGAGATAGAGAGAGAGAGAGAGAACTAGAGAGAGAGAGAGAGAGAGCGAGAGAGAGAAAGAGAGAGAGAGAGATAGAGAGAGAGAACTAGAGAGAGAGAGAAGATAAAGAAACAAAAAGAGAGAACTAAAGCGATTGGGACCACTGCTGTCAGCGCTGGGAAAGTTATTCACCCCTTTTCCTCACCTTCTCGCCCATGTCTTCCACGTCTATCAAGCCCAATGCACCCCAGAGGTCCAGCATGGGCTTTATCTGCAATGTCAGCCAAAACAGATTTGTTATGGCTGTGTGTAATCACGGCCGTGCAGTTAGTTCTAACGTTCTAACGTTAAACGGCTATACTATACGCACTACATCTACACGCTATATGCACTATTCGCACAACTCCAGCCTCACCTTCTCCTTGCTATCTTCATGGAACAGGACGCAGTGCTTGGCTCGCGTAATCAGCACGTACAAAAGCTTTAACTCAGAGCACAGCAGTGCATCAACCTGCATCAAAATATGCACAAAGCATTACCTGTTTGATATTCGTGCACAGGTTGTTCAGGTACACAGCTGCTGGCAATGAAACATGCACTGACAGATGGCACTCCCATGCCTACAGCAGCTGCGCAGACCTGTGGGTCGAAGTCTGGAGCCGTAAAGGCCTTGTCATCCAGCTGCTCCTTTGTCAGCAGCCCTCTGTCCTTCATCACCATGTACATCAACCGCCACTGTCGAAACTGAAGAGGTGAGCTGCTGAAAAATCGATGTACAAGGCACACCTGTTCAGGTGGCAAAGGACATTTGGCGGCACGCAAGCTTTGTCTTGTGAGAAGAGTCAATGATACGCATGACCATTTGATGATCAATGCTCATGAATTTCTGTTTCTTTAGGCCTTCCTGATCGATACAGAATAAAATGGCTGTCACTTGACCCACAAGACCAAAAAAGACTCTGACCTGGAATTCGAGGCCTTTGCACTCATGGACTGTTAGCACTAGTAAACCACGTGCAAGGGATCCCAGCTCCTGCTTCAGCCGCTCTTTTTCTCTTGCGCTCTGACCAGGATAGCCTGAATTGGAATGCCCGCATACTACGTGAGTTCAAAGCTGCTGACATTGAGGAATGAAAGAGCCATGCAATGAGAGGATGCTGGCGGGCAAGAAGGGCACTGCAGCATTTTGAGCTAAACATCATGAGCATGCTGGATCACTTATGAATTCGGTAGAAACAAGCAAATTAAAAAAAAAGAAGTCGGCCCTTACCTGCTCTGCTCCAAAATTGCAGCCTGCCCCTGGAGTGGCTTGCTCTGCTGAGACGGAGTGCGTTAGGAGCGCCTTAATTGCATCATCAGCCACATATATGGGCTTTGGCCCTGCAATATCAGGCATTTGGATCATTGGGCTTTGGCCCTGCAATATCTGGCAATTGGATCATTGGGCTTTGGCCCTGCAATACCAGGCAATTGGATCATTGGGCTTTGGCCCTGCAATACAGACAATTGCATCATCAGCCACATATATGGGCTTTGGCCCTGCAATATCAGGCAAGGTTGAAATTAAACAAGAGCTTGCCCTTTGTTTTGCTAGCTGCTGTGGATCAAACTGCTCAGAAACTGCCCTAACTGACCAAACCAACCTAACTGCCCTAACTGCCAGACCTTGCACCTGCCAGGTTACTCCGCTCAGGCTGCAGTGCGTCGATTGCTCCAGGGAACAAAGAGACAACGATGCTGAGCACGGATGAAGCAAGGTCGAGCACGCTTGTGTGGGTCCTGCACGCCAGATGCAGTGGAAGTTGTTTAAGCCGCTGTAACCTCTTGGTATTCTGTGTGTGATTGCAATCCAGGCTTGGTGTTGTTGCACAACCATCCTGGCACAAGAAAAAGAACTTGCAAGCATTCGTGACGCACCTGTAGTTTTGCACCAGTTGAAACATCTCCGGCATCATGCGTTTGTCTTTGAGCAGTCCATGGTACAGGGCCCTGTCGGTGAATTGCGTAGGCGGCAAGTATATGATCCTTATACAGATTACACAAGAAAAGAGATGGGGACAAATAGACAACACTTCACGGGTGCAAGTATTTAGAATTGCTCATAAAACTTCGTGACGAGCAACATATCAATGCTGTCCTACCGCACCTTGCGTCCTGGAACCGAACCGTCTGCTTTGCAATTGTTTGTGCCGTGTCACCTGATGCAAGAGGAATCAGGGAAATAAACACTCAGGACAGACGTGTAGGCAGGGTTTAGAAAAACAAAGCATTTTCACAGGGAGCAATCTTACCAGCAAACACATATCCACTGCCAGATGAGGGGTCCACATGAAGGTGTTGCAGCAACAGCAGCTGAGCAACGCTGAGATCTTGCACCTGTGTACAAAATGTTGTGTGTTGTGTGTAAAGTACAAAACAGAGACCATGGGCTTGGTGCGTGCTAGAGCAAATTCCATTCCTACGTCACGGGCACGTCGGGCTTGTAAAGGGAAATTGCATACCTCGTCCACGTAAACGAAGCTGAACTTTGATGGCGCAGGAAATGAATAGTTGTTAGGACTGAGCTGCACATGTAAGTGCAGCACCTGCAAAAGGAATATGATGTGAGAAAGTTAGTCAAAAAATATGCGGAGAGAACGCATAGCACCAGGCATGGTCTAAACAAGCGTGGTATAGAGGATTTTATTAAAGGAAGCGCACCAGGTCTGGGACATCCCAGTCTCCTTTTTGATTCTTTTCAACCTCGTAAGCCTGCCACAGCTTGAAAATGGAGTCACGTTGTGCCCGAGACAGGATTGCGCCAGCACGACTGCAAGCAGGGGAGGTGCGTATGGGCTTCAAGTAATTATAAGGCAGCCTTGTGAACATGGCGGGTGTTCATGATAGCTAGAAGCTTGTCGTCTGTATGTTTGTGTGTGCTTTAGGAGAAAGATTTGACGGCAAACGATGATCGTTCCCTTCATTGAACAATCACGCTCACTACATGATCACCCCAATTACGTGTTTGAACAATCACGCCCATTCCCGACCAACCCAATCACGTGTTTAAACAATCACGCTCATTACATGATCTTGTTTGAACGATCACGCCCATACTCGACCAACCCAATCACGTGTTTGAACAATCACGCCCAATACATGATCACTTCAATTGCTTTAATGAACAATCACGCCCATTACATGATCGCTTCAATTACGTGTTTGAACAATCAAGCCCATACACAACCACCCCAATTACGTGTTTGAACAATCAAGCCCATACACGACCACCCCGATTACGTGTCTGAACAATCACGCCCATGACACGACCACCCCAATAACTTCTTCAACCTTAAAAGTCCACTACACAATCAGCCCGATTACGTTTTTGAACAATCACGCCCGTTACACGACCACTCAATTACGTGTCTGACAACGCAGTATACTCTTCCAGAGAGAGCTTCCTGCGTTCTTGGGCTGCACGAACGGCAGCGCTGCCCCCCTTGAGTGAGGATTGCACCTCAGTCCACAAAACACTGGCGCTCAGCCCCCTGCTCAGCCAAATATGAGTGGTGGTTTCATATTGAATGCTTTCTGCAACATAAGGGCACTCAGCAGGACTGTGTGCACAACACAAATATCAAACACAGAAGACCCAAGGCAAGAACCAAATCTAAGCCAGGAGCCTGACCTGCGTAACTTCTCAGGTAGATGTGGGAAGTACACAGCTGAAAACCGATCGTAGTCCACCTCCACTGGTAAGCTTGTTCCCCCGCTAGCGATCCCATCCTCGGTTGCAGCAAATGGGGGAAAGCGATCAGGCATAGCCGCCTCGACCATCTGAAGCAGCTTTAGCAGTGGCAATACCAGTGAGGCTGCTGCTGAGGAACTGACATCTGAGAGGCTGGATGGAAGACCGTCAACAAGTCTGGCGACTGCCTCATCTGTGCGTGTAAAAATAGATCTTGAAGTCAGAGTATATGCAAAAAAGAAGACTACACAATGAAATATCCACTCCCCACATTAATTACGGAAAAGGAGCTGAAACAAACCCCTCCATTCCAATGCTCACATTTGTAGGACCCCTCCTGCTCTTATGGTGAGGGGGCATAAATTCACTAGAATATTGCAGAACCACGGAGAGTGCAGTTGCCAGAGTAAAAGAAGCAACCACAACTTATCAAAGCAACAGGCTTCAAAGATAGAGCCGCCCCATGTGCCTCAGTCGTCTTTAGACATATCGGTAGGTGCATACTGATCTCTGCAGCAACCTTGAGAGCTTCACGTTGCCCTTCATAACCTTTCCTATCTTGGTTCGCAGTAACCACACAGAAGGACGCTTGCTCTCATGGTATGCAGCACACTTGTAGAGCTTTTGAGATTAATTTAAAGGCACGTTAGCATGTACAACCACACAAGACCTGCGGTGCTATTCTGAAATGACGGGCTTATTGGCTTAAGCACCATCTAGCAGCGCATCCTGCTCCCCTGGTTGCTGAGCATCCTGCTGCTGGTCCTCTCTCCCCTCTTGTGATCTGATGCGGTCATACGTGGCCTGCGTCTTTGTTATAGATGCAACTAGAGCAGCACAAAGGGTGGGGCTGAGGGTAATGAGGAGCTGCCGAGGAGTCGTGAGGCCGCTGTGCTCTGCCATCATTCGCCGCTTGTGTAGGAGCGCAGTGATTACAGTGGTCTGCACGAGTCAGCCAGGCGAGTTGCATATACTGAACTTGGATCAAGTGTTAAGTGAGTTGCACTAGCAATGAATGTAGATCTGGCCGTTATTTGCTGGGCAAGCAATCGAGTTGTCATTGCAAAAGCCTTGTGGCTTTATGGGGTCTCATTTTGGGCATATAGCACTGATGAAGTTGTGAAGCCATTGTGAATGTATATCGACCGTCCTCACTTTTAAGCGCAGCATACAGAAATAAAGGCATTGTGAACCTATATCGACCTTAATTTAAGGCACAGCATATAGAAACGAAGAGTGTCTTGCACATTGGTTTACACTCCTCTACTTCCGTTCCCATTACCTTGCCTGTGCCGCTGCGTCCTTGAACAAAGAGGGTCCTGCAGGAATAAGATGTAGGTATGGGAGTGTCACGGCATTTTGCATGCAATTCTTGGCTATCCGTCTTCACGTGTAATGTCTTCACCTGCACTACCTCATACCTGTTGTAGCTAAGAATGCGCTTCTCTTCCTCATTAAGCTCGAACAGCAGCTCAATCTCAGCACCCTGGAGACGCACAGAACATGAGAATGGTAATGTTTTAAAATCGAGGACCTTAATTTGATCAAGTTTAAGAGCTTGCACCATTTCTAGAGAGGTGCATTTTATTTACGGGCTGGTACGATTTGCATCCCAGAGAACATGCCTCCTCAAATGTTTACATCAAATATATGATAAAAGATTCAGTAAACAGGCATTTCACTTTAACGATGCAATAAACATGTGTAATCGCCTGTGGACTCCATTGTAGATCACAGACTTGAGACAAACAAATCTTTGGCTGTGTACGATCATGACTAGGGGCAGCAACAACCAGGGGCAGCAACCTTGACTGTAAACAGCTGTCTTTACCTCAGGGGCGTTACACAAAAGAGAGGCCTCCGCTGACTGCAGCGTGAAAAACTTCTGCAGGCCAATGGATCTGCAGGGCAGCACACAGAAAAGACACATGCATCAGAGTATGAAAAGCAAAAAAAGACCCAATCCTGTATTTCAAGCTGGGCTTGAGGCTTCTGTCTGGCCTTGCTTTTTCATCCCCGGACACCCCACTCAATTGTCCGGGTTTGCATGCTCCAGCAGCTGCTTTCCACTGCCCTCAAGGCCTGCAATCTCATCTCGCGCCCAAAAGATGAAGCTCCCACTGTCATGGAAAAGCTGAGGCAGCACTGGTGCTTTGGTGTTTCCCAATCGAGTGCTCTGGGCTGAGTTGGGGCAGTGAACCAGCTTGCACCTAGATGAAAAATCAGGGGTGTACATCTCACACTGTTTTGGCAGTTATACTTGGGTATTTTGCGGCAAGAGCTCGGATATTTGTCAGCACCGGTTGTTGTGTATTTGTGGTCATTTGCTTTGATCACTAAACTTATGTCTGTAACAAGAGAGTCCAGAGTCCTTGTGACCCTGTTCTAACCCAGTGATGCAGCAGCATACATCATTGAATCAAAACAAGAGGCTATTAATTATCTGCAGGACCACCTTTTCCCTGCCAAGTGGGTGCACAAAAAGTACCAGGATCCAAACAGCTCCCCTGAATGCCTGCCTTTCAGCACAGTTCTATTATGTTGATGTATGAACAAGCTTGATGCATTCAAATGAGGTGAATGGGGGCTTCAAACTGGGTTGATGAGGGGCTTTGGCAAAGAGACTACCCATACTTATCCACCCACCTCTCCAAATACTGTCCACTATATTGCCTGAGACCACCCTCAAGGCGCCGGATGAAGGCATACAGCAAGCTCTCTAGCAGCAGCGCCCACAGCTTCAAGACTTGCCTGACGTTTCAAAAACAAACGGTGAAGAGCATATAAATAGGTAAGTTAGTTGTACGTTTGTGTAAGCAATGCACAAAGGGAAAGAGTGGAGAGCTTTTCTCTCTATGCCTTGCCACCTTAAACTCCTGTCTGTCAGCACAAGCTACACATGTGCTACTTACCGGCAGTCCTTGGGGTCACGGTCCAGGTCAACATGCCACACCAGGACCAGACCAACTTTAACCTTCGTAGCTACTTACCGGCAGTCCTTGGGGTCACGGTCCAGGTCAACATGCCACACCAGGACCAGACCGACTTTAACCTTTGTAGCTACTCACCGGCAGTCCTTGGGGTCACGGTCCAGGTCAACATGCCACACCAGGACCAGACCGGCAACCTTTGTAGTGTGGATGAGCATCCTGTACTCCTCAGAAGCGAGGTTGCAAGTAACGCTGCCCCCTGTGGGAATGTGAGGAGCGGTAAAGCTGAACGCCACTATGAAAAAACTTTTCTGAATTGAATTCCTGACGGCCAAAAATAATCTCAGAGATGTTCTGGAATCAGTTTCCTGCCCAGGAAAAAGAATGCTCCAGCCTGCCCAGCAAAAGGAATGCTCCAGAACTTGTACCCTCTCACAGGCCTCATCACACACACCTGGATAGCCTGGTGGCCGAAGCCCAAGTGCCAAATCATGGACTTTGGCTAGCACCTGAAGCAGGGTAAAGAAGGCCACCGTGGCTGTGGTCCTTTTGTTGCTTCTCATTCTCAATGCCTAGACAGATTAAATGCGTTAAATCTGACACCTACCTGAGCTCTGTCATCACCCTGAAGGTTTGACATCTGCTTCATCCACTCTTGGCTGAAAACCACCTGAAGGCAAGCAGGCACAACATTAGGGATTGCCTTGTGTAATCTATGTAACCTTGCGGTTTTACGCTGACGGCGTAACTCTGCATTGCTCACTCCTGAAATGCTGAATTGGCAAACAATGCTCTGCAGAATAGATGTGTGGATGCAGCCATTCCTTTGGTTTACATCTCAGGTAAATCATGCAAACTGAAATCCTTGACATTTTTGTTTTTGGTGGGGGTTGTTACACGGTCCTCAGCAAGGGCCTGACAGAATGAAGGGAAAAACCTATAAGACTGGGAAAAGGAAAACTCCTGCCTAAACAGAAAAACCCTCCTTGAAAAACCACAGTCTGAGAAATTGGCCCACGCTCGCAAGAGCACAAGCTAAGAGTGTGTCTGAAGAACAGACAGAAAAAGGCCTAACCTTAAAAGTTGGAGTCAGAGAGAAGGCAGGCTAGAGTACCTCTGGACATCAGGCAACCTAACAAGCAAAGACACCACGCCTACATCGACGATTTCATTTCTCTTACCTTCCAGAGGGTGTCACTGAATGCCTGCTTGGTTGCATCTTGGATGCTGCTCTTTGTTGTTTCCTCTTTTTTCACCTTCTGCACAGCCTTCTTCAGTTGATCCACCTGATAAGTACACAAGTGAACTACAAATGCTCATAACCATGAGCTTCCTCCGTACAAAGGTGCCAGCCGCTATGGGTTACCCTGGAGGATGATCTTTGTGCAAGCAGCTGATCTTAACAAGCTGTGAATAGCCCATAAGTGCGATATAAAATATACACTTTGCATAAATTGGTGTACCTGGTCCACATGAAAAACGCACTTCCGCTCTTCTGCATTGGTGACCAACCGCCTCCACACCTGCTAAGAAGTGCCACCGGTTCACAGTCTTGCAAGAAAGCACAAAAGCACAAAGGAAGCATGATTTCGTTGCAATGAAGGAAACCGCGGAGTGCTGCTGCTGCTGTCCTTACTGCATACGCCAAGAAAAAAAAACTACACATGCACCGGAACTACCCAACCTGGTTGTCAGTCAACGTCTGCTTGGAGCCAAGTATCCACACAGCATGCCGTCCACGGGTGATAGCAACATTTTGGCGGTTGGCATTCTGCGGTAAGGTGCACGCACACAGTTTGTGAGAAACAGTTGCATAATAGGTTGACATTCTGCGCAAGGTGCACGCACTCAGTTTGTGAACAACAGCTGCATGAATAATATGCAGGTGGGCAGTGCTCAGCAGAACGTTAGTAAAACATGAATAGCCAGCGTTCCTCCACAAAGCCGATCTTCTTCATGTAGTTATTTCTCACTGCTGTAAATATCAGCACATCCACCTCCCTACAAATGCAGTAGCACAAATTCACAATCATGAAGATGGACCCGCTGTGTGTGTGAGTGTGTGTGTGTGAGTGTGTGTGCGTGTGTGTGTGTGTGTGTGAGAGTGTGTGTGTGCGTGTGTGTGTGTGTGTGTGTTTGTGTGACAAGCGTCAAGACAAAGGGCAGAGCAGCACCTTGGCCGGCCACACTGGCACGGGCATACGATATCAAACTTACCTGCCCTGAAAACCATCCACGGTCCCTATCTGCAGACTAATCTTGCTACCATCCCACACCATGCACTCGCTGGACGCAGCAGAAGAGCGGCTGGAGGGAGGCACGTTGAAGAGCCTCGATATGAATTTGATCTGACCTTTGTAGGGAGAGATCACTGCAAGGCAACGAGGGAGGAAGGATAGTAGGTGCTGCAATTTTCAAGGGCTGAGTGGTGGCGTGAGCAGCAACCTCTGAGTGGCGTGAGCAGCAACCTGGTGCCAACCAACCATGTTTTGCTCCTGAAACCTTGCTTTGCTTGATGTTGTTCTACTATGGGTACTAGTCTGAAGGGTACAGTGCCTCCTCTCTGCGTACGACGCTAGTAATCTTGCCTTCAATTATCCGTATCTAGTCTGAAGAGTAGGTACTAGTCTGAAGGGTACAGTGCCTCCTCTCTGCGGAAGACGTTAGTAGTCTCGACTTCGTTCCCTGTATCTACCGTCCTTTATAGACGCACCCATGTCAGACTACGTTTTCCTTACAGACCCTCTCACCTCCCACAGACATGGGCAGCTCAGAGGCAACCGTATTTTGGATGCCCTGGCGTAGAGCATTGACCAGTGAAGCCACACACTCTGCTTCCATACTGTTAAAATAGCTTGTGCCACCGTGCTCAATTGACTCTCGTCCAGCAGACACGTCGATGAATGCATAAGGTCCTAGTGCCTGAAGCAGTAAAGTAGTGGTAAAGTAGTTGTTGTTAAAATGTTGTTAAACACTATGGCGTGCCTAGCTTCACACTGCTGAGTTCATGCCCATGACAACACTCTTGATCACGTATAGCGTAGGTGCTTGTGTGTGTATGCGTGTGTGAGTGTGTGTGTGTGTGTGTGTGTGTGAGACCACACGTTCCATTTCTACCCAAGGGTAAGGTGAAAATGTGCGAGGTGCTGTGAAGGATGCACAAATGGGCACATAACTCATATATATATATATATATATATATATGCGTCTGTCACAACTACAGCACTCAAGGCGTACAATCAGCACTGTGTTTGGCCCATTGCAAATGTCTTCATGTATTTTGAGTCCCTGTGGGACAAGGGTGAACAGATCCATTGCTGACCTCAAACAAGGATGTCCTAGCCAGAAAAGAGGCCCATGGGCGCAATGCCCCTGCTTCGCCAACCACGTTGGGGCCGTTGCTGAGCTGCAGGTGTTTTTTGATTGCAATCACGCAGATTACACTTAAGGCATATGTATGAATTTCAGCATGTCAGTGCACAGGCTGGAAATTCCAAATGCAACAAGATGCAGCGGGTGCAGCGTTCTTCAGCCCGTACCAGATTGTTGTAGTAGGCAGCTGAAGGGAAGGCGCTTATCTCAGGATGCATCCTATACTGCGTGTCTAGCTGCACGGGCAAAAAGCAAAGCAGTTCCGGATAAACAGTTGAAACATTTGGGAGTTGCCAAAAACTGCAGTCATGTGTAGTGTAGCATAAAGCAGTCCCTAGCAATCCAGATGTGTGCTTACGAAGGTAGTGAACGCAGTCAGATATAGCAGGAGTTTACGCATCACGTTGAACAGGCCTCTCACCATGTGAGTTGGCACGCCGGCCGTGTACAGACGCTCAAAAAGACTCCGCCCGTAGCCCTTGCTTCCAGCAAGCTGGCTGATCACTATCGAGGGTAGCTGCTGTGGGTCACCCACCAGGACCAACAGCGGCAGGTGAAAGCCCTGAGTCAGGAAATGGAAAAGGTAGCAAGATCTGCAGTGTGTATGTGAGGAATACAAAACCTGCAAATGAAAGGCCCTTGTGGGCCTTTCATTCATCATTCACGCTTTTTGTTGCGCTGGTCTAACAAACAAGAAAAAAGGCTACGTCCATAGGTTTAACACACCCAGCAAAATTAAGGAAGGACTGCAACCCCCTTGCGCTTGCAAACAATGACCACTTGGTTGGAGTTGGGAAGGTTGTGTGCAAACGCACCCATGCCAACACTGTGGTTTACAATCACTATTGTTGTGCATAGCGTGCCTTTTCTTGTAAGTGAAGAGGCTAGGCTTTGCTCGATCTCAATTGAACTAATACGTTTTCAATCATGAGCTGATCTGTATCGTGCCTTTCAAAGGTTGTTAAGCCGATACCAAACCTAATGACAAGAAAGCCAATACCTAACCTGATAACGTACCATGAGCACAATAGCTGTTTCTACGAGTTGGCATGCCTCATCTGTGTATGTGTGTGGAGGGGGGGGTAGTGGAGCGAGTGAGTAAGTGAGTGTGTGAGTGAGTGAGTGAGTGAGTGAGTGAGTGAGTGAGTGAGTGAGTGAGTGAGTGAGTGAGTGAGTGAGTGAGTGAGTGAGTGAGTGAGTGAGTGAGTGAGTGAGTGAGTGAGTGAGTGAGTGGTTTATGAAGGAGTGGGGTCGTGTTGTGGGCAGATACAAGCGAGGTGTTCATGAGAACAGCTGTGTGATCTGTTGTCTGTAACTTGGCATTCTTTAGTTTTAAAAAACGCATCATCGGCATGTAGGATGGCCAGACCAATAACATATATTCCCATGAGTCTGGAAATTAATAAGGACTTACATCGACATGGGTGGCCACAGTCTGGGATTCACAAGGGGGAGTACTTACACCGACATAGATAGCCACAATCTGAAATTCCTGAGGGATGAACTTACAACGGCAAGCATATGCTCATTTATTCTATGTGAGCTCTCCTCCCAGGAATGCCTGACAAGCCTTTGCGCACCCACGACACAGACCCCAAATCCAGTATGAGCTGCAGCTTTTACAGATTGATTTCGCTCCTGCTCCTTCCAGTTTAAAGCACGGCTACGCTGCAAGACGCGACGGCCTGCTGAAGCCACGGTGCTGCAAAGGTAAAGACAGAAGGGTCAAAACGATAGTGTACATAGTATGTTTTACCCATGAATCTACCACTGATAAAAAAATAGGTATACAGGAGATAAGCAGTTCTTTGTTAAGTCCACGAGTTGTTCATTCATATGAGAAGCTTGACTTCTTAGAAGGCATTTTTAACAAGGCTATACTTCCTTTTGATAACAGTGCATTCCTTCTATCCCTGGTGCTGCAGCAAAGGAAGCAAAAGCTGCGCCCAGAGTTGACACAAAATTGTTAACGTCCTATCATTGAATTCCATTTATTACAATCCATCCATGCGTCCATCATCCATGCATCCATTTCAGCGCAATACCTAGTCTTATCACAGTGTCCATTTAGAAACGGCCACCTACCTGAATACAACTGTAGCACAAGCAAGGCACAGCTGCTCAAGCTTTTGCTCAGAAACAGGCTGCGGTCCCAGAGTGTGCTTTGCAGCAAATGCGCTTGGCAGCAGCAGCGATTGTGCGGCCTTCACAAAGGCAAACTTAGGCTCTGTTGAGCAGCTTTCTGGCCTTGGCTGCTCAATACTGTTGAGCAGGTCCTGAAAGCAAGTGCAGCGAGTATTGGTCGAGCTTCACCACGAGGGGGGCACATGGCTGGCTAGGCTAGGTTGTGCCATAAGGAGACGCAGATTAATATCTACTCACCTCCAGATCAGGACCACTAATGAATCCCATCGCATGCCATGCTGTCTGCAAGCGTACGAGGCTGTCTTGCAAGCTGCGCAAGTGTTGCTGGGCACCCCGCTCTGCAAGTGAACATTTGTGTGTGTAGCATGCGCCATGTGCTTGTTGAGGAAGTTCTCTGCAAGTGCGGCGCACCCATCCGCCAAACATGCTCGCTTATGTGCTTTTGTGTATGCGTGTGGGCAAGTATGTCTGCCTGTCTGTCTGTCTGCCTGCCTGCCTGCCTGCCTGCCTGCCTGCCTGCCTGCCTGTCTGTCTGCCTGCCTGCTTGCCTGCCTGCCTGCCTGCCTGCCTGCCTGCCTGCCTGCCTGCCTGCCTGCCTGCCTGCCTGCCTGCCTGCCTGCCTGCCTGCCTGTCTGCCTGCCTGCCTGCCTGTCTGCCTGTCTGTCTGTCTGTCTGTCTGTCTGTCTGTCTGTCTGTCTGTCTGTCTGTCTGTCTGTCTGTCTGTATGTCTGTCTGTCTGTCTGTCTGTCTGTCTGTCTCTGTCTGTCTGTCTGTCTGTCTGTCTGTCTGTCTGTCTGTCTGTCTGTCTGTCTGTCTGTCTGTCTGTCTGTCTGCCTGCCTGCCTGCCTG
>Ga0307968_1003495_pt1 | contig 13029 bp, 12 predicted proteins | sample OrgLakmetagen650_FD_201834 | JGI IMG/M metagenome (GOLD analysis project Ga0307968, IMG submission 201834) | Saline water microbial communities from Organic Lake, Antarctica - #650 | ecosystem: Environmental > Aquatic > Non-marine Saline and Alkaline > Saline | place: Antarctica: Organic Lake... | reverse complement strand
AGGACATTGGTCACATACGCAAGAACCATCTTCATGCCACGCTGCTGCCTCAACTTTCAAAGTATGCGCACGCAAGCGGAATCTACTTATATTGCGCATAACATGTTTGGACAGATCAAGATGGAGGTACCGTGGTACATTAATCGGCATGCGCTCATTTCTAGAAAAAGGGATGGCAAACCAAGAATGATAGGTGGCCAGTTTATTACATTTAAGCTTGGCAGCAAAAAAACGGGACAAACCATTGCAATAAACATACTTCCTCTCTCTCAAACTCAGATAATATAACCCCCCAGCTCATCAGTGACTTGCATAAAAGCAAGGACACGACACCTAACAAAGAAGAATGGCTCAGGAAAATCATTACTACTGCATTAGATGCAATCAAGGTCTACACTCCCTAAAAGTGGGCCTGGTCAGAAACACACATTTCAGTAAGCCTAATCACTGAAAATTACACTGCATCACTACTTGTTTCCCCTTAGCAACCAGGTGAGACTGCGGCAACCACAATATGGCACTATTAATATAAAAACACGGCCATTTTTGGCATTGTCAAGGCCTGTAACACAATCTTCAGTATGACTATCAAACCCAGCAGGAGGTGTTGGACTGGCATCAAATTAGCAAACCGCCCTGTGCCTCTAGTGGAAGTGCGGTTCTATGGGGCTGAGACTTTTGCTCTCACCCAGCTGAATCGCTCCTTGCACTTCACCTGCCCTCAAGTGTGCAAACCTAAACGTTACACCAATGCAGCTTCACAGGTGCAATATAAACCTGTCACTATTGAAAAATGGGACTGCCCTTGTTCCAAAGCATACATGGGCCTGAAAGCAGCAAACACAGAGCCCTTTCCAAGAGGCCAAAAGTTAGACGTTTGCTGCCAAATTTGCTGGAGCCCAGTCAGCCAAGAGCATCCAGACACAGGAGAAAACAATGACGATATGCCACAGTGATACATGCCAACGCACTTACCATTGGATATGTCTGACTGACCTGAATGCCTGCACACATAATGGGTTGGGTTAGGGTTAAGTTCAGTGTAATGACTATTAAACAGTAGTATACGGGGTAGTGGGGGGTTTTAGTCAAAGGTTAATAGTCACTAAACTCTACACCCTACAGGTTACTAAAGTTCAGTATAGTGACCATTAAACCCTTAAGTGCAAGGCAAGCTGCGGAAAATAGTGGAGACTGGCGCTACCCAGCCTGTACTGCCTAAACCCAGGTACAAAAGGACACCAGAAAGTCATATGCAGAAGATAAAGAAATGGCATAAGTGCTCTGGCACCATGGGAAGCGGCAGAACTGCTCGTAGCCAACCTCGACATTGAACCTACGTAGATGGTAGATGGTTATGAAAATACCGACACGAGCACTCAGCTAAGTGTCCAACCAGAAGACCAAGAAATTGACAATCTTACAAAGCAAGGCTAATGATGGTTGTACCCCGCACTTTGATAATATGTGGGACTCATCGCAAGGCCAAAACATCAGAGACAAGGCACTCTTTGTCACGTACACTGTCAATCCCCAAGTAGACATTCCACCCGCGTGGAAGTGTGAGATCTGGGTCTGGGTTGTAGATCTCCTCAAGCCAGGATCCAATAAAGACCCAGAGGGTAAACCGACAATCCCCGAACACATAATTTGTTAAGCAGCCTGTGTATATTACATTCACGGCAAGTGCATAGGAATGCCTTCCTCAGAACGTCTCATAATTTTGCTACATGCCTACAATCATTCAAAACGGATTGGCCTACACAGTACTACACAACCACCTGTACTAGATGCAGCAACTGGAATTGCAGGTCCGTTACAAAGGTATAAACTTCAAATGAGCTCACTAAGCAACATTGGTAATGAGGCAAAAGATTCCAATGCGTACTGCATCTTGAGGCACATTACGACTTCCCTCCAAATTTGGGCACTAGTTACCTACCGGTGACAAAGTTTGCCAGCCCCCTAGGTTTTGACCCTGGTTACCAAGCCTACTGGAGTGAAAGACAAGAGACATTGTTTGGAGCAAACACTAATGCCCTTAACACAAGATTTACAGGCTTCTCCTTCTGTCGCCCACTTTATCGCGACTACCTCCTGCATGCACTTGTGGGACATGCAATTAAATCAGCAAGCTGCACTCAAGGAGCTTCAGCAACTGTCCTGCTCCTTCCTGAATGGCTTGGTTGGAGTAAGAATGGGTGCATGAGTTGGATAAACAATTACCCCGAGCATGCATGCGTTCTGGCCAATTTCTCTGCAAACAGCATGCTCTTCACCATCACAGACATTTGGTTACCAACCTCAGCACAACAAGAATAAAATGCAGCTAACTGTCGTTTGGAACAATCAAGGGAAACAAGCCCTTAATGAATCCAACCCAACTTAGCTCAACAATCTCAAGCAGACAATTCCTGAAGCAGCGTGGACTTTTAGTAACGCTGCCCACATGCTTGACACTGCTCGTGTGAAATGCAAGAACAAAATAAAGGTTCCAACTCCTACACCCAGATACTTTCATTGCTGCTGACATCAGCCAGTGGCAGATGCTTCATAATACAAATATCAACCAACAAGAGCCCGCATATTCCCAAAGGACAAAATTGGAAATCAATCACGTACACCATGCAAGATGCGACCAGCAAACAGCAGATCTTAGGCGCTGGTGTCTTTACACCCACCACAGGCACTGGTTATAGTGATACCATCACTATTGACCCTGGGGGCAAGTCCCCATGCTCACCATCAATAGAGCTGAATTTGAAGCTGTGCTAGTAGCGGTACAAAAAAGCAATACTGAAATTGCTACAGACAGTGCCTCATCCCTCTTTCAGATTAGAAAACAGCTATTGAACCCAATGGCTGTACTCCACCATTTGCACAGGGAACTACTCAAGGACATTGTAAATCTAATCCAGTCCTCACCTTCTACCATCACTTTCTACAAGGTGAACGAAATCCCACTCTGGTATTATTGGCAATGAAGGTGCAGACCACCTAGCACACAAAGCAGCAGTCAATCAAATTGCTGACATTTCCCTCCCGCCAGCTACCGACCCCTTCTACGACCTGTTCTGGCTTAGCGTGCCTAACAAAAATGACTCCCACGCAGAAGATCTACGAGTTTTGACTAACCTAAAGGATAAACTAAAACATCATATGCACGCCCACCATTGCCTCGGTGAAGCTAACACAGATACACTGCTTTACAAGCTCTGGCAAAGATTGCATGATACGCCTCAGCGTGCAGCACAGCCCGACTCTCACACACGGCAAGCTACTGCAAAGCCCCTTGCGCATGCCCAATTCAGTAACAAGTTTTGGTCCATGCCAAATGTGAATATTATGGAACAGGAACAAGTCCTTAAGTACAGGACGGATACGATACACACAGACAAGCACACCAAACGGTTTAGCCACACGACAGGGCCTGCCACATGCCCTTTGTGCGGAGGATCAGACAGTGCTCCACAAATACTTCTTAAGTGCAACAACGCAACAACCATACTCTGAATGTAATGCATATAATCCGACATCACCACGCAGTTAGCCTTTGTGGTGAAGAAATCAGTAAAGGCAAGCTGAGCTCAGCAGTTGTTACAATGGATGCTTGTAACAGTGAAAAGTTATTTGACCTTAACATTGTACCCCCCGATGACATTGAAAAGAACTTTCCCGACTGGGTTTTTCCAACACAACAAAACTTTCCAATTAGACATCAAAGTCGTCCAGATGGCGTGTGAGTCATGCCCATTAAAGGAAGAGGCAGGTATTTGGACCCCAAACTGATTCCCCCAAGGGACAGCGACATACATCTTGTAGAAGGAAAGTTCTGCTTAGAGATAAACCCGCAAAAGACATTGAATAAAGCATACAACCAAAATCTACCTCTTATCCAGCGTCTACGAACAAGGAGCTTCTGAGGCATCTCTCGAAACAACAAAGTCACACTTCATGTTGTACTCCTAGTCGGGGGCACAACTCACAATTAGTACACCATAACTCCTCTACTAATTCTGGGCATCCCCCTGCACAAAGTGCACAAACTAGCTACTGCACTACACTGCCATACAATAAAAATCATAGACAAGATCACAAAACACAATTCAACAACAACAGTGATAGGGAATCTGATGGGGGTGTTACTGGTAGAGCGACTGGCTTCAGGAGGGCTAGGCGCAGGCCGGATCGCATGGTTGACAACCCGCCGAATCTCCACTAGTCTCTGTTATTGCTTCTCTTTTTCAATTTTTCGTGGGGCTCTGGCTAGCGTAAGCACTAGGTGAGAGCCTTTCTTTACTGCACACTGATGCTTCCCAGCGTAGATTTTTGCTTTTTTTATACTCCGCCCCAAAAGAAACCCAACAAACACGAACCAAACTAGGTCTCCACCAACTACGCAAGATATGTTGCCCAAACTTGTAAATATAAACCAAACTTGTAAATATAAACGTTTTGACTGATGGCTTAACCTGTAAACCTGAAAGCTCACATGCAATCAGACCCACAACAAAACTCATACAGTTAAGACAAATTTAACGCACCCCCCCCAGAATATCTGAGCAATACTCCTGGTGGTGTGCAGGCTTCTGCCTCCCAACCACTTGAACCCCACTGAAAAGCTCCTCTTATTTTATTCTCCAAGTAGGATGTTGTGTGTCTCTGCATCCATTGGGTAGTGCAGAACACATAACAAAATTTTTTTAATCCATGCCGGTAGTGTTTACACTATCTGCGTTCTTTTTCTATTACAAAGGATAGAGTGTGGAATTTCCGTAATTTTGCAGATCAATTCAAATCAAGTGCCATTATACAATTCAAAGGCAATGGTACCATGACGGCTGATTTCAGGCTGTGCCTGACGATATCCTCCTGATCCCCGTTGGTTTGCCTTTTCTTGCTGTGAGGAGTTTTACGGTACTCATTACCAACGTGGCTCCTTTTCCTTAATAAATGTGGGGAGCGGTTTTCCATTGTTCGGTAGTTTTTCTTTTTCTACCGCTTCCGTCACGTGCATAATACCTACATAACGTCCCGAATCCAATATCAGGCAGCCGACTTATACATTCTTAGTCAAGCTTTACCTTTGTTTCTTTATATCACCTTCGCGGAAGATCAGAAAGGTTGGGTAAATCAATCGATCCGTAATACTCACCTTTTACATTTTCTCTTAGCAAAATTTCTTGTATGCATGCATGCCATAACTGTATAGAACAGTAAACCATAAATGCGTTAGTGGAGTCGGGCACATCAATATCCACCCCTCGCGCGCTTTAAATTTCGCAATACTTAAACCATGATTCACTTGTAAAAAACGGGGCAAGCGTTGGCTTTGAAAGGCACAACCTTTATGGCGACTTGCAGGTTTAATGTCCCAGTTGTGTCCCCGGGAAAAACAAAAAAGTGAAAAAATAACAAAAGAAAACAAAACAAAACAAATACAAATGTAATTGTTATAATCGGCAATACGCAAGGGGCGCAGGGCTCAACCCCGAGCTGATGGAGCAAGAGAGACAGCTGGGGCCTGAGCCGTCAGACGCAGACACCCCCCTTCCTCGTAGGCGCAGAGGAGCTGCTGCCAACACACAGGAGGAGAGCACGGAAGGTGTGGAGTCCTGGTCGCCCCTGCCATGTATGTGCGTGCAAGCATGGCAAGGGATGTGCAATGCAAGCATGTGTCAAACCTGCATGTCATCCTGCACAATAGACACCAGCAGCTGGGCAGCCACCGCATCATGCTTTCCCACGAGTGGGAGCGGAGAAAGCCCTTCCAAGCCCTGGGGCACGCGGACTACACGATGCACCCTGTAGTCCTGGGTGATCCGCTGGACAGGAATCCTGCAAGGACGTCCGCTGAACCATCTAGCAATGGCTGAGCACTTCACGCCACTCATAAAGTAGAGGTGCACAACCTGTTCTCTCAAGCAGGCTTGTCATAGGGACGGTGACGGGGAGGCTGTCCCTTCTATATTTATATCGTAAAATCCGTTTTGGTTGTTTTGTTTTGTTTTGTTTTGTTTTGTTTTGTTATTTTTCACTTTTTTGTTTTTCCCGGGGACACAACTGGGACAATGGTAAACCTGCAAGTCTCAGCCTGGATACGTAAATCAAGCTCGGTTATTACCTTTATTGAATTTAGGTCACAACGTAGGTAATTTAAAATCAGGTATGGTTAGGGTTTTGCGCTCTGAAACTCTGTGATGCATGCAATTTAAAATTAATTTAGTTATTTGAACTTCTCCCCCTGCTCGACATCATTTGCTTGACATGGATACTGTGCACAACTTAATCTTAAGGCTGAGTGGCAAGGGCAGTGAGTCAGTCAGGGAACTGTTGGGTCGAAGCAACATACAGGACCTGCACAAGTCACAGCAGGCAAGCCCATTACAAATTTTGATGCTCCATGCACAAGTTTAAAGCATTACACACCCGCTATTTGCAGCAAAGATGTCACACCGCAATGCCCATACTCATATGGTACTCACTCGTACACGCAAATAGGCACACAAACACATGCATACAAGGTGATAACCAATACGATCTTTTTTTTTTCCCGACAGCCCCAGGGTGTGCGAAATGCGTACAGCTGTTCCTTGTTTCAACAGTTGATTCCTGGATGAAAGTTTGTAAGAATATTGGCACATGCAGAACATGGTTTCCCTCTACCGTTAATGTATTCAGGACGTGGTGTGCCTCCGCTCGACGGACACAGTGAAAGATGCACTGCAAACCCTTGCCAAGCACAGTATCGTGAGTGCTCCGGTCACAAAAGAGGAGGAGTCCGGGCTGGATGATGTACTGGGTGAGGAGGTCCAAAGATAACTTGGAAAATCAGGGCCAGAAGCTCCCCCAAATGTAGAGCCACACTTCCCCAACAAGTACACGCGATCCGGAGCCGGTACTGAAACACATTCACATTGCTCCACCGCACACAATAAATTCTTGAGCACGTGACTATGAGGACACACACTCTTTGTGGCTGCCTCTCGCCCTGCTTCACCTCTGCAGGATTTGTAGACGTGAAGGACATCATCACCTCGTTCTTGGCAGGTGCGTGTTAGACATTACCGAGGTGGTACTTCCACCTGCTTGTATGCTCCACCTCGCCTGAGTGCTACTCAGCCTGGCTGAAATCACAGCCTTTCTAAGAGCATCTTTTGTTCAAGCAGCAATTGAACATTCCTCCAAGAACGGAAATTGGACCTGTAGTTTTCTTTGCACTATGTAACAGCTATCTCAGAGTGCGTCACTGACTTGACAGACCTCTGCTGTTCTGATGATGAATCCTCACAAAAGCACCTGACTCTTGCTAGCTACTTTACAAGGCCACATCACACTGGTGTTGCAGAACTTGATCTCAAGATGTTCCATGAAATGAAGCTCTTGCATCGCATGCGCGACCTAGAGGAGAAAGGCGTCGCGTTCTCTGCCATTCAGCTGAAGGACCTCAAGTACTTGGGTGGGTTAAGGTTTGACGCTTCTCAACTTGTTTGCTTGCAGTCAGCCCATAATTCACTGCATGTTTTATGTCAGCTGCATGTGCATACCTCTTAAGTAGCTGAATGCATTATGTCTGATCGAAGGGCACGCGCTTTGCTTGAGTTTATTTGAGGTTTAAAGTAGGTACAACAAGACTTGCAGGTGCTGACGGGGACTTCATCCATCAAAATCGGGCAAAGCAGGGCTCGCTCCTGGAGATTGTCCTCAAATGCTTCATTGAACCAAGGACGTCCATGTGAGTGGTCAACGCCCTGTACCTGTTGTGAAAGTACGGCTCTGCGACTGGGGGAGCCTTTCTCTTTGACAAGACCACATCTCTGGACCCCCTGGGGTCATACATTACCTAATCACACGCTTATTATTGACACTATCAATTTTCCATGCCCCGGTGATAAATTACCCAAACACACGCTTATTATTGACACTACCAATTTCCCACGCCCCCCTTTCTGACGTATGTAGCAGCTCAGCCTCCCAGACCGGGCAGCCAGGGGCAGAAAGGGGCAGGAAGACCGCCGTACACCGTGTGGCTTGCTTTGACAACAAGGCATGTTTTTCATGTGTACATGGTATTTGCATGGATATGTTTTGCATACGTGCGTGTTGTTGTATATGTACATGTAAACATATGCGTATGTATTTATGTATGCACAATGCACAGTACTTTAATCTGCGCACAGCTTGGTTGTGCAGTGCTCACAACTAGGAATTGACAAGGCAGCTGTGTGGGCTCGGACGTGCACCCAAATCGTGTGTGTATCCCCTTGCTAAAACCTCTCACTGCTCCATCAAAAGTTGTACGGAACATTAGTGTAGGTATTCATACATGCACGCGGGTTAAAAGTATCCCTCATCATGCACAAAAAAGGAGTTTACTGCAGCTGCCGTTACCAGCAACTCATTTTAGGTAGGTATTCCAACTTTCACAAGCAGCTATGGGTGCGAGCGGAGTTTACTTGCTGTAAAAACTTTGTTGTGACAGGAATTATACGTGTGCTTATAAAGTTAAGGCAGCGTAACCCTGCCTGAAGCGTTTTTGGTCACAAACGGGTGTGATTACAAGTACGCACTTGATTGCGGACAGGTAGGAAATATGGAACATCGTAGCTCCTAGAGTAGGATCGTTTTGGAGAGGAGCAGCCAGCTCGTTGCCGGGAAAAAACATCTCGTAAAATAGCTAGTTGGATACAGAAGTGTTAAATGCCACTCAAGTATGTGTGCACACTCTGGTTTGCCGTACGCATGATGCACGGGGCATGCCTCTCTGAAAACCTGCCTCACCCACCCACTTACTTCCCTCTCACCCAATCCCAAGGCTCAAAGCTCAGTGTCGTTCTTTGCAATTGCAGGGCCACATCACTCACATAATCTCCCAGACCGACATCATCAGGTGAGAGGGAATGGTGTGACTGCCTCCGCAGGGTGTATATACTGCATACCACAATTTGTGGCAAGGAAACGCTCCTACATGCTTGTGCCTGTTTCATCTCGTCAAATATAACTTATAACTGTCTCCATGCATACGTCACTGCTGTCCCGTTCTAAACAGCCCTACTTAAGTAGAGAACCCACACCAAAATTTCAGAGTTGTATTGCAACCCCTGCCCAGACCCCTTTCTCAATACTGCTGACCATCAGTTTGCTCCCCATCCTGAAAGTGCTGAACATAACGCTGCTTCCCATCTTTTCCTTATTACTGCCCATCACATCATCAACTTTCCTCGATTGATGTTCCTCTCTAGACAATGCTGACGATCTTCTCCTTCAGAACTTGCTTTTATTGGCACTGCTAACCATCCCTTGCTTTATACAGTTAAGTCCCCTTGCTTCAATGCCTCTCCCCCTTGCTTCAATCCTTCTCCCCAGAAAGATTTGTTTGACTCCCATCGTTCCACATAACTCAAAATGTGCTCTCCCTTTTTTGACGCCCCCTCCCAAAAACATCTCTTTAAATTCAAATCACTCAAATCACTTTGTTTCATGATCATTGACATTTTTCAGGTTCCTTTCGACCCATGTGTCTGCCCTAGGGCCCATTGCTTCCATGACGCTTTCAGAGCTGGGCCTCGTAGACAAGAGGTTTGTGTTTTCATTTCACTCACTACCAAATATCGTTATACCCAAATGTGTAGGCACGAATGGAGTGTCAAGAAATGCTGCCAAGGTAGCGTTAAGTTTTGCGGTCACTTTGGAGCTTTAAGTAAAAGATTAAGCATTGCTCAGTTTCTTTTTTTATACCAAGCCGGAATTTGGTCACACAATACTGTCCTTTTTCTGGTATTTTTGTCGAATTGCCACTCACAGTAACACTCACAGTAACACTCACAGTAACACTGACAGTAGCACTGGCAATAACACTCACAGTTACACTCACAGTAACACTGACAGTAGCACTGGCAGTAACACTGACAGTAGCACTGGCAGTAACACTCACAGTAACACTGACAGTAGCACTGGCAGTAACACTGGCAGTAACACTCACAGTAGCACTGGCAGTAACACTCACAGTAACACTCACAGTAAAACTCACAGTAACACTGGCAGTAACACTCACAGTAGCACTGGCAGTAGCACTGGCAGTAACACTGGCAGTAGCACTGGCAGTAACACTGACAGTAACTCTGGCAGTAGCACTGGCAGTAACACTCACAGTAACACTCACAGTAACACTCACAGTAACACTGACAGTAGCACTGGCAGTAACACTCACAGTAACACTGACAGTAGCACTCACAGTAACACTCACAGTAACATTTTTGTCCTTTGCTTTTTGTAGCCTGGAGACCGTACAACTGGACACTCCTGCCTTAGATGCCTTATCGATATGTACATCAAAGTGAGTTATCGCAACGTGGCTGTGTTATGACTAACAAGTGCAATCAAGTGCTGTTTTTTTAGAGAAGCTCTATATTGCTCAAGGCATAGTATTCTGAGCAAAAAAAGACGCAGCTCCAGGGGAAAACGGAGCTCAATTGCGTCGCAGCTTACTCGCACATGCTTTGCTTTGTGATACGTCTTCAGCTTTCCTTGGGCTTATTTGCCTTTACTTTGGCAGCTGCCCTGATAGACTGGTGGTTCGTTGCAGACCAAACAGCAAGAAGAAAAAAGGCAGTGAAGACCACTCCCCATTAATTTAGGAAATGGAGCTACTTTGGTAATGAGTGCCGTCAAATTCCACCACCAGGAAGATCGGACTCTTTGTATAGCGGGCTAAAATCAGCCTGGTATCTTATATACCTACTTGTCTGGCAGCAATGTCTCCGTTTGCTCATTCTCTTGCTTGAAGAGTTATCACCGCTTGCGTATGACTTTTTAGTTTTACTTCTTGAGCGAGACCATACAATCTACACTTGTTGTGTTCAGCAGCATGCTGGCATCAACTTGCAATGGAAAACCGCTGCTGTTTGAGCTATTTTGTGCAAACATGCTGCTGATTGAGAGCTATTTCATGCACACGTGCAGGAAAGTGTCAGGCCTGCCTGTATGCAGTCAAGAAGGGCTTCTACTTGGGAGCTTCAGTGTTTCAGATCTGCGGTAACACACACACAGTGGCATAGTTTTCTATCTCGCTAGCGTTGCATGTGCCCAATATGTTTCGAAATTCAAACTGTGTGGGCAGTGTTTGGCTACCTGCTTTGTATTCATTGTCCTGCTGCCTTTCGTGGTTCACATTGTCACCGACGTGTTTTGCAGGACTATTAACCCAGAGCACTTTGGGGCGCTTGCGCTGCCTTGTGCAGGTGTGTACAGCCTTTTGTAAACCTAGAAAACAGGAACTAGTTTGCTGAAGGAATATAGCTTTTCCGTTTGCAGTTTTTGGCCTTCCGGGCATTCCCTAACAGAAAGGCCACGCTGTTCAGCTTACAGCATTCATGTTGTCATCACTTCTTATGCTACGTCCAGAGAATTGTATATAGTTGCAGGTATCCATTGCCCATGGTGATTGTATCTAAGGGCCGTAATGCAGGGCTGTGATGCAAACCTCAAGCCTTGCTAGTTATAAACGCTTTATTGTGCAGCAAAACCAGCCACCATGCTTCATACGTTAACGTTCTGGAAAAACCTTAACCTCACTCGTACTCATTCGTAACGCTGCACAGAGTTCCTTGCAATGGAGCACAAGACTGAGTTTGCAAGGTGGTTAAACGAGCCCGTGTTTGGTGCAGACACATGACAGGCAAAAAGATGGGTAGCTGCTTTGACGTTTGTGCACATGCACCAAAAAGCCTTTGGTCAGAAGCCATAGTTAGTTCACAGCGCTTTTGCCGTTTGGGCTCTTGCCATTCCATCAAAGAAGCTTGCCACATTACCGACAAATTTAGGCTTGCCACGTTTACCTTGACTATGCAACGGCTATTACATACAAAAACGACGCCCATGCCCCCTAGATTCACATCTTGAAATAAGCGCACAAAAAAGGCTCATACGTGATACGTGATACTAACTACAAATATAATTGCCAGGTTCAATCGCACTTCTGAGGCTGGGGACTTGGCCTGCGTGACTTCAGGGCACAAGTGCGTTCCCCACAATTTCATCCCTTTTTTCCTTCTTCAGCTTTATGCTTGTCTAATGAGCTTCCTCGTTTTGTCGTATGCGCCAGAGAAGCTGTGTGAGATGACGCACAAGCATGTTCAGAAATGCAGGTCATCTGAACACCAGAATATTTAAGAGTGGTTTGGATGCGCAGAATATAGGGGAAATACTCGTGCCTCTCGATGCATTGCAAGTGTTTCTCTGTCCGTACTGATTGAAAGCTTTGGCCACCTACAACAAGTTCTTTAGTTCTGTCAGACAGCAGTTGTAGCCAGATCAAAGAAGACCTAGCGCACACCAGCCCGGTGTCAATCCATTCATCCAACAACAGGATCACCTGATCGCCTGCGTGTTACTACACAGGTTTGCTGCTGACTGTAAACATAAGGCGTGCATGGCCCGTACCAAGGATGTTGGGCAGGAGCTCCTAACGGCAAGACAGGACAGCAGACTTGATGAGGTGCGTGCCCACCTCACCTAAATCATAATATACCCAAGAAGCTTTTTTTGGAAGGCACGTATACTTTTTGGGATGGACACCCCTGAGGGCCCCCCCCCCAAAAACCCCCATCCAGTGCCCCCACCCAAACAAAAGGGTACCAATCTGCCTTTTTTTCAAATAGGCATCCGTCTGCATACTCATCAAGACCTCAAAGTGTTGCAGAGTTATGGGGCAAAAATTGGTGCACACGTGACCTACCAGGCACCCATAACTGGCTTGCACAGTTTCACATTGCTCCATTTCTTCAGAATTTCACTGACTATCTCATGCTGGCACAATCCTGTAAGTTTGGGGTGAATTGCTACTCATTGGCTTGACTCACCACGTGGCCTGCACTCAAGCGCGTGTGCCTCTGACTTTTGGACATGTCCACCGACCCCCCCCCTTAACCCAATTTGCTCAAAAAGGGTGCCAATCGACTGGGCTTGAGCTGGGGATTCCGCTGAAGTGTCCCAGAAAAATTCTGGAGGGGGATCTTAAAAAAACTCGGA
>Ga0307968_1003494_pt1 | contig 13034 bp, 17 predicted proteins | sample OrgLakmetagen650_FD_201834 | JGI IMG/M metagenome (GOLD analysis project Ga0307968, IMG submission 201834) | Saline water microbial communities from Organic Lake, Antarctica - #650 | ecosystem: Environmental > Aquatic > Non-marine Saline and Alkaline > Saline | place: Antarctica: Organic Lake... | reverse complement strand
ACCCCCCCACCCTCCGATCGGACCCATGTATATACCAATCGATAGCTCTCAACGCCAGGATTCCGAATATATAAATTTAATCGATTTGACACGTGCCATCCAAAAGTTATGCTTACTGGCGCCTCCTGGCTCCCCACACAGATTGCTCTGAAAACCTCACCCACAATTATAATGGACGCCAAAAGGTCAGCTTGTGCACCTTTGTTAAAACGGTGGCCAATTCATTTACTCGTACAAATGACCATTGCCTCAATACTTGACACCATTACCAAACACGCAAATCCTTTAAACGACATCATCATTACACATGCAAAACGACACCATTATCAAACACGCAAATCCTTTAAATAAACCAGTAGAGACATCTTCAAGGGGTGCCACTTCGCGTGGTTAATTCCATGCGCTGATCAACATCTCGTCCCACTCCAACGCACAGGTCCCTTGGACGCAGAAAATCAGTAAAGGCATCTTCAGAGGAGCCACAAGCTGCGGCACCTACTCGATGAACACTTGGAGGTTTATGCCACGGACTAGACTGGTGTGGGCATGCAGGTACGTTTAACACAGAGCTGTGGAGTTATATGGTGTGGGCCGAGTTAGCGGTATAGTCAAGGCTATTTTCATTGTGATTGCACCGCACTACAAGCTAATGGTAGAAAGCAGCACTGTGGAGTTCTATGGTGTGGGCTAAGTTGGCGATGGGCATGCAGGTAATTTTAACCCAGGCTGTTTGGTTGGTAGAAAGCAGCACTGTGGAGTTCTATGGTGTGGGCTTAGCTGGCGATACAGTCAGGGCTGTTTTAATCGTAATTGCACCGCACTACAAGCTAATGGTAGAAAGCAGCACTGTGGAGTTCTATGGTGTGGGCTAAGTTGGCGATGGGCATGCAGGTAATTTTAACACAGGCTGTTTGGTTGGAAGAAAGCAGCACTGTGGAGTTCTATGGTGTGGGCTTAGTTGGCGATACAGTCAGGGCTGTTTTAATCGTGATTGCACCGCACTAAAAGCTAATGGTAGAAAGCAGGGCTGTGGAGTTCTATGGTGTGGGCATGCAGGTGGTGTGGGCATGCAGGTAATTTTAACACAGGCTGTTTGGTTGGAAGAAAGCAGCACTGTGGAGTTCTATGCCACGGACTTGACTGGTGTGGGCATGCAGGTAATTTTAATACAGGCTGTTTGGTTGGTAGAAAGCAGCACTGTGGAGTTCTATGGTGTGGGCAAAATTGGCGATACAGTCAGGGCTGTTTAATTGTGATTGCACCGCACTACAAGCTAATGGTAGAAAGCAGGGCTGTGGAGTTCTATGGTGTGGGCTAAGTTTACAAATGGCATGCAGGTAGTATCAAAATTGGCTGTTTGGTTGGTAGAAAGCAGCACTGTGGAGTTCTATGGTGTGGGCTATGTTGGAGATGGGCATGCAGGTAGTGTCAAAACCGGCTGTTTAATGGTAGAAAGCAGCACTGTGGAGTTCTATGGTGTGGGCTAGACTGGTGTGGGCATGCAGGTAGTTTTAATACAAGGATTACAAGGAAAGGCCTTCAGTCAAAGCGTGCGACTGCTAGCCTGCTCATAAAACGCAATCAGTTAGTTTTAATACAGTCTGTTTGGTTGGTTGAAAGCAGGGCTGTGGAGTTCTATGGTGTGGGCTTAGTTTGTCAGGGCTGTTTAATTGTGATTGCACCGCACTAAAAGCTAATGGTAGAAAGCAGGGCTGTGGAGTTCTATGGTGTGGGCATGCAGGTAGTGTCAAAATTGGCTGTTTGGTTGAAAGAAAGCAGCACTGTGGAGTTCTGTGCCGCGGACTAGACTGGTGTGGGCTAGCAGGTAGTTTTAACACAATCTGTTTGGTTGGTTGAAAGCAGCACTGTGGAGTTTTATCAGGGCTGTGTGGAAACAGGGCTGTTTTAATCGTGATTGCACCGCACTACAAGCTGTGTGGAAACATCATGGAGCCGGATGGACTTGAGTGTTTGTGAACGCACTTGGGTGCTTTGTAAACGGACTTGAGTGCTTTGTAAACGGACTAGGATGTTTGTTAACAGACTTGTTGGGTGCTTTGTAAGTGGACTTGTTGGGTGCTTTGTAAACGGACTTGTTGGGTGCTTTGTAAGCGGACTTGTTGGGTGCTTTGTAAACGGACATGTCGGGTGCTTTGTAAATGGACTTGTTGGGTGCTTATTAACGGACATGGGTGCTTTGTAAACGGACTTGGGTGTTTGTAAACGGACTTGTTGGGTGCTTTGTAAACGGACTTGTTGGGTGCTTAATAACGGACTTGGGTGCTTTGTAAACGGACTTGCGTGTTTGTAACGGACTTGAGTGTTTACAAAAATCTGACAGCCTGTTGTGGGTTGGCTTCATTCTTATGGAAAACTCAAGTTCGATAGCGAGCCTGCGCTTCACGTTGGATTGACAGGAGTGTGGTGGTGTTTAGGATTGCTGGGCCACAAGGAAATCGAAAAGAAGTTGTAGGTAACGCTCCTGCTCCTTCACACACGCGTCCTCAAACAAATGTAGAAATGGCGCTGACTATAGTGTGTGTAACTAAAACTTTCATCTCCAAAGAGCTCCTCTGCCATCTCATACTGTCTCACAACGCAAATAAAAAGCATTGTCCTTTGCAGGCAATGCTCCTTGTCCCGCACGCACACACACACACACACACACACACACGCACACACATATACATACATACACATGAATTGTGTTTTGAATGCAGGAATCGCACAGACGTGTGCGACGGCGGCTTTTCAAAGTGGGCCCAGATCACTGAAGGTATGAAATGGTGTCGTGCTCTCGGTAAAAACACAAGATGTACATGGATAATGATCGTTGCTGAGGAATGTGAGAAATTATGCAAAAATATCCAGGTTTTAAAGTTTTGATACTGGCTACGGTTGCCGTTCAAAGGTATGCATGGACAGTCCTGTGTGATGCCAGCTTTTCAATTCGATCTTAGGTCATAGAAGTTAGTGCAGGTCATAGAAGTTAGTGCAGGTCATAGAAATAAGTGCAGGTCATAGAAGTTGTTGCAGGTCATAGAAATCAGTGCAGGCCTTAGAAGTTAGTGCAGGTCATAGAAGTTAGTGCAGGCCATAGAAATTAGTGCAGGTCATAGAAAGTAGTGCAGGTCATAGAAGTTAGTGCAGGTCATAGAATTTAGTGCAGGCCATAGAAGTTAGTGCAGGTCATAGAAATGCAGCTTTTCAATTTGTTCTTAGGCCATAGAAGGTGCAGACTGTTGATGTGCTCTGAAGAACAGAAACGAGAGAGAGAGAGAGAGAGAGAGAGAGAGAGAGAGAGAGAGAGAGAGAGAGTGAGAGAGTGAGAGAGAGAGAGAGAGAGAGAGAGAGAGATCAAACATGGGGAAAGATCAACTTCAAGTTTCGATCTGCTGAATGCAGAATGAATAAATGAAGTAAGATGAGGATGTGAACGTGCTGCGGTGGTGGTTTTTCAAACAGGCGCTTTATCTCGTGCTTGGTGATAAATGGTGGATAAGTCCCATCCCATGCTTGCTGATATGTCAGTCCCAGCCCATGCTTGGTGATAAGTGGTGGATGCAACACTCTTGTCTGTCACGCTGGCAGGCAAAAAAATAAGTATGGACAACAGTGAAACTGTATAAGTCACTCATTACCTCTAATTGTTCACATCAGGGCTCAAAACACACGTATGTATTTGAGCTACAAAACAGTTCAGCAGACTATCAAAGAAAAGGAAAAGGAAAAGGAAATGGAAAAACAACTACGCTAAATATTGACATATGTGGTTGTGCATAGTTTGATACTATGGCCGGCCCTACACACGTGCTTTGTTGGGCCAAAATGGTTTTTTTGTCAGAATGTTTGTGGGTCAGAGAGCTTTGTGTTGGTTAAAATGCTGACAGAATATTCCGGCTCTTAAATCAATGCAGATTCCCTACACAAGTGCTTTGTTGGGCCAGAATGTTTTTGTGTCAGAAAGCTTTTGGGTCAGAGAGCTTTGCGTTTGTTGGATTGCTGATAGGATATTCCAGCTCTTTAAATCAATGCAGATTCCCTACACACGTGCTTTGTTGGGCCAGAATGTTTTTGTGTCAGAAAGATTTTGAGTCAAAGAGCTTTGGCGCCTGTTAAATTGCTGACAGAATATTCCGGCTCTTTAAATCAATGCAGATTCCCTACACACGTGCTTTGTTGAGCCAGAATGTTTCTGTGTCAGAAAGCTTATGGGTCAGAGAGCTTTGCGTTTGTTAAACTGCTGATAGGATATTCCAGCGCTTTAAATCAATGCAGATTCCCTACACACGTGCTTTGTTGGGCCAGAATGTTTTTGTGTCAGAAAGATTTTGAGTCAAAGAGCTTTGGCGCCTGTTAAATTGCTGACAGAATATTCTGGCCCTTTAAATCAATGCAGATTCCCTACACAAGTGCTTTGTTGGGCCAGAATGTTTTTGTGTCAGAAAGCTTCTGAGTAAAAGAGCCCTGGCCGTTGTAACAATCCTGCCAAATATTCTGACGCTTTGAATCAATGCAGATTCCCTGCCTTCAGAGACCTTCCTTTATTACATCTTTGGAACAACCGGTACACTGCATATGTAATTTATTTGTGAAGAAGCAGTTTTATCATTTTTCACAATTCATCTTCCTTTCAATTGTGGCATTTGTGCCCTGCAACAGTATTGGCGGATTTTGTTGAGTTTTGAGTTCAAGAACAAAGCTTGCCAAACGATCACTCACGTCTGACACACACACACATACACACTCACATACACACACTCTCTCACACACACACACACACACACACACACACACACACACACACACACACACACACACACACACACACACACACACACACACACACACATTATAAAGGGGCAAAGGCGGCCATGGAGGCAGAATTCCACGGTTTAGCTCCCCATGTGACTATGAACGAGTTTTCGAGGTGCGCATGCCCTTGAGGCTCAAAACCTTTTTCAAGCACTTCAACAAATTAAAAGGATTGAAAAGTGTGAGAATCTCCCAAAGCCTGTGCATCGGTTCCTGCATGTCGATCTCTTCATGATTCAGTTTGTTTAAGTCATGATTCAGATTGTTTTTGGTGCGTGCTGCTGTTTTGGAAAAGGCTTCAATCAGTTTATAGCACTCTGCTCATTTTCTTCCTCGAAGCCCTTATAATTTTTTGCACAGACAAATGACCTCACGCCACTGAAGTGCCATCTTAGGAGCCCCGCTTCCGATGTTTCATCTTCAGGGTTGGCCAGAACCATATATATACGGTGTATATACGGTATTTTTGGCAGGGGAATCACCAAATGTACGGTCATATATGGTGAATATATACGGTTTTGGCCAACCCCACACATACACAATTACGCTCACACACACATACACACACATATATAGATACATACAAACACACATTCACACACAAATACACACACGTACCCATGTGCCACAATACACAACCACGCTCACACACACACATACACACACACATACACACACACAAATACACACACAAATACACACAAATACACACACACACACACGCACACACACACACACACACACAAATACACACACACACATACACACACGTACCCATGTGCCACAGGTGGAAATACATCATAGTGCCAGACGGGAATACTGCCCCAACTTCTCGCCTCGCAAACTTCTTTTCAAACTCTGCGGTATGGATGTGATCCTCAAATTTCATTTTCCTGTAAACTTTATGGAAGGGAACTTTTCCTTGCAAACTTCCTTCTGATTCAGCAAAAGGGGTAAATACACAACTGTGTGCCAAGCTTAGCATGCTGCACAAATTCCTCACCATTTGGCAGTAGGAAAGTAGGAAGACAGGTTTCAGCAAAGTAGTCAAAGGTGATAGGAACGCAGCCTCTGCCACATTCCTTCCAAACGTCTTCTTGCATGGAAGTAAATAAAATGCAAACCTGATGCCTTTTGTCACGTTTTGGCTAAATGTGCATGCCTTCAACTCACAGCTGTTCCGTGTGTGAAACACACGCACACACCGCACACGCACACAAACATTTACATACTCACACACACTCACACACACACTCTCTCTCTCTCTGTCTCTCTCTCTCTCTCTCTCTCTCTCTCTCTCTCTCTCTCTCTCTCTCTCTCTCTCTCTCTCTCTCTTTCTCACACACACACACACAAACACACACACACGCACATACACACACACAAATATACACACATACACATGTTCAGGTCATCAAGCAGCTGACTCCAGTCAAAGAGTTCTTCTACTCAAACTTGCAGCCATATGTCCATTACATCCCGCTGTCCACCCACATGAAAGGTGCAGGTGTCTGCGTGCCTGCATCCTTTGTGTAAATGTGTGTGTGTGTGTGCATAAATGTATGAGCGTGCATATATGCGTGCGCACGTGTGTGTGTGAATGTGTGCACGCGTGCGTGACAGAGGTTTCATTTTTACGTGTGCTTCACTAATGCCAAAGTAAGATGATTATCACACACTCAATGAACCCTTTTTCCTGTGGTCGACATTGCTGATGAACTTAACTGGGCGCGTGCCAACTGCAATTTGGTCTATAGTCCATTGCGCGCAAAGTTTTGTCATCATTATCAATGAACCTTTTTCCCTGTGAACGGACACACATTGCTGATGTACTTAACTGGGCGCGTGCCAAATGCAACTAAACCTTTTCCCTGTGATCGGACACACATTGCTGATGAACTTAACTGGTCGCACGCCAACTGCAACTAAACCTTTTTCCTGTGAACAGACTCACATTGCTGATGAACTTAACTGGGCGCGTGCCAAATGCAACTAAACCTTTTCCCTGTGAACGGACACGCATTGCTGATGAACTTAACTGGGCGTGTGCCAACTGCAACTTGGTCTATAGTCCATTGCGTGCAAAGTTGTATCACCGTTATCAATGAACCTTTTTCCCTGTGAACGGACACACAATGCTGATGTACTTAACTGGGCGCGTGCCAACTGCAACTTGGTCGAGTCCATTGCGTGCAAAGTGGTATCATCATTATCAATGAACCTTTTTTCCTGTGAACGGACACACATTGCTGATGTACTTAACTGGGCGCGTGCCAAATGCAACTTGGTCTAGTCCATTGCGTGCAAAGTGTGATCATCACACACTCAGTGAAATTTCACCTCTGTGATTGGGCAGACATTGCTGACGTACTTGACTGGGCACGTGCCAATGACGACTTGGTCGAGTCCATCGCTCATAATGCGCGCAAGTACGCAGAGGCGTACCTCAACAACGATTGTGTCGCAAACTACATGCAGGTAGGCGCACGTAGTAATTTTTGCATGTAAGGCTGAAGACAGTGATTATTTTTAGGCCTCCTTTGATTATTTATGAATCGGTTACGGAGTTGCCTTTTACCTGTTCCTTTCCACACAGCACATTAATATGTGTGTGTGTGTTGTGTGCTCTCATGCAGGGCTGAAAGGTGTGGTTAGACAGGCGGGTGAAAAAAAGGGGAGAATATTAATTATGTGCGCTTGTCTCCTGAAATCTGCTCACAAAGTGTGTGTTCTTAGCTCAAGTATATAGAGTTGGCCCGAACCATATAAGGATATGGTGTTTTTACGGTAATTTTGGCTGGTAACTGTCCATATCTACGGTATCATACGGTGTATATTTATATATACATATATATACGGTTCTGGCCAACCCTACAAGCAAAGCAATGCTTCCTCTAATTCGCTTGAAAGATGCTCACAGGATGTGTTCCTAGCCCCCTTTGCTAAGCTATGTGACTCATTTAGGTACTCTTAAACAACTCTAGGGTTGGCCAGGACCATATATATACGGTGTACATACGATATTTCTGGCAGGGAAATCACCAAACGTACGGTCGTATACGGTGTATATATACGGTTCTGGCCAACCCTAAACAATTCTCACGTGCTTGCAGGATGCATTGCTTGTTGCCCACAGCTATTTAGTTAGTGCTGTTTCTTTTTTTTGCTCACAGGACGTTACTTTTATTTGCTGTTTAGGGTTGGCCAGAACCATATATATGCACCGTATATGACCGTATATTTGGTGATCTCCCTGCCAAAAATACCGTATATACACCGTATGTATATGGTTTTGGCCAACCCTATCGCTGTTGCTTTTATTTGTTGTTGCTTTTATTTGCTCACAGGACGTTTTTCAAGCCTATGCTAAGATATGCGACTTTGTGCCTGGAAGCTCTGCATTCCAGTACAAGGAAGTGAAGCTGAAACCCCAGGTTGCTAGTTATCTTGGACGCCACTGCGCAGGTGTGTGTGTGTGTGTGTGTGTGAAAGAGTGCGTGTGTCTGTACTTTGCGTGCGCATGTGCTGTGTTTGTGCCTGTGTGTGTGTGTGTGTGTGTGTGCTATGCGTGTGCATGTGCTGTGTGCCTGAGTGTGTGTGTACCTTATGTGCGCATGTGCTGTGCACATGTTTGTGTGTGCTTGTTTTGCGTGTACTTTTGTAATGTGTGCATGGGAGCATGCGTACGTGCGTGCGTATGGCCAGTCAGTGTCCCTCTTGTTTACAAGCATACCACAGGCCTTATGGCTAGTCTGCAATTGGCTAAAATACATACACATATGCATGTACATAACTTATTTACAGGAAATTACTATATACGGTCATATACAGTGCATAGGTATGTACGGATATGGCCAACCCTAGGCTGTTAATCTCCCACCCTGTTTGCTGGCACTTTTGTGGATAATTCCTCTTTTTGCAGGCGCTTTGGTGATTAACCCCTCTGTTTGCAGGCACGCTTGTGAATAACCCCTCTGTTTGCAGGCGCTTTTGTGAATAACCCCTTTGTTTGCAGGCGCGCTTGTGACTAACCCCTCTGTTTGCAGGCGCGTATGTGACAAACCCCTCTGTTTGCAGGCGCGCTTGTGAATAACTCCTCTGTTTGCAGGCGCGCTTGTGACTAACTCCTCTGTTTGCAGGCGCTTTTGTGAATAACCCCTCTGTTTGCAGGCGCGCTTGTAACTAACTCCTCTGTTTGCAGGCGCTTTTGTGAATAACCCCTCTGTTTGCAGGCGCGCTTGTAACTAACTCCTCTGTTTGCAGGCGCTTTTGTGTATAACCCCTCTGTTTGCAGGCGCGCTTGTGAAAGTAACCCTTGTTTGCAGGCGCGCTTGTGAAAACAAGGTTGTTATGACTGGCTATCTTTGGACTGGAATACGGACCTCAATGCATTCTTGCAATGTCTGCGACTCCAGCCCGCCTCTTTTAGGCATACCTTAACTGCATTCATCTGTTTCGTCTGCTGGAAAGCATTGGAGTGGAGAGGCCATGCATGCATGGAGAGGCCGTGTGGAATAGCCTACAACTTCGGTTTTCCTCTTCGTAGGTATTCATGGATCCTACTAATCTATGCAGCTCTGATTGAAATCGCTGGACTGGTGTTGAGGCATGGAGGTGGCGCTTGCGGCAATGCCTATGAACCCAGTCCTCCTCTTTGTAGGAATTCATGGATCCTACCAATCCATGCAGTTCTGATTGAAATCGCTGGACTGGTGTTGAGGCATGGAGGTGGCGCTTGCGGCAATGCCTATGAACCCAGTCCTCCTCTTTGTAGGTATTCATGAATCGAACTAATCCAAAAAATCAAATTGATTGACTAAACATCACTGGACTGGCTTTGCAGGCATGAATGGACCTTGCGGCAATGCCTATTACTCCAGTCCTCCTCTTCGTAGGTATTCATGAATCGAACTAATCCAAAAAATTAAATCGATTGACTAAAAATTACTGGACTGGCTTTGCAGGCATGAATGGACCTTGCGGCAATGTCTATGACTCCAGACCATTTCAGCACTAAGCAAGAGCCAGAGCTGGGTCAGGTGAAATGTGAATACCATTTCAGCACTAAGCAAGAGCCGGAGCTGGGTCAGGTGAAATGTGACCACCATTTCAGCACTAATCAAGAGCCAGAGCTGGGTCAGGTGAAATGTGAATCTGACTAATACTGACAGAAGATCTGTGTGACATACAGTGAGTGTGACAGCCAAGTGAATAATTTGATTGTTATCAACAGAAGAGCTGCGTGACTTACAATGTGTATTGGCCCCCACGCACCATTTTTGGTCGTTCACATTTGTAGTGGTCGTAATTGACTGCTTCAAACCGGTTGTGTGTGCGTGATGTGCGGCAAGTAGTGCCAATCGCCACCATTTGCAGGTTCTTGCATGCGCTCTGGCCAAATTGACTACTGACTGTGTGTGTGTCTGCAGACTGTGTGTGTGTCTGCAGACTGTATGTGTGACTGCAGACTGTGTGTGTGACTGCAGACTGTGTGTGTGTCTGCAGACTGTGTGTGTGTGTGACTGCAGACTGTGTGTGTGTGACTGCAGACTGTGTGTGTCTGACTACAGACTGTGTGTGTGGCTGCAGACTGTGTGTGTGACTGCAGACTGTGTGTGTGACTGCAGACTGTGTGTGTGGCTGAAGACTGTGTGTGACTGCAGACTGTGTGTGTGACTGCAGACTGTGTGTGTGTGTGACTGCAGACTGTGTGTGTCTGACTACAGACTGTGTGTGTGACTGCAGACTGTGTGTGGCTGCAGACTGTGTGTGTGACTGCAGACTGTGTGTGTGACTGCAGACTATGTGTGTGTGACTGCAGAATGTTTGTGTGACTGCAGACTATGTGTGTGACTGCAGACTGTGTGTGTGACTGCAGACTGTGTGTGTGGCTGCAGACTGTGTGTGTGACTGCAGACTGTGTGTGACTGCAAAGAGATTCAAATCTTGTGTGCTGCAATGATAGGCAGAATCCAATCTTCTGCTTGTGTGCTGCAACAAAAGGCAAGTAATCAAGTCACATTCAGGGTAAGGTCGGGGTGTTGGGGTATGTTTGAATAATGGTGTGGTAAACTCTGCAGCCGTTAGGCAAGGACCGCTTACTCACTCCGTGTGTTCTCACATTCTCTGGAAATTTTGGAGATTTCCCCGTCAGAGCTACTGTATATACACCTTGAATATAAGCTCTGGTCAGCTAACCCTGGGACTCCTCATACTCATCTTTGAGTTGGTCAGGATGTTGTCATGGATTAAGGTATTCATACCATGATTCAGCTGTGGCCAGATCTACTCACGCAATGTTTGAAGATGAACAAACTCTGTCACATTGTGGGAGGACAAGGTAATCACTAAAAATCTCATTGCAGAGTTTCTTACGTTGAGAGGACAAAATGCCACCGATTTTGGCATTAGATTCTTTTGTTAGGGCGTTTCGGTACTTTTAGAGATCTCAGGCTGTGAGGGGACCCGGATGTTGCCTACATTGCTTTCTATTAGTTTATATCATCAGGGGGTTCCAGGTGTTTTTAGAGATCTGAGGCTGCTGAGAGGACAAGGAACACCTATATTGCAGCGTTCTACATGTTTGAGGCTGCTTTCTTGTCTGCTTTCCGGTGCACGGCCAAACCTGTCCTCTACAGCTGTTCTCTACAGTTGGTCGGTTAAGCTCTCTGTCCGTAGGAACGATGTAAGAACATTGTGTGCAGTCCGTCGGTCTGTCTAATGATCTGATTATGGTGCTCAGTTTGGTCGATCCATGCTGGTAATGTTTACACTATCTGCGTTCTTTTTCTTTTCTGTTGATGCTCAATTCAGCCGGTGATTTAAATCGTTAAGTTGTTTATTGCAAGAGCAATTAAAGGATCCCAGCAATTGATATTGCGGCAGTGTTAGCTTTGCAGAGTTCCGAATTACAGATGCACATACAGGGCTTTCAGTCATCCCCGTGTTCTTACATACGTCACGATTAACATATTGAGCATGTACAAATTAAGGTGTGCAGGAAACATGAGGTGTCAACGTATCTGTAGAAACGATTTTCTGATCAATAAAAATGATGCACTGCATTGAAGTGGCTTTGTTTCCAGTTAGTGTGGGGAGTGGTTTCGCTGCCGAGCTTCTTCTATTTTTTCTAGAAAGGGTCCACGTTGATCTGCATTGGTGCAACTTATGTTACTTGCTCCTATTATTTAGTAATCATCCGGTAGGCGTTTCTTTAAACCTGCTGAGTACCCCTACTAAGAACTACTAGTACTAAGAAGTAGTTATGCTCTTGGGGGAGGCGAGTGTAACCGAATGTTAGCTGGGACTGTCTTGCCACAGGTTGCGCTGTGGGAACCATCCTTTTTACAACTGATCCTTGCCACCGTTTGGCTGGGCTTGGTTCTGCTTCCCCTTGACTTGCTGTTCTTGTTGGCAAGTATGGGGGCCAACAGCTCAGCTACTAGCTACTTCTTTTCCTCTTCGTGTTTCTTGTTCTCCTTTCAATCAGAGCTTCCCCTGTGTTTTTCTTGCAGTGTCATTATCAGACTGTGTGTATTTTTACGTGGTTGGCCAGTGTAAGATCCCCCCTTTGACATTTGCCACAAGAACCCTTTTGTAATGAACTTTCACACATGCTATCCAACTTTCCATCTCTTTCTCTTGTTCCTCTTAGGCGTCTCCCCTTTTGTCTAGCAAGGTGTGGTTGCAGGATTTTTTCAAGCTTCTGCTCAGATAATGCCCCCTGAGGCATATATAGTTATATAACCTTACCTCACCTTACCTTTACAAGGTTTACAGAGTTTACAACAAAAGGCCTTCAATTAAGAAGTGTGGCTGCTAGCACTTTAACACATGCTGTCACCATTACCGAAGTCCGCCGGCGTCAGTGACTACAATTGCAAACAGTAACCTGAACTCATCAGGAGTTATGGTTACTGGAAACAATAAGCAGGCATTGAAAATGCACTTCTCATATTATTTTTGGAAATGACGCCACTTTAACACCTAGAAAAAGAAAAGAAACCTACGCAGGCAGTGAAAGCCACTCCCCACATCAATTAAGAAAAAGGAGCCACTTTGTTACAACGGTTACAATGATTACAATGGGGGTTGACCTTCAGCCAAGTTGTTTGGCTGATCGGCTGCTGACTGGTCTCGGCCAGCCACAAATAAATCCATAAGCTCAGAAAGAAATAGAAAAAGTCTGTTTGTTAACCCCCAAGAACATGTCCAAAACG
>Ga0307968_1003487_pt1 | contig 13041 bp, 16 predicted proteins | sample OrgLakmetagen650_FD_201834 | JGI IMG/M metagenome (GOLD analysis project Ga0307968, IMG submission 201834) | Saline water microbial communities from Organic Lake, Antarctica - #650 | ecosystem: Environmental > Aquatic > Non-marine Saline and Alkaline > Saline | place: Antarctica: Organic Lake... | reverse complement strand
ATACTACATCAACTGCATACTACATCAACTACATACTACATCAACTACATACTACATCAACTAACATACTACATCAACTACATACTACATCAACTACATACTACATCAACTACATTGCAGCACGGTGCTGATCCTGCAGCGCCATGCGGCGGCTATCAACTACAGCGAGACAGTGAAATTCAGGACGCTGCAGACCCAGTTCTGCATGGACAAGATTCAAGGAGGGGCGTCGATACCTGAGGACAACATGTGCCAGCTGGTAGGTCAGGTCGGCCCTTCTTCTGCATCAACCTGGCCTGACCTTCTAGCCATGCTCACAGTGATGCCGCTCCTGGCATTTATGTCTTTCAGACCTGGCCTTGCCTTTCAGACCTGGCCTTGCCTTTCAGACCTGCCCTTGCCTTATAGACCTGGCCTTGCCTTATAGACATGCCTTTCAGACCTGGCCTTGCCTTATAGCCATTCTGGCTGAGGTGCTCACAGTGGCCTGGTGGAGTGACTTTCATCCAGGGATGGGTCATACGGTCGTTTGAGACGTACAATACGGTAAAATACGATACGGCGTACTATAAGAATGCGCCGTATGACCCATCCCTGGTTTCATCACACAATGTGTGGGTGTGGGTGTGTGGCTGGTTGCTGGTGTGAGTGCCTTTGTGGTGTGGTTTAAGTGAGCATGGGTGCGGGTGTGTGTGGGTGTACGCTGCTGTGAGTGCAGGTATGCTTATGTGATAGCTCGATTTCATGTCGTGTGTTTCATTTTCAAAGCATCCAGTGGCATCATAATAATGTAGGGTCGACCAGGATTGTGTGTGCATGCACCTTATTTATGTTGTTCATACTGTAATTGTGGCAGGACGACCTCCTGATAACACATCATTTCACAGAGTGTACGCACTGTGCAAAAAATAATTGACACTCAAAAAAAGATGCAGCTCAGCATTTCAAGGTACAAACGCAGTACACCTCCGCCTTCGTGCTCGCCATCTCACCCATTCATTTGTCCTCAATTGTTTTCCCTTTTGTGGTGGCATCATCACAGGCCACTGATGTGGAGGATATGGCAGGGACTCTGCAGCATGCCATTGACGAGTATGTGCTCAAGCACCAGGTAGGTGGGGATTGTGGTCGACATGACCTGCTGCACACCCTGTTTCTTCCTTCTAATGTATCCTGCTGTGCACCCTACTTCTTCTTTCTAATATATCTCGCAACCTGTTGCTGGGAAAGACGGCAGCGTTGCATGTCGTCATTGTTGGTGCCCTCTGTCACTTTCTTAGCTCTCCAGTTCAGTAAATGTTACAGAGCAAACACTGGCCTTGAAAGCCCAAATGTAGAATTGGCCATGACTTTATACACCCATTGTTTATGACCGTACGTGTGGTTCGTATCTTGTATGCACAGTATATACCGTGTGTATGCATGGATCTGGCCACCCCTTCCCAGATGGGCACTGGACATGTGGCTCCGTTGTCTTTTCATTGACAATATGGCCACAGCTGTGGTCAACACCCAAAAGCACACACCTCCACACACACATAAATACACTTGTATAAAGTGTACACGTACATGTGATAATATAAGCACACATTCAGACATGCGTGTACAGAAATATTGCATGCAGAGTATGCGTGCAATGTGCCGTACTTATCACGTGTTTTGTCGCGCGGAACGGCTCTGTATTAATCTGTCTAAATCGTCCCCTGTTAGCATACGTACACGTGCGTTCACACACACACACGCATACACACACAATTATGAATGGAAGTGTGCGCTGAGGATCTAGACTGGAAGAAGCTTTTGCACGGCTGCTCTGCTTCAGAGAACACTATGTTGGCGCGCGAATGCCTGCTTCTTGCCCAGCAATGTTCTCCACAAAGCAACGCGCAAGCAAGACTGCTGTTGCGTTTTTGTGTAACTCAAAAGTGCCACGGCTGCTGTTGCGTTTGTGTATAACTCAAAAGTGCCATGGCTGCTGGTGCGTTCGTGTGTAACTGCTGTTGCTTTTGTGTACAACTCAATGTGCCACGTGGTCTGATGCACACAACCTCAACACGCAACCTCCGTGACGTTTGCCTCACACCTCCTTGCAGACAACGTACCTTGGGCCTGATGGAGAGGTCACCAAAATTGCAAGCCCTAAAGCGCTCAAACTGTGGGATAGAGACGTGGTTTCGTCGTTGGTGAGACAATTTGTGCTCCCTCGGCTCACTGTGTACCAGCGCTTGCTGCTGCCCTTTACATCTCTTTTCAAATTTTTTGTCCTCACATTCACACGCCTGCGGTCTATTAATATATATATTTTTTTTTTTATGTCATACCCCCTGACCAGATTGTCACACCTCGTGCATGCGTCCTGCCTTTTTCACTAACGCAGAAGGCACATGCCATACTTGGGGAATGACACACACACACATGCGTGCACACGCATTTGTACCCCATAAGTGAATATCTTATAGGGCCAAGGCAAAGGGAAATAAGTGTGTTTGTGGGAGTGACACAAGCGGCTGCATGTGGCTGTGTGCTGTATCTAACTGTACCACTCACCTCACGTGAGCCTGCCCACTCCCCTGAAAGTGTTGATTGTGGCGCACAAATGTGCACACACGCACACACAGTTGCACACAAACACACACAAACACAAAGAAATAAACACACAAACACAAAGAAATAAACACACACACGTACATACACACACACACAAAAAACGCTCACTCACACACAGAGCAATAACCCTCTTGTCACTGTGTTGCTATCGATCTGGCCTCGTTTACAATGTGCTGAATGCAGATGTTCTTTGACACAAACCCTCCCAAGGTTGTCGAAGAGCAGAAAGGCATTTGGGTGAGTTAGGGTGGTGTAGGGAAAGACGAGTGGGGGCTTGTTTGAGTAGGACCTGTGGCTTTTTGCATGTGTGCATGCATCTGTATACAAATGTGCGCGTTTGTAAGCGTGACGAGCATGCCAACACTCTTACTCGTGGAAGTCATAGGCGCAAAATGGTCGCAAATTAATTAAGTGCCGAGCAATCAAAGCTTTGCAGCTCTGAAGTCTATCTGGTTTCAAAGGGTCCAGCTTGGGTGCAACAATTCCCCCACCCATACCTCACGCACACAGACACACAGACATACACACACGTGGCTGTATGTGTGTTTGGTTGCAGGAGTTTGGAAACCGGATGGCTTATGCTGCTCGAGAGGTTGTGTATGCCGCACGCAGTCAAATGCCTAACATCGGGTGAGTTGAGCGTCCAACTCAAAGCTGTTCAGACAATAAGGAAGATGCTCAAAAATTGAGAGGCCTGTAAGCAATCAAAATTAAGGCAAAACCTAAAGAAGAATATTCTACAGAAAAACCAGCAACTAACACCGCTTCCGCCTCTGGCATATCAAAAGGAAAGCTAGATGGAGGCAGCTGTCGCACAATAGATGAGCTGTCACTGGCCACTGATCACTGGCCACTGATCACTGTACCATACGTACAGAAGTTACAGAGGTTACTGGTTACGCCATCAGTTAAAAAGTGCAATATCTAGCCTGCGCATGTAAAGTCGTAATAATTGTGATGTACTTGTTGTAGCACCACAGACATGTAGCACCTACAAAAACCCCTCATAAAGGGAAAAAGGCGCAACGCAGTTTGTGACATTGCAGCACTGAATGATACCAGTAAAATCAATCAAGCATCTGCTAGGACCAACCGACCGCAATAAATCAAAGAGGGGGAATCATCATCTGTGATTTTTGAGCACATGTAAACATGGACTGTCACACTGAGGATACCAAGAATGATGAGGCAAATAGCATTATGCATAAAACTCATGTGTGAGGAGCAGCACATGCACAATGAGAAGGTCTGGAACATCAAACACCATATGCATATATGTTGAAGGTCTCATGTATAAGGAACACATAGAAGGTCAGAGAGGTGCCTGTTACCATGAAGGGGTGCGCGTGCGTTCGTTGGGACAAAACCTGTTACCATAAAATAAATAATAGTAATGATCATATTAGCAGGTAAATTACCACTGTTGGTGGCGCCCGGATATGGCAAATATCACGGCCTGTGAGGTGAACGTCCCGTAATGCCATACCCCTTCTAATTACTGTGGAAGTGAAATGACAGGACGCGATTCGTCGCTAACTTCTCCGTGGTGTACGTGCTTGTATGTGTGATTGAGCTTGCCTGCGTCCTGATTCTGTGCGATGCAACACCTTTAGGCTGAATCCGCCGTTTGTGTGCGTGCAGGGTCCAGCAGTCCTTCCAGTTTGTGATGCAGGAAGGAAACAAGGGCTTGGTGCTGTTAGATGCTTACCTCAAGAGCCTGCGCCTCTTCACAGACCACACACGTCGAGGGCAAGAAGAGCTAAGCGCTGGTATGTGTTCAGGCATAAAAGGCAAGCAGCTAGTAGCTAGCACGCTCAAGTGTCTGAGTCTCAAATTACCTGTAGCCTAATAGTGGGCTGCTGGAGGGGTAGAAGTCTGTACTGATATGACATGTTTGAAGCATGTTTGAAGCATGTTCGAAGTATGTTTTAAGGCTGGAGCCCTAAAACAAGTGCTCATTCAATGCGAATTTGGCTGCATATTACCTGGCTATTGTGATAGCTTTGTGTCTTGGCTGTGTGTGTGTCTGCATGTGTGTGTCTGCATGTGTGTGTTTGTGTGTGTGTGTGTGTGGGTGTGGCTGTGTCCGTGTCCTGCATCACGCCTGCAGTGCAGTAATGCTACGCCACAGCATTACTGCACCCTTTATGCAACTCGAGCTCGAGTGCCGCCTGCCTGGCTTCTTCTAATAGAGGGGGTTTGTGAATCTCAAGGGACACAGCTTGGTACTGACCGTAGCCAGGCCCCGTTGACACCATGCTCAAGGCTAACTCAAGTATAGCCATATATACTCATATGCCATATACTACATATGCCATATACTCAAGTATAGCCACATAGCCAGGCCCCGTTGACACCATGCTTAAGACTAATTTAAGTTACCTGGTTACGCCTTGGCTTGCAGCTGCTTGCGTGTGTTCCCCTGTCACACTGCTATCAACACCGGTGCTCTGTTGCAGGCGTCGTTGCAATCTTGGTTCTGCAAGCCATTGTGGTGCTCACGCTGCTGCACCTGTGGCAGCTGAAGCTTGTTGTGGACGTGGAGCGTGCGCGCCTGGGCAACATCCTGGCCCTGATTGGCCTGCCTGGCCCCATCCTGCGCATCATGCATGCAAAGCCTGTCAATGTAAGACGCTTGGTGTCTGGATCTGTGCTGCTTGTGGCTCAAAATACCTGCAAGATTTTATTGTGTGCATCTTGTTTCTCCATCTGGTGGTTTGGAATATGAGAGGGATCAAGCCTGCACGCTGCCAAATTAGTCTTATGGTGCACGTCTTCCATACGTGGCGACAGACCCTTACTGAACATTCAATCGCCTCTTTCTCTTGCTTAAACCCACCATTTGCAATCCGCAATCGACATCAGATTCTGGAAGACGACAGCGATGATGAGGCAGACGATGAGGAAGACGGAGAAAAGAAGCTAGCACGCGCTGAAAAGAAAGAGGAGGAGCGGCGGTACCAGGTACGCTTTGCGTGCTGCATGATGCTGTTTGCGTGTCTAGAGGCAAACGGTGAAAGATATGAGCAAGGTGCGACTCGTCAATAATAAGTACTGCAAAAAAAAGGCTCCACAGAGGATTGATACTTCATTGACAACAGATAAATGCTTTTCAGGAGGCTTAGATGTTGCACAGGCCGTAAACTCAAGTTTGACTTCTTTTTTCACACTGCAAAACTGATCAGCTGTAGCCCTTTTTTGAAGAAGTAAAGATGACCAAGAAGCTACCACATGATCTTACTGTGCAAACGCTACTGTGTGTGTTTGCCTGTCGGCTCTTGATCCAGGAGGCAGAGGCACAGCGCAAGGTGAAGGAGGCGCAGAAAGCCAAGAGGGGAGGAGCTGACAATGATGATGATGAGGAGGAGGAGGAGGAAGAAGAGGAGGGAGGAAAGGTGAGAAATTTGCGAGCTGGAAAGTGGTGGGCACACCTGCTAGTCACCAACAACACGGTTTTGTGTGTCCGTGCCTCCCTGTTTTGGGAGCACAATAGTCAGGAAGCATCGTAGTACATGGCTAAGTACGTGTGTATTAGCTGGTTGTGTTTGCACGTACTCGGTTGTGAAAGGCAGTGCATTTTGGCATCTGTTCTTCATTACATTGCATCGCTGGCATTGCTGAACCTGTGTTTGTGTGTTTGTGTGTGATGCTACACACAGACTGGCCTGGCCATTGCCGGCCCCAGCAAAAAGTCAGCACGCAATGCTGCTCTACAAGAAACCCCGCGCAGGCGCTTCCTGCAAGTCCAGAACGTGCTGTACTTCAACGGCAAGGCCCTGTCAACCTCTTGGGTCAGGACAATCAAGATGGTGGTAAGTGTGTGTGCGTTTGAATGTATGAAGTTCATAAACATGTGTGTGTATGTTTTAAATGGTGAGCACTGTTCGGTAGTGTCAACCTCTTGGGTCAGGACAATCAAGATGGTGGTATGTGTGTGTGCGTGTGAATGTATGAAGTTCATATGCATGTGTTTATGTATGTTTTAAATGGTGAGCACTGTTCGGTAGTGTCAACCTCTTGGGTCAGGACAGTCAAGATTGTAGTAAGTGTGTGCGTGTGAATGTATGAAGTTCATATGCATGTGTTTTTTATTTAAATGGTGAGCACTGTTCGGTAGTGTCAACCTCTTGGGTCAGGACAGTCAAGATGGTAGTAAGTGTGTGCGTGTGAATGTATGAAGTTCATATGCATGTGTTTTTTATTTAAATGGTGAGCACTGTTCGGTAGTGTCAACCTCTTGGGTCAGGACAGTCAAGATGGTAGTAAGTGTGTGCGTGTGAATGTATGAAGTTCATATGCATGTGTATGTATATGTTAAATGGTGAGCACTGTTTGGTAGTGATGTTTCAAGCTTGACCACGGTTGAGGTAGGTGGCCTAACAATCTAGACAAATGATTCCGTTTTCTTAAATAGCAGAGCCGTTAAACATTGGTGATGGTTTGTTTTTCAGTCAAATGGTGTATGCACTTTTAAGCGCGTGTGCTACTTGATGCGCTTGCGACCCCCCAGGACAACAGCTTGTTAGCACCACCCTAGCATCTGTGAGATGCATCTTAACCAGGGCAATCAGGGCATTTAGGGTGTTTCACAGCAAAAAAGCAGTTGACGGCGGGTTAAACAGAGGGAATTACGATAGACGGTCCCCTCCACCATCATGACGCTGAGCACCGTCATTTCTGAGTGATCGTCATTTTGACGATCTGACGGTGCGGACCATCAACCGTACCGTAATTGATTACGGTGCAAAATGGCTCTGACAGTGTTGTTGCACAGCCCTAATCTTAACCCTGAGGGAGAGGGAAAGGCTTGCCTGTTTATAGAAGCCATGCGTCTGTGTCACCTCAATTGCTGATAAATACTTAGGTAGCGTGGTTGTGAAATCACGGCCCTATCAGTGTTAACCTAGCCTCCTCCCTAGCTGCTGCTGGCTGCATTATAGCTTTTGTTTGAACTTGTTCCTTTTGACACTTGCATCCTTTTTGTGGCGACACACCATACTTAACCAGAAATGTAGAATCTTTTTCAATACTTGATAAGTGCATTGTACGCTATGTGAATTTTTGTGTGCAGCTGCCTCTCTTCTGCTGGCAGCTCGCGGTGCTCATCGTGTTTGCCATTACCAAGACGTACGTTGCCGAATTGGATGCGCCGCTGAATATGATGTACACAAAGATGAGGGTGAGTGGCCTTGCATCTTTGCTTTATAGAGGCCGACGTGTGAAAACAGTTTGAAGGGAGAGAGAAGACCATTCCTGGCCAAAAGTACCCCCATGTACCCCTGCCCCCTTTTCTAGCCAAACAGTGCCAACAAGCATATATCAGCCATATCTCTCCAACCACTCCACCATTGTGAGACCTGAAAGTTGTGATGGATGACTTTTTATGTTTATAGCATGTCTACAAAGAAAGCAGCAAGGCCCAGTGGGTGGCTCGCAATCTGGAATTTTGGAAGTGTAATGGACAAAAATTGCATGTTTGCCTACACACTGCATTAATCCATGTCCTCCACAGTTCCTAGGCTTTGATAAAATCTGTGTGCGACTCTGGTGCAAAAGTGCAGCTGTACAATGGGGCCAAAAAAGCTGAAACCACAGCATATGGCCGATGCCCAGCCAGGCCACTGATTGGCTTCATTTAAATTATTCTTAGTGCTGCCCGCAACTCTGGGGGCACAAACCTGGCTGAAATGTGCAGCAGTCATGGAGCGACAGGTGGTTCTGTCTTGTTCCCCTGTGTCCCTTGTGTCAGCACCTCCCACTTGCAGGCATTCCCAGTACCCATACCCCAAATCTGACTTTGCGACATTGTTATATGACATTTATTGTGCTTTTATCCAAGAGCAGGAGTCAATCGCTGCAATTCAAAAGCACCTTTTCGTCCAGCAACGCTCAAAATGGTATCGGAATGAAAACAAGTCTGTTGCATTCAGATAAGGGAGATAGATAGATAGATGGGGCTTCAAATTGGACAAAAAACGTATTGGCACTGTTTGGGGGATTTGGCATGGGGGCGGTCCATATGTGCACATGCAGGCACAGGCCCTCCTCAATAGGCACGTGACCCTAAAAGAAATGGTGAAGATATATACGAGCAAAGGAAAATTGAGGGAACAAGTGAGTGAGATGCGCTAGGGGTGTTCGGCAGGGGCTTGAGCCTGTTGTCAGCAATTCCATCTGCTTATTTTTGCTACTGCCTGGTGTGCTTATGGTGTGCTTATATTTGCTACTGCCTGCTGTGCTTATGGTGTGCTTATATTTGCTACTGCCTGCTGTGCTTATGGTGTGCTTATGGTGTGCTTGTATTTGCTACTGCCTGGTGTGCTGCCTCTGGCACCGTCTTGTGCCCACGACTGTACATTTAGAGGCACGCGTTGATGACATGTGCGCATTCAGAGGCACGCGTTGATACATTCAGAGGCACGCGTTGATGACATGTGTGCGCATTCATGACATGCGTGCTGGGGCAACAGGAACACACAGCAACACAAACACACGCACTCACACACTCACACACACAGACAACTGCACATACACATACACATGAATGCACATGCACCTACACAACAACACTCACAACACATCTACGCGATTGTGCATATACACACAAGTATACACATGCACAAACGTACATTGTTTTGCAAACACGCAGGTCGCTTCTTGGCTGTCGCACTCGCGCTTTTCTGCTCTACGCCTGGTCACAGATGTGAGTCAAGGCTGAAAGAGGCACTGCCTGCCTCAATCAAAAGTGGTGAACATGCAATGGTCACAGATGTGAATCAAGGTTGAAACAAGCCCCCCTTGCTTGCTGTCAAATGTACTGAACATGATATGGTGCTGCAAGGCAAGGCGTGTTCAGTACCCCTTGCCTTAAACAAAGCATCAAACATGGAATCGTGCTGCACTCAGAGCAAGTCACGTACAAATGCCGCCTGCTTTCCATTATGTTGCTGTTGAAATATGTGCATGACACGATGACAATGAGCAGGGACTAGGGCATTCAAATGAGGCACCTCAAATCACACTCACACACACATGCTCACATACACACTCATACACACACGTGCCCACACCCTGCAGCCTGGTCCTGGTGTGGCCGACTGGAAGGCTGAGCTGAATGATAATGTTGACCACCTTGAGCGCGAATATGACGTGCTCCTGAACGGGAACGCGGGCGAGACGGGCGAGGACTTCCCTTTCCGTGTGACAGCCGCTGCGTTTGCGTCTCCCATCTTCAGCAACCTGTTTTATGTGGTGAGTCCATTGTGCCACGAGTGCAGCTACCTTTTACAGCAACCTGTTTCATGTGGTGAGTCCTTTATGGTACGTACGTTTGCAGCTTCTACTCTCAGCAACCTATTCTATGTGGGGCAAAGCATTCTGCTGCGTTTGCAGCTCCAATTTCCAGCAACTCAGTCATTGTGATGTGTAAATCTCCACTGCGGCTGCTAAAGTTCGCACACCGCCCGCTTTAGTGTGCAAGACGGCTGCAAGTGCCACACGATACCTCATCTTTTCCATTCTTTTGGTGGCTGGTGGCGCTGACGCACACACTGCGCAAACACACGCATACACAAACAAACACACATAATCACACACCGTGAGTTTTGACAGCATGGCTGTAACCGACGTTAATGGCCAGGCCGCACCTAGTGCTTGAGCCAGGATTTTCAAGGATTTGGTGCTGCATGTTACCACAGTCAAAATTATGTGATAGAGCACTTGCCAAGAGCCTTACCATATTCAAAACTTACGAAGATGAGCGGTGCCGCTTCCCTTGCGCTTACGCCTTTCCTTTGCAGAGTATCTTACCCGTTCCATTCACATATTACTAGGTTGGTCTGGACCTTACATATATATGGTGTATATACGGCGTTTTTGGCAGGGTAATCACCAAATAAACAGCCATATACATTGTATATGTACGGTTATGGCCAACCCTACACACAGGGCGCACACGCATGAATGCTCACCATACAATAGCACCACTTGCACAGAACACTTGCACAGAACACTTGCACACACAGCCATGCTCACACTCACTCACACTCTTACACACTTACGCACACAGGACAAGCAGTGTTTCAGAGTTGACAAGGACCAGTGCTTCCCTGAGGATCACCGCTTCTACGAGGCTGTCAACAACGGTGAGGCGTGCTTTGCGTCCCCCTTTGCCTCTTTTCCTCTGTATTGCCTCTTTGTGTGCCTCTTTGCCTGTTTGTCTCTTTATGCTTTGCGTCCCCCTTTGCCTCTTTTCCTCTGTGTTGCCTCTGTGTGTGCCTCATAGTGTGCCTATTTGTCTCTACGTGCTTGTGTCCCCTTTTGCATCTTTGCCTTTTTTTGGCAGTTTCTGGGGCAAACTCTTCTGGCCTTGGCTAGGGGGGCCATGTTGTGGGCTTTAAGGCAGGCACTGCCTTCAGTGTTTGCTCCATACAGCCATACAGCAGTGACGTGCAAATCCAAAGAGTGTCTGTACGGTGTTTGTGCCAGACAGGCACTTGTGCCTACCCAAACAACTAGTTACAGCGGCCTCGCATGTGCTTAAATAAGTAGGCGCCTCCGCAATGAGTACTTATGGACACGGCAAAAAATGTATGAACACGAGCCCCTAGGGAGGCTGACGTGTCCCAGCGTGTTGCTGAGCCTACCATTTTACCAACCTGCGACGGGGCAGGCTGACACACGTAACACACATGTGTTATTTGTAGGCTGATCAGGATTGGAACTGCTGTGTATATGGTAGGGACAATATCCTGTAGTATGGTATACCGTAGGTCCACGACCACTTTGTGGCACCAAATCAAAATATTGATTTGTTTTCGTACCTACTTCGCAAGGGCGCCTGTGGGTTGTTTTCGAATTTCGTTCTAGGTTTGTGAGGGCCTCTGCCAGGGTTTACCCCTCACAAACCTAGAACGACCCCGTGGGTGTGTTTACATTCCTGGCTGATGCTGGATAGGGTGTTGCTATGAGGGAACTTTTTGCTGCTGCTGCAGAGAGGGCTTCAACAACAGAATAGGACCAGGGGGTTCTACTGGCACACAGGGCAGCCATTTTTGAAAATGCCCCCAAATTACTACAAATATTATCTTTTGACTTCGAATCCAATTTAAAAAGGGCTCCAAGAATTATTAAAATTCCGGTAATGGCACATTTTTGCCCAAACACTTATTTAATATCCTAAATAATCGTGGACCTACGCTATGTACACAGCCTAGGCAAGTTGCTGTGTCTAAAAGAGGACACTGGCAGCCCTCAAAGCACACACACATACACACATGCAAACACATAACCACATACCTGAGCTCTGTTTGCCTGTTGTACGCAGGACTTGACACGATGATGCAGCGGTACATCCGTGAAGCAAGGCTCCTGGCCGCTGACGACCCCGCCGACATCGATTTCTCGAGCACGCGTTTTGACTACATTTATCAAGTGGGTGTGGGTGTAGATGTGGATGTGGGGGTGTGGGTTCCTGGGCGTGAGCCATGTGCTTGTGTTTGGAAATAAAGAGGCATACAACACACACACATAAACACGCGCACATAAACCATTTGACTCCACATCCACTGATTGATATGTCAACAGAAGGCTTAGCACGCACCAACACACACACAAACACGCGCACACAAACACGCGCACACACGCACACACACACACACACACGCACACACACACACACGCACCACTAAACACTCATAGATATATACACACACGCTTGCAGGTGGGTATGCGTGACCTTGAGGAAGCCATGCACCCCGCAACAGACGCCTTCACCGTTTTCAGCATGAATAGGTGGGTTACTCGTGTTTGAATAAAGCCTCTGTCACGCCCTCCCATATGCGCGTGTAATGTGCATCGGTGCATGACCCACAATTGCAGTGACAGTGTGTTGATGGGGCACTGCAATGCACGCAGTTCAGCAAATGCTGTGCTTACACGCAGGCATACACACACACTCACACACACACATACACACACACAGGTTTGAAGAGATCCAAAACACCCGCACAGGCATACACACTCATATGCCCACGCACGCTCACGCGCAGGTTTAAAGAAATCCAAGACACCCACATTGCCCTGTTAATTGTGACTGTCGTGCTGGCAGTGGGTTACCTGTACTGGGTGGTCAAGCCGTACGTGAGATCCATCAAGACCGAGGTGTGTATTGATTGGTGTGTGCATTTGCCCTTCTGATAATTGATTGGTTGACACACTACGATGCACCCTTTGTAGTGAGAGTGGGGTTACTGAGACGTGCGCCGTGCTGTCTGATGGCAGGCCATGCTGTGATGCAAGCAGCACGTAAATATGTGTCATTGTGCAGTGACGTGCGCCGTGCTGTCTGATGACAGGCCGTGCTGTGATGCAAGCAGCACGTTTGAATGTGGAAATGAGGGCCTCATACCATGCTTGCCTAGAAGGCTGATCCGG
>Ga0307968_1003486_pt1 | contig 13041 bp, 18 predicted proteins | sample OrgLakmetagen650_FD_201834 | JGI IMG/M metagenome (GOLD analysis project Ga0307968, IMG submission 201834) | Saline water microbial communities from Organic Lake, Antarctica - #650 | ecosystem: Environmental > Aquatic > Non-marine Saline and Alkaline > Saline | place: Antarctica: Organic Lake... | reverse complement strand
ACACACACACACACACACACACACACACACACACACACACACACACACACACACACACACACACACACACACACACACACACACACACACACACACACACACTCACACACACACACACACACACACTCACACACACACACACACACACACACACACACACACACACACACACACACACACACACAAACACACATTACAAACACATATACACGTGTGCATAGACATGTATCACTGGTATCTTACTTCTTGCTTTCTATTTCTGCCTGTCTTTTTGCAGGCGAGTTGAACTTTGCTTGACGTCTTGTGACCTGGGCACTGCTTCAACTACAGCATCATGTTGAGCCCAACTGTGTCCAGTCCTGCCCGCTTGGCTCTAAACAACCTGACCATGACCCCAAGCTCAACAGCAACCACCTCTCCCTCCAAGGTGGTCAAGAGATCCCCGTTTAGCAACAACAACAACTGGCCAGGATCACCCCAGCACTCTCCCCATAACTTAGCTTCCTCCTCCCCCTCCGTACGTGTGGCTGCTTCTCCCTCTGCTCGCCGTGGCCTGTTTGGCAGTGCAGATGAAAATTTTGACACAGAAAAAGGTGGGACTACCTCGTTTTTTATTTTCTAGGTCATGGTTTTGAAACTGCTTTTGGCAAGATGCCTGTGCTTTTTCTTCCGAGCAACGGTTGGGAGGAACAAAGAAATTACACGTCCTTTGGATTCTGTATACAAGGGCCGATCAAGCCAGATCAGGCCAGATCTATTCAATCTTGTGCGCTGTACAGTACAGTTCAGGATGACTGAGTGCAAAGCTCACCTGCAAAGTCCATCTTCTTCCACGCCCATCATTTGGTAAAGAAAAAACACAGTGCAGGGTAACAGTTCATTCATGTATTTGAACACAAAAAACAAGTCGCATGACAATCTGACTGTGTTTTGTTCTTCAGTCAGGACTTTTCGTGCACTAGGACCTTCTCACTTCTCATGCACACGGAACTCCATACGCATAAACCCGCCATGCCATTTCATCCCACACGCTCAGGTGCACTTGGGGCGGCCACCTCCTCATCCTCCGCTTCCTCCTACCACCAATACGGACAAGGTGCACCTCTACACACTTCCTCCAGAAGCAGCTGTGTGCACCATGCAAGCACCACGTCTGCACCAGGTGTGTAATTGCTCCTACAGCAGATGTCTTGATGCAGCCAAAAGGTTGAAAAGGGTAATCGCTTTATTGATTACATTTTTGCTTCTCAAAGGCGTGCACAAGCAAAGGCGTAAATGCTCAATTGCTTGACCATGTTATGATCATAAGTACAGTCTTGTTTTCCCTTGTATGCGCTCCTTCTTTTTACTGTATGGAAATGAATACAAGTATTTAGTACCGTTTCTTCCCAAACGTTAAGGGTATGACGATCTGGAATGCCTGAAACACTACAGAGCTCCAAGGAAAACTGTCATTCCCACAACACGTGTTTACAGGCGACTGCAGTGCTGCCGAGTGGGACTTGCACCCAACACGTAGTAGAAGTAGCAGCAACAATGACAAGGGCGAGGCTGGAAACCGTCAAATCCACGGCAGACAACCCCACTCCTCTCCCTCCTTTAATCTAGCAGCAGTGGCTGTGAAAGCACAGCACATGGCTGCAACCATCCTACGTGCGGGTGCAAATGCTCTTCAGAGCAGCAGCAGTAGCACTGGCCTCCCGCTTCCCATTCACCATCATTCTGCAGATCCAGGAGATCAGCTAGAAAGTAGTGTTTTTGCACGCACGCTGCGCTCTTTGTCTTCCCCACCTGTGCCTGGCACATTCCCAGAAGAAGAGTATGTAGCACCTGTGTCGGTTGCAACACCCTCCAAATCGTCAATGGAAGCAGCCAGCTCTGGATCTCCTGGATCACCTAGATCATGGGAAGCAGACAGGCTCCAGCAGGCAGACCAGGTGGACAGTGGAAGGGAGTGTTTAGCGGTAGTGAGCAGTAGTGAGCAGTAGCAGAGAGTGTTAAGCAGTAGTAATTGTAGCCATGATGCCATGCTAGTCTATCAACTTACTGATGCTTATAACAGATGGAGGCATTAATCCACGTTGTAACCAGATCACCAGCAACACCTAAGCCTGTCTGTCCCCCTGTTCGTAAAAGAAGGTAGCTGTGCAAAAATAACTGCTGGAAAGGGGTTTCGTAACATAACGTGTGAGTTTTGGGTTCTTACTAATCTGCCCCTTGTAACTGTAATGCATACAGGAGACAGCAAAGCAAACCATCCAGTTGTTGACGATTGTTCTCCAGGGCGGAGACGCAACCAAAGTCAAGGTGAAACACACGTGCACACACACACTCACATACACACACGACACGTAAACACACACGCACATGTGCACTAACTCAACCACCTTGTGTCCCTTGAACATGTTTTGCACATCTTGATCCATCAAAGCTGACACTTTATCCCGCTTCAACATTACATCCCAGACATGTACTGTCCCTTCTGAGGTTTACATCCGGGGCCCTCACAAGCTCCACATATTGATTTACTACCTAGTTGACGTTATTTACTAATTTGCATGTTCAACCCATCTAGGCTCGCTCATTCCGAACCTAAACATTGTACATGCTCAGGATGCGCTGTGCTTCCTCCTTGAGCACCTAACCTCTGGTACCCTGGACACGACAGACGTGATCCAAGCTGACATGTTGCCCCTCCTTGCTGCACTCATTACCCCCCTCACCTCCGGTAGCCCTGCCACCGCCTCAGCATCAGTGCAGCATGACGACGCTGCACACTCCTCTACGCCTGTGGCCTTGTTAGCACTGGAGGTGGTGCATGCCCTGCTTACCCCCTCGGCAGGTAATGTGAGGACAATGAATGTCTGAAGGTCCTTTGCGCCTCCTGTAGAAAATTTATTGACCATACGTTTATAGGGTTGGCCAGAATCATTCATATACGGTGCACGGTATTTACGGTATTTATAGCAGGGAAATCACAATATACGGTCATATACCGTGTGTGTACTTATATAAATGTATGGTTCTGGCCAACCCTATACATTCATCAATATAATCTGAAGAACGCTTCCAAATGTTCCACACTGCTTTGAATGTAGAATGTGATAAAACAAATGCTGGACAATGGGATTTCATTATGGCGTGGACAGAAGAAGCAGTTTAACAATGCATAAACACCATGCACACGCACATGTACATACAAACACACATGTGCACGCACTCACACACTATCTTTCTCACACACACACTCTTTCTCTCTCTCACACAAACACACACACACACTCTCTCTCTCTCTCTCTCTCTCTCTCTCTCTCTCAAACACACACACACACACACACATACACACAAACACACACACATACACACAAACACACACCCCCCTCAGTTCATGCATATCAGATATGTGCAGTTTATTTACACCACACATTAAGCGCAACATACGCGACATCTTTGCAGTGGCCATCTTATATGAACAACGTTCTTACACTGATCGAGCTTCTTGCAGGCTTCCCAGACAGTGCTGGAGGCGTGCTACTCCCGCTTGTGGAGCCTGTGCTTCAGGTCCTGCGCTCATCTGCTGAGGACTTTAAGACAAGCAGCATGGATAGCAGAGATCGAGTCAAGGACAGTGGTCTCGCCGATGGCAGCCATCTGCAGGGTAGGAGCTGCACACCCGAGAGGGGCCATGCAAAGGGCAGGAGCCAGTCTGAGGCAACAGAGGGCCGTGCAAATTCAGAAGAGGACCCTGCGCAGTTAATCCGGCTGCCTTGTGCATTCTACGCAGCCAGCATTGCCATGCGGCTGTCCACGTATGCCGAGCCTGCAGCTGCGCTGGTGCAGGTGCGCCTGCCTCTGTGTATGTGGCTGGAATGTATTACAGACTTCCACATGTCATGTGTGTTTCGTTGTGTATATTGCCCCCCGTCAGCACCAGCATTTAAGATGAGGGGAAAGGCGTTTTTCGGCGTGTGACCAAAAGTGTGTAGTCCTTTGTGTGTATGTGTGTGTCTTAACTGCCCTGCATGTGATGTGTGTGACTGCGCTATCTTAGTCTTTATCTCTAATGCAAGCAGTCCTCACCAAGCAAAATTTAGAAGGTCAGAAAAAGGGGATACACGGTCGGCCTTAACACTTTGCAACGAGTTTTTCTACGTCGCCGACTGCGTTGCCTTCGATTCCTCACAATCATTTGTTGTGGTATGACAATATATGACAATAGACATGAATTGCACGTGCTATGATTATACTTAAACTCCAGCACCTTGAATCCTCTCCACAGGGAGGAGGCATTGCTGTGCTAGGGTCCAACTTGGCTTCCTCGTCCACCATTTTGCCAGAGGTATGTGGGTGCAAACACACTTTTACTGATCTCACCTTGTATGCCCAAAAGGTTCACCTTGTATGCCCAAAAGGTCCGTTGCCATAATTCATATAATCCTTAGATGTATCATCAGAAACAGACGTACGGTTCACAAGTGCTTCATTAGTAGCGTGACAAGATAGTCACTGTGCTGTTTTCTGGTCATGCCATGCAATTTGCTTTGAGATGTAGTTGTATGGGGGAAAAAGAAAGGTTTAATGGTATAAATTGTTAACGTTTTGAACAGGTAACAGGTAACGTGTTGTTTTCACCTGATTCAGTGCAACCCGTTTCTTGCTTGACAGGTGTGCATATTAATGCTGTACAAGCTGCTGCAAGTGGGCAGCCATGCAGACAACTTGCTCAATCTAATGGAGGTGCGTTATGCCTCTGCTCATACTTGGAAAGCTTACTGAAAGCACATATATACATACAAAAAAGCAAGACAGAAAGAATTGGCATGGCTCAAGCAACGCCTGTGGAACTTGAAGCACACCCGTTTCCAGCTTTGAACAATGGCATTGAAATTTCCACCAGACCAAGCAAAGATGGCAAACTTTTATTTCACGTTCAGCACCAGCATGCTGTGCTGCATGCCTCATGGTGTGCACCTCCGTGGCCTTTGCATGCATGCAGCAGAATGTCACGCACGCTCCTTTAACTACGTTATATCAATTTGCAGGCTGAAGGAGCACTGCATTTGGTGACCTTCCTGAGCTGCCCAACCAGCAACCCTTCTGCTTGCGAGTTGGCGGCTACCATTATGTTGTCACTGTCTCTGCTGCCTGAGGCCCCAAACACTGCGGCTGACGAGAACTGGCTTGCCCCATTGGTTAAGGTGTGTGCGTATGTGTGCTTATGTGTGTGTCTTTGTGTGAGAGTGCAGGTTGGGGGGGGGGGGAAGGAGAAGCTCTACCAGCCTACCTCGTGCTGTGAACAATCTTTCAAAGTAGTATTGGCTTTCTGGTAATGTAGCTGCAATGGAGCTCGAGAAAAAGCATGAATACAACCCTTTGCATCAATCCTTTCAAATGCAAAGCAACGAGTTTGGCATGGTGTGTGCAAGCATGATACCTACAAATATTTTCTCCCTGCTAGCATCCAGCTTCCCTGATGGGGTAACAAATACTGCAAGAGCAGTGCTGAAACACTCACATGAAACACTTCTCACACATAAAATGCCTGCTACGCACTGCTCCACTGCACACGCAGCTTCTCGGCCCAAGCGCACCCAGTCCCTCTGTGCGTATGTACGCTCTGCTGGTGTTAGGGCGCTTAGGCAGCAAGAGCAGTGCTGTGCAGATGGATATGACGCGGGAGGGGGCAGTACCGTTTTTGGTGCAGCTGATGGGACCTCAAGCAGCTGAGGCTGAGCAGCTGCATGCAGCCAGGCTCACAGCCATCTTGGCACAGGTGTGCTAGTTTGCAAGGCACAGTAGTGGTAGTGTGCAGCTTGATCTACTCATCTTAGGTTTGCTAACACGTGAGGTGCGCTTATCTGGTGCATGCAGCTTGGGACGTGGTCACCTTGGCACAAAGTATGCTCATGAGTGGGAGGTGCACTGTGCGTTGGAGCAGGGTGAAAGGTGCAGAGCAAAGGGTAAACAAATATTTTGACAACAACTGGATTGAAAGGCTGCAGACTTCTAACCTACACTTTAACCTAACGTCCTTTTTGTCCGCAAGAGGTGATCATCATGCAGGAGGCTCTGGTAAAGGAAGCGCCTCAATGTGTTTATCAGCAACCAAAATACAAGTTCTAAGCAAGAAACGGGGAAACACTGGCACTAGTATTATTCCTGTACTGCCCTTGGCATAGTGCTGTCTAGTCTTTGACCACAGGCTGTCCCTACCACAGAGGGCTGCAGAGTAATGGCGTGATGGGTTTCGTTGTAATTACAGGCTGTCCCTACGCACGGAGCGCTGCAGAGTAATGATGTGATGGATGCGCTGATGGGACTGCTGAAGTCCAAACGCCCAGCGGTGGTGGAACACGCAGCCAGCGTGTTCTCTGTGATGGCAAACAACCCTGCTACACACTTCCAGGTGTGCAGAGTCTGTGCGTCTGTGTGTCTACTTGATTCCAAGTGTAGGACATGGTGTTGAAAGGGTCCCCAGGAAATGCACACCTGCGCAGGTTTGTTCCTGTCGACAGAAAACACTGCGCTTCAGCTCGTTGGTAAGCCCATTCCACTTAAACAAATGGCGCTCTCCTCAGCAAGTTGCAGCAAAAAATGTGTAGAAAGAGGTAAAGCATATAAGAGCTTTACAGGTAGCCAAACCTTTTTTGCTTATTTCAAAGACGCATTTACATCCTTTTTTCGGTATAGGTTTAAAGACAGTTGTTTCCCTTGATAATTGTAGGATAACAATCGAGAAACAAAAGTTACTTGAGCAATTACTGCCAGTTAAGTGCTCTCTCACAGCATCCGCACAAATAACCGTTTCGTGCTACCTGCTGCAAAGTACATGCACCCACCATCCTGTTTAAATTGCACGTTTTTCTACAAGCTTTTTGCTGTTTCATACAGGGTACCCCCTATTGCTGTCAAGCCTACTGCTGCCAAGCCTATTGCTGTTTCATACAGGGGACCGCCCCCTGTTTTAAAGTTGGGGAGCTTCACCCCTCTTGGTCAGCCTCCCTACTGCTCCTTTTGCACACTGCATGTGTCACACGGTGAATGTTCCGTACAGATCGTTGGCTGGGGAGCTGTGCCCCTGTTGGTCAGCCTTCTGCAACAGCCGAGTGTGCCTCCGTCATCTCTCACCCTTGAGAGCACCCTCGCTGAGATTGAGGCTCATGCCAGTGATGTGAGTGCCCTTGAGGCCAGCATCACTGACCCTCCCTCATCCCCGAAGGCACAGACCTACGTGCTGGCAACCCTGCTGCTGCTGGCGATGCACGAGCCTCGGCACGCAGCTGTCATTGTCAGGTTGGTGTTGTTTGTTTCAGGTATTTGTATTGAGCGCCTACTAATTGTATATGCTGGCGTTGCATAAGCCTCGGCACGCGCTTGTTATTGTTGGGTGGGCGTCGTTTGTTTGTGGCAGAACTTAGCAAGCGCACTTGTACCACTTCAATCTGCATCTGAGCATGCGCAGTATATAGTCATTCCATCAAGTGGACACCGTCATTTCAAACAGATACACACATATAAATTAGTCCACCTTTACGAGCAGTGCACCGTAAATGACGCACACAGGTCTGGAGCCATTCCAAGCCTCGTCAACTTAGTGGGGACAGGGGAGAGCTCAAGTGTGCGCGAGTGTGCTGCTGCAGTGCTTGCTTGCATGGCTCATGATGTGGATGTGCAGGTGGGTGATGGAACCACTTGAGTGGCCCGTTCCGTGGTCGGGGGAGGTTGCAAGGATGAGAGGTGGAAGGAGTTTGCCTGTGCGGTTTATGCTGTGGATGCGCAGGGTGGGGGCCTAAAAGGGTTGGGGACGCATCATGCACACAAATGCAGCACACAACATGTTCTTTACACACCTCAGGTTGACATTGTTGGCTCCGGGGGGGTGCCAGCTTTAGTGCGGCTGCTCGATGAAGGGGGGCCAGAAGCACAGGCACATGCGGCAGAAGTGCTAGTCACTCTGGCCGCAGTGGACCACCACCGCAAGCGTCTCATTACACGGTGCGCTTTGCTCTTGATTCAACACATAAGGGGTTGTAGCTCACCTGCCCATCTGAAGTGGCCCTGAACGTGATAACACGGCCAGTTTTCTATACTTGGTTGAGACACCTGAATCACCACCACAACCATTTAAAACCTGGTATATACCATCTTTTTCCTAAGTAATGTAAGTAATGTAGGGTTGTTTTACCACTGCCTGTGTTATTTTCTTGATTTTGTTTTGTGGTTGCAAAAGCAGCCATGTGCTCTGCAGCATTTCCGATGCCGCTTGTGCCCGCGTGCTGTAAAAGGCAAATATTAAGCATAAGTGAAGTGTGTAAGACCATTTGCACGCTATAAACTTCTCCTTTGTGTGGTGTGTAGACATTGGTATTTGGTGTTCCAAGGCATTCAAGCGTAGTGGACCACTCTTCCTCATCAAAGCTTGGCAAGGTAAGGGTGCCCATATAAAACACACCTGTCCATTCTTTTATGACTAATCATTGTGACATGCTTTGCACGTGTGCAGGGCGTCTGAGATCATGTCGTCCTTGCTCAGGCTCATGCATAGTAAGGCTGCCTCCTCCCGCTATTGGGGAGCAACACTGCTACACATGCTCTGCCGTGTAAGTACACCCTGTCTCTGCAATAAGGATCCGCGTGTACTGTGTGCATTCTTAAAACTTGGCACATGTTTTATAGGGCAGGGTTGACTTCTTTGTTGTAAAAACAGGATTTCTAGTCACATAAAACATTATTTATGTCGTCCTGCTCAATTATTGGCGACAGCCTGATTTCTGCCGTTTCAAAACTGTCCAGCTTTATGCCAAACAACTGCATGCTCTGCATTCGCCGATCCTGCAAACTTTCTTCAGTACTGAGTAACCAATGGCTAGATGCAAATTTTAAAACAGCTTCTTCAATTGAGTTAGCCCCTCATTCTAGATGGAGCACAAGCATATACCATCAGAGACACACACACAAATACACACACATACACACACACTCAAACACACACACGCACACACATGGAAGTGCTGTTAGCCCTGGTCGTGCTCATTGTTCACCGTCGCTCCTTTCCCGCACGTTGGGTGCAGGATGACGCAGTTCTCATTGAGGTGTTAGAGCTGGAGGGCGTGATTCCAAGCCTTGTGAGCATTTTAATGGATAACAGCCCTGATCAGGAGGCAGAGTCACGTCTGGCTCAGGTGGGTGCTAGGTTTCGTTAAGTTTAGTAGTGATGGAGATGATATATCTAGAGTGCCTATACTTGTGTCATCTCTGCATGTATTTGGACGCAGCTTCCTTACGAGTGCATGCAACCGTACTGCTTTTATATGAGCGTGCTTGCAGACATAGACTTTATAGCAAGATGTTGAGAACTGAGATCTGATATCACCATGTCATCGTGACGACGTGTGCTTGAGTGTTGGGGAAACCATACTTCAGACTAAGCGAAATTATACGCACATATTCACACATAAACAGGTTCAAGCAGCGTGGCTGGTAGCTCGTTTGTGTGAAAGCAACCAAGCAAGCACAGCCCTGGCAGGTGGGTGGGAAAGCTCACTTGCATCTCTCCATTGTTTCACGGAATGGTCTCTTGACGTGATGTGTGTTGCTTTATAACTCCTGTGAGTGATGCCTTACAACTTCTTGATGTAGCTACAGCAACAGCTTGGATTGCCAGTTTGATCAAACAACTAAAACGCATGTCTGCATGATGTGCACAAACTCAGATGTAGGGTGCACCCAGCACCAGCTAAATGTGCTAGTTTAAATGCATTGTGCATTAGTTCATGCAATCACACGCACACATTCACACACACATATATATACACACACACATTCCCACAATTCAGTACAACGTGCAACGTGCAACGCACATCCCCTTTGTTTTCCCACAGGCATGGGTGTCGCCCCTCCATTGGTAGCTCTCGTGGCGGCCGGAATCGCTAGCCACAAGCAAGGGCTAGGAGGGGCTGTCCATTATGGGGAGGCTGCAATGAAGTTTTATGGCCAGCCAGCTTTGCATGTGCCACCCCTTCCAAACCCTTCAACAAGCCCTCGCAACGCTCTCCCCAGCCCCACTAGCTCCTGCAGCCCATCCTCCTCTGGGCAGAAGCGGTCCAACAGTGACGTTGAAAGTGGAGGACAGGCGGATCTACCAACCCAGCTGAGCAGCGACGGGCAAGTAATATCCTCGCCGTCTGAAAGCTGTGTGGCCGGGTCATCTTCTTTCCAAGCAGGTGTGGTTTCCTTCCTTTGCCCTGCGTGAGGAAATTGTGAGCCATTGTCTTTGGTTGTTGGTTGTGAGGAGACAGAAGTTTTTGCAGGTCCTCAACACAAATCCACGGCTGTACCTAGTCTAAATACTCATACCTGGTTCCAAATAACGAACTGACAATCTGGCCTTTCCTCGGCCATGGGTCCAGTGCGTAAACCATTTGGACAAACCAAGAGGACATGAGGAATCACTTCATCACTGGTACCTGACTCTTGATCATCTACCTTACCCTCATTTGTGACTCTTGTGTGATCATCTACCTTGGCCTCATTTTTTGTGACTCCGTGTAGGTGGCGCTTTCGGCTTCACCTCCGCACTGCAAACTTCAAGCAGTGAGGGCACAGGGCAAGATGTGAACGGCAGAGTGCAGATTGAGGTCAAAGGAGTTCAAACAGGTGCTGAAGATGGGGGACGGGGAGGGTCCAAAAGATGGGGTGACGGGAGCGGTGGTGCAGGAAGTAATGCTGCTAACAAAGGTGGCAGGGACAGCAGGACAACAAAAAAGAGGCCGCTCCGGATTGAGCCTCTGGAGAGCAATGCGCATGCAGCAGGCGTAGCAGGTGAGGGTGTGGGTGCGGTGGATGGGTGCGGGTGTGGGTGCTTGTGCATGTGTTATGTTCAGATCTGACAAGTTTGGCCTTTACATGTCCCACTCAATGTGGCCGCTGAAATGCTGCACCAAAAGTCTACCACACCTAGAGCGTCTGTGGTGCAAGGGAACCTTGTTATTCCCAAAATCAATCTTTGTTTACATGCCAGCTGCGTGGCCCAGACTGCTTTGTCACAGGTGGCTCGTATGCACTTCTGACAGTGCTTAAGTAACTTAATGTGTCTTGAGGTGCGTGGCTGTTTGATAAGAAGGCGACGGATAAAAGTAAAAAACCTATCTTAATAAGAATGACTGCTTTGCAAGAAGGGCTCTCAACCAGTGCTCATACTAGCCGAAGCCCCACCAATTGTACCTCTTTGTAGGCAATACAAACACCTCTTCCATGGTCCTTCAGCCAGGTGCAATTCATCATACAGGGAAAAAGGGAAAACCCTATTTTCCTCACCTTGCCATCTTGCAACAACAGTGTTAAGCTACATCCTTTTCTTGTGACCTTTACACCTGCAGCTCTTCTGGCACTGGCCCGCAGCAGTAGCGATGGGAGGGACGCCGTTGAGGCGGCACTTGCGTTTCAGGAGGCTTGGGCGGGCTCAGCTCCGCGTGTTGTGCTCAGTGCGCTGTCAGCACCTGCATTATCCTAGATCTTCTTGCTTAGAAACAGGAAAGTCACAACAGTTGTATAGTTGCATCCGTGCTGAATTGAAGTTTTGCCTTTCCCTCACTCTTCCTTTTACGGGTCTATGAGTGACAACCATTTTGAGAGTTGACCTTAACTTGCCCTGGTTGTGCGTATTGTTCGCGCAGTGGGATCACTTGCTGTTGATACTCCTTGTTTAAACCTCCTTGTACAAATCAACAACTTTCTTCCCCTTGCTAGCACGTTCCGTGTGTGCCCTAGTTTTTTTATGATGGCGTATTGGCAATGCATGTGATGTCATTGATTTGAAGGTGTACTTTTTTTTTTTTGGTGGGGGTTGTTACACGGTCCTCAGCAAGGGCCTGACAGAATGAAGGAAAAAAAACCTATAAGACTGGGAAAAGGAAAACTCCTGCCTAAACAGAAAAACCCTCCTTGAAAAACCACAGTCTGAGAAATCTGCACTAAAAACCATGTGACATCTTTGCTAGTTCCTCGGATTTGCGATTTCTTGTGTGTGCAAGCAAGAAGTTGGAGTGGACGCTGTTTATGTGCACTAGTAATCAGTCCCCTTAAAAGAAGCCTGCTACAGCCACCCAGGAATCAGATGGTCAGCCGGGACAGTCTTTTTCCTTGTCTAGCAGTCGAGCGTATTGACTGAAGGCCTTTTTCTTGTAAACCTTGCCTAGCTTATTTTTAATTCACACGTGCAGTCTAATCAATCCAGTACAATAGTATAATGATTACAATGGGGGGGGACCTTCAGCCAGGTTGTATGGCTGATCGGCTGCTGACTGGTCTCGGCCAGCCACAAATAAATCCATAAGCTCAGAAAAAGAAAAAGTCTATCGTTCTGCTGAGAAAGGAAATCATGAACAAGTTGGTTGTTGACCTGTTGCAGCAAAAAGGGTTGGGCTGCTGAAAAATCCTCAAAAAAAGGTGTCAACAGGAAGGAAAAGTGTTTCCTCAGCTCACAAACTCGATGGTCTTGGCAAATTAAAAGAGCATGCACCTCGTTCTGAACATCTTCATCTTCACCAGGACATTGGTCACATACGCAAGAACCATCTTCAAGCCACGCTGCTGCCTCAACTTTCAAAATATGCGCAAGCGATATCTACTTATATTGCGCATAACATGTTTGGACAGGCAGATCAAGATGGAGATACCGTGGTACATTAATCGGCATACGCTCATTTCTAGAAAAAGGGATGGCAAATTAAGAATGATAGGTGGCCAGTTTGTTGTTGTGCGTGTTGGGATCCACCAACTCAGCGTCTCTCCAAACACCTCTCATCCTATGCTTCAAATCTGCAGTAAACTCTTGCATGGTAATAGCATGCCCAGTTTGAACAGCTCGCTCGTACATACAACTCACACCCACGCAGTCCCTGAAAAGCGCTCACCAATTGAGCTGTCCAGCAGGCACTTGAACGAGGCTGTAAATTGAGATCAGCCTGGACTACCCTCCGCAAAGTGTCACTATTGGTATTAAGCATACTATTAAAAAGCTTGACAGCTGACCGAAACCAG
>Ga0307968_1003484_pt1 | contig 13044 bp, 12 predicted proteins | sample OrgLakmetagen650_FD_201834 | JGI IMG/M metagenome (GOLD analysis project Ga0307968, IMG submission 201834) | Saline water microbial communities from Organic Lake, Antarctica - #650 | ecosystem: Environmental > Aquatic > Non-marine Saline and Alkaline > Saline | place: Antarctica: Organic Lake... | reverse complement strand
ATGGCGCATTTACAATGGGTGGATTAACGGATTAATGGATTAACGAAAAATCATTAATCCACTTTTGCATTTACAACGGGTGGATTAACGGACGGATTAATGAATAAATGCGGATTAATTTGCATTAATCTCTATCCAGGGGGGGTCGATAGAGGATTATGGCGCATTTACAACGATTCTGGATTAATTGGCGATTAATCCAGGGCCGGATTAATGAACACCAATAATCCGAGCATTAATCCATGCACATTTACAATGCAGCTTAATTTCCGCCACTTTTGCTCACCCCCTTCTCGCTGCCTTCTCTCCAACCAGCATAGCAATGTACTAAAAACCATTAATCAGGCTGCAGGAAGTCAGAAGAGCGCATGTTTGGGTCGGTCGACTGACAAATGCGGTGGAAAGCAGAATTCTCAAGCAGGATTATAAACAGAATCACCAAACGTTAGTCGGGTCTTGTATGTTTCGGGCACCAGACATCTGGGATGTACCCCGCCAAAAAGAGACTCCAGAGGCATATAACTGTGGATTCCCCAATGTCCAACAGCTGGAGGACAAGTACACACGGGGTCCCGCTCTTGGCCAAGGGGGTTTTGGCGCTGTTTTTGAGGGTGTGTTGTGTCCACGTGGCATTTGAAAAGATTAAGCTTGCAACGCACACCCACACCCACACCCACATCCATCTTTGCTCTTCTTTCTCCTTGCCTCACATCTACATCTACAGTCAAAGACAACGTAGAAGGCCGTGCCTTTGCTTGTAAATCAATAGCCAAGAAGCTAGACGTGCCTAACCTGCCGGTGGCAAAGCACGAGGCACACATTGAGAACATTAAACGAGAGGTTGCAATCTTGGTACGTCTTCTGTTTTGTGTTTGGGCCAAGGAATTAAAGCTTGGAATTCTTTGACCGTGCCTTGACAACCATACACCACTGCCCCCCCTAATGTTCCCTGCACAGGCCCGTCTGCGTGCCACTCTTAATGTTGTCAACGAAGAGGAGGTATGCGGCTGTGTAACTTGCATTTGTTCAGAGCGTACTGAGGTCATTTTGACCTAAACTTCGACAAGCGCATTATCACTCAATGCCTTTGCACTTGTCTGACACAGGTAATGGAGGATGACACAAACGTGTACATCATTATGCAGCTGTGCACAGGTGTGGTGTACGTGGTTGAGCAAAAGCACCATAATGGTTGCAAGCTACCCGCATATGTACATGTCGGCATAAATACACGCACATTCACTGACATACACACACACCTCACACACACGCACACAGGCATATACTTACACACATTAATGCGCACACATATATACATACACGCAACACACCGCACTCACACACTCACACACATGAACACACACATACACACACATACACGCAACACACCATACGTACACACACACACACACACACACACACACATGAACACACACATACACACACATACACACAACACACCATACGTACACACACACACACACGCACGCATGCACACGTGCACAGGCGGGGAGCTGCTGAAGGATATTGGGCATCACCACTACTCAGAGCGAACGGTTCGTGCGTTTGCTGCAATTGGGTGCAAGTACATTATTTAAGTCCTTATATATAGCAGGCAAAACCCTGCTAAGGTGTCAATGTAATGCTTTGTAAAAGGATGCTGACAAATAGCAACATGTGCCTATGACTAGTCATATTCACCGTCCTCCACCCGCGCATATTCACACCAAGATAGGCCTTTCTTCTTTAGTATTTGCAGCAGTGTTAAGTATGGGTATATCTGGCTCAACACTTACTGGAAGAAGCTGTTGTCTCAATTTAAACACAGGTGGCTTCATACATGCGCGCTGTGCTGCGAACACTGAGCCAGTGTCATCACAACAGGTAGATGTTTTCAGCAATAAGAGGCTTCTGGTTTGCAGTTCTGTGGCCTTGACCTACATCTTCACCTTATCTCTTTATATGAAGCGAACCACTTGTACTTTGCATGCTGGTCACGCCAGTCCATGCATTCCGACCTAAGCCATCGCTCTCAGTCAGGCACGTACACCTTTCCGTTGGCTTTTGAATTAAGTAATGCATGCGAGGCTTTCGATCCCTTTGTCAACTCTGTGAGGTTCCTAATATGTATGTGTGTGTGTGCCAAAAGGCGTCCAGTCTTGTGTCATTCCGCTCTCATCGTACAGCCTTTTTCCTTGTCATACACTGATACGTTTCAGGGCAAAGTTTTGTGCAGCTTTTATATAACCCGGACACAATTGCACCAACTAACCCTGATGCTTGCACTGAACGCACTGCTTGCGCACACGTGTGCAGGATCCTGCACCGTGACATCAAACCTGGCAACTTCATGCTGCTGACAGACTCAGAAACTGCTCATGTCAAAGCCATTGACTTTGGTGCGTTTTTTTTATGCTTGCAGCCATGCCAGACCTTGATCTTGGAGGTATTCATTCTCTCAGACATGGGTACCCTGGGGGTATGGGGTATGTGATTGAGAATATATAGCCAGCTTCCCTTTCCACAACAGAATCCCAAATGGTATACCACAGCACTATTTTTTACTAAGCGTACACTACTGGTTTTGCTTCAACAGTGGCAGCTAGCCCAACCCAAGCCTGGTTGCAGTGATGATGCCATTCCTTGTGGCTGAGATTGAGCACAACCAAACCCTCATCCAATAGGCAGCGTCCATTTTATGTGTAAAAGGAGACCTGAATCACCGCCCCATCGCCAAGCTTTATCCGTGCTCTCCGTTGTGAATTGCAGTCATCGTGGATTGTGTTTAAATGTGTTGCCTTGACATTTAATCTGGGTTCATCGGATGTAAGAATGTAATGAGTATAATCATATTTGGTTAACGCCAGTAAACTAGGCTTCACAGAGCACATTTGATCCCGCAATTGTCGTTCTGTGCAGGAACTTTCCATCACATGCATGTTGTTCCTTAATCACTGCTCACCTGCGTTTGGCCATAGCTATATGTACGCACGGTACGCTTGCGATGTCTTTGGCAGGAAAAACCTCTATAGACGTTCATATACGTTGAGGAGTGTTCGTGCAATCCTGGCCAACCCTATGCACTATGCACCTTCCCTGGATTACAGTATGGATCCTCTCTCCAAACTAAACTAATTGAATATTTGCTGAAACCTTTCTTTTTGAAATGTGAATCTGCAATGCAGGTCTGGCAGTGTTCTTCGACCCAAAGGTGCGGTGCTGTTGAGTTTTGCAGTGAAGAAGGACGAGGGTTAACAAGCCTCCTCTAAGCTGTGATTAAAGGCACGAATGTTTGTGTGCTGCAGCAGTGGCCCTGCAATGCATTTGCTCACTCTCTGGCTGAGCATGCACCTCCTTCCTTTATACTTTACAGCTCTTAAAATCACTGCGCACCTCTAGCGTTTCTGACATCTTTGTGGTGTGTTGCAAGTAAATGTATGGCGAACTATTAATCCTCTGTCTGTGAATGAAGGTGCGCAAGGTCAAGGTTTGGAAAAGGGCGAGATACATGCATCCACTTCTCTTTTCACTCTCATTTTTAGCCGTTTGAACCACGCAAAAGCTCGTCTTTGCTCTTTCTCTGCAGAACCTGCCAATCCGAGATCTGGGTCTGGAGGGCACTCCTCACTCCTTTGCGCCAGAAATTCTCAGTAGCGAGGTGAATAACCAACCATATGCATGCAACATATTATTGGGTGTGTATGTTTTGTGTTCATGCAAGGTCGTGTGAGTGAAGTGACACAGCTGTGCACTGGTGGTGGCCACCTTAACACCAGCCTGAGCACCACAAAAGAGCAAGGTTGTACTATTAATCCACCACTGACGTTTGCGCCCTTTTACTAATTTGTTAAACATTCATTTTGTGCTTCTGCTTTCACATGTGTGCGCCCGACTGCTGCTGTTTAGTAAGATGGCAGTGCAATTCGCGCTGGTATAAGTGAGCACACGTTTGCTTGCCACGCTTCTTGCCACGCTTCATGCTTGAAGTGGGTGCAGTGGAGGTTTTGTTTCGGTGCATAGTGCACCAAAGGTTGTGCCGTGACTGTACTACAATATGCGCATACAACCTGAGCATTGTGCATTGTTAGGGCTGGCCAGAACCGTATATACGCACCGTATATTATGGTATATTTGGTGATTTACCTGTCCAAAAAAAGTAAACACACCGTATGTATATGGCTCTGGCCGACCTTGTGCATGGTGCATAGTGCACAGAAGTGTGCCATGACTGTACTACAAATTGTACTGCAACATGCAGATGTATGGACAACTTTACTACAGTTATGACTACGATTATGACTACAATTATGACTGACTGTAGTATGTTGTTGTGACTGCACTAATTCTACATACTACAAGGTATATGCTACAACATACCAGCTTAATTCACCCTGTTCTTGTTTCTCCATGAGTGAGTGGATCTGAAGGCTTATGTTCGTGTCAACGTGCAGGTTTACCCAGAGTCTGACGTGTGGGCTGCTGGGGTGATGACTTACTACCTTCTCAGTGGGCGCTTTTGCTTTGATGACTGGAAGAATCGTCGAAGCCCTGCCCTTTCGCAGCTCTGGTAACCAGTTAGTCCCAAATGCTGCACGTAATTCGAATGCTGCACGTAATTTGTGTGTACATGCATAGGAGTGTGTATGGACGATAAGCCTTAGAAAAGTAGAAAGTTAAGCAGTGAAAACCTCCAATTCACACGACAGCAGAGGAATTTTTGTCTCGTAAGGGTTCCATAATCCTGTGTCTCCTGTGTTTCCTTGCAAGCAGGAAATCCATTCTCTCAGACGAGCCCAAAATGACAGGGAAGCTGTGGGACGGCATTTCTGAAGAGGCTAAGGACTTTGTACGCTTGTGCCTGATCAAGTAGGTGTCTCTGCAGACTAGCTTACATGCGGCAGAATATTTTCTGTAATCCATGTGTGCCCCTTGGCTTGAAACAGCAGGCACACATAAGTGTGCTTTGTGGATTTTCAAAAGAGCCAACACTTGAAGAGATGTGTTTGACTTGCAGAGTGCAGTGTTCTATTAGTATGTTCCCTCTAGTGCAAGAAGCAACTCGCTTTAGAACCAGCGCACGTGCAGTTGTTTTTGCACGTGGGTCTGTGTGTTGTGTGTATGTGTGTGTTGTGTGTATGTGTGTGTGCATGTGCGTGTGTGCGTGAATGTGTGTGGTTGTGTCACGAGTACATTCACTTGGACAAATTGCGCCTGGATGTCACTCTTGTTGCTCGCACACATACTTGAGTGTGCTGTCATGCATTTTGGCCGCACGATTTTTCTTCAGTGTGCCGTCAACACGCCTCACACACACACACACACACACACACACACACAGGGACCCCAGGCACAGGCCCAGTGCACAGCAAGCCCTGGAGCATGCATGGTTACTCGGCGGCATGCAGGAGCGTGTGGTGGGGCCTCAACTAGACGGCACGATCCTCCAGCGCCTGCAGCGGTTTGGCACAGAGAGCATGTTCCGGAGGACTGTGCTGGACATGATTGCCAATGACCTGCTGCAGAGGCACCTGCAGCAGCAACACCAGCAACAGCAGCAGCAGCAGCAGCAGCAGCACCACCTACACCTCCACCACCTCGACCTGCAACCAGAGCAGCATCAGCAGGAACAGCCTGCTAGTCCAACCCCTCCCTTTTCCTCCTCACCCCCCTGGAGTCCCGCACCCCTTTTCAGGCACAGCCCATCCAAGCTTCAGCCTGCAACGTCGTTGGCCAGGGCCGCCTCAATAGGGGATGCTACAGGGCGCGTTTTTGCAGCTTCCGTTCTTGCAGCTTTAGGCTCTGTGTTTTAAGGGGCAACAGGCATTGCGTGCTGTGTGGCACCGGCAAAGCTGTCTGCAGTATCATCATGTATATTTCATACTGCCTAGCCCCTGAGGTGCCGCTATTTTCTTAGCATCAGGGACAAAAGAGGCTCTTGGGTTGTTCCAGGGTTTAAAAGGGAGGTTCGGATCATAACAGGCGCGAAGTTGACGTTCATCAGTTTTGTGTTCCGTGGGTGTTTAATGTGCAAGGGCTGATCCCAAATCTGGCGGTCACACATATCGTAACCTGAGGCAAATGCCACACATTGTAACAACAACAACAACAACACGCATTGTTCAACGACAACACACATTGTACCAACGAGAACAACAACAACACATATTGTAACAATAACAACATACATTGTAACAACGACAACACACACACACACACACATTGTAACCTTAAGTAAATGCCACAAATTGAACACCTCACTCTGCCTCATCCATACATAAACATTGCTGTCTTGGCACAAAAGTCGCTCTCCAGCCCAATACTCACCTTTTCCTCACAAGCAAGCAAATTGTAAAATGTTTGTGCACATGTACACACACGCCAGGTCATCCTTACGCTATGCAAATTTGCGTGAGTTGGCATCCCACTTGCGTGAGCGTCGGATTCTGGATAAGAGTAGCAGCACCAGCTGTGCAGCGACCGGCGCCAAAAGTGCCCAAAAAAACATCCACAAGGTGTGTGTTTGGTATGTGTCTTGTTACAAAAAAGGTTGCCTTGTTTGTATGAAAGATCCCACTACACAACTGAACTGGCCAAGCACTTGTATGCTTGAATGCCTTCTGTGTCTAGTTAATTGCGGCAAAGAGACTTTGCTTTGAGCTCTTGTACGCACAAATTAAAAACGAATAGGAGCGTCACATCTGACCTCTGGAACAGTGCCCACTGCTGTACTCTGTGCACAGAGAACCCTTCACATGCATCACACTGAGAGCTTGCAGCGCTCCAGGTCGTGCCAGAACCGTTTGTGTACACCCCAAATATAATCGTATATATTTAGTGATCTCCCTGCCAAAAAATACCGTGCTTGCACTGTGCACAAGGTGGACTCAGGCGCAAGCACAGTTGGGTTGCTTGCATGCAATCATCATAGGAATGTGTCAAGGAATTGATCCATTCTCAGCTTATAAATTGTGGCCACACAGCAGCAGCACATTTCAGGCGCAATCTCAGCAGCAGCAGGAAGGGAAGCGTCAGACGCCCTCCCCCCCTGAGACCAGCGTTCAGCAGGTCAATTTTGGCCCTCCTGCGTTGGTAGCAGAGCATTCTTTTTTTGGCCTTCCTGCGTTGGTAGCAGAGCATTCTCAATTTTGGCCCTCCTGCGTTGGTAGCCCTCAATCTAGCCCGCAATTTAGGCCCTCCTGCTTTGGTAGCAGAGCATCCTCAGCACAATAAACGTGAGCACAATTCCGACCTTGCAAATCATATGTGTGCAGAGCCGCAGCATGGTGGTGTTGTCAGGCAAAGGCCTGACCCTTGCATCCCCCCAAAGCAGCCACTGTGACCTCACCCAGTTGGACTCTCCACAGAGCAGGTGGGTGGTCGGCTACCTGTGCTACTTTTCAGGGCTGGGAAGATGAATGTTGCACTAAATATGTTGCACTAATAAATATGTTGCATTAATATGTTGCACTAATAAATATGTTGCACTAAATATGTTGCACTAATATGTTGCACTAATAAATATGTTGCACTAAATATCTATGGAGGTATTGCACCGAGTCTGCGAGCCTGGGCTATGATTTGCGTTTCTCACAGTGGTTTTTTGACATGGAGCTAGCTACCTGCGCACAAAGGGACTGTGTTTTGATCTGACCCGTTGTGCTGACCATCCAGATGCAAGGTGCTGCCCAGATATGTGTGTGGCATGTAAAAGCTAGTGAAGCTTCTGCTTTTAGCAACATCACTCACTGGCTTATTCGCTTGCACGCCCTGTCTAGCTTCAAATCATTCAACAACCCTCCGTGCTGTAAAGAGTTGAAACAAAGCAGACAAGGGGAACTTAATCAGGGAAGAGTAATGAACACTGAAAGCATTCATCACACAAGCAGGTAATAGATGTTTAATCCTGCATACCAGGGGATCAAACTACTAGCTACTCCAGCTAATCATACTTTTAATCAATTACCTGTTTTAAGAACTACTATCACATCCTAATACGCCACACCCAATAATGTATAAACAGCTGCCAAACTGACAGAACGCTATGGCTGGACAGTTAAAGATTTCAGCTTGTCGCATTCCTTGCATTAATTGTGATAAGAGGTAGCCCTGTGCGCTATCCCATAACTCCTTGTGTGCTTCAGTATGTTGCACACCTGTCAGTGAAGGCAATTGTTTTGTGGTTGCGTACGGAATAAACGGACACCTGTACATACGCTTGACGTGGAGCACCACTTTATCAACAGGCTCATGGCGCATTGTGTAAAGCAGGGGCAGGATACTCTCTCTCTCTCTCTCTCTTCTCTCTCTCTCTCTCTCTCTCTCTCTCTCTCTCTCTCTCTCTCTCTCTCACACACACACACACACACACACACACACACACACACACACACACACACAAGCATACACGCACAAACACACTTCATGCAATGCAGGCCAGACAGCTTCAGCACTGCAGCAGCTGCGGATGAGCACGGCAGGTTTGAGCAGATGTTGGCTGGGATCCGTCAGCAGAACAGGCAGCAGCAGCGTGTCCAACGGCTGATGCTCAGCACCACAGGTGGGGATGTCTGTATGCTTGTATGGTCTGTTTGCGTATGATGGTATACTCATCTGGTCTGTGTGCTTATGGCACATGCTCAAGACCATAGGTGGGGGTGTCTGTATGCTTGTCTGGTCTGTATACGTATGGCAGTATATTCATCTGGTCTGCGCTTATGGCAGATACAGATACTCAACACCATAGGTGGGGGTGTCTGTTTGCTTGTCTGGTCTGTATACATATGGCGGTATGGTCCTCTGGTCTGTGTGCTTATGGCAAACGCCGTGAAGTCGTGTGTAACAGCGTTTGGCTGCATATTCAGTTGACAAGCAAAGCAATTTCCCTCGTCTATAAGTATGCGGTCAAACTGCTGCAGGCATAGAATGGAAAGCGCAGCTGCGCTGTGTTTTAGCGGCATGTTCTTTTGAGCGATGCCTGTGCTTTTGAGCGATGTCTATGCCTGGCTGGTCGTTTTAAGGAATAACAGTTGTAAGCTTGTTGAAGAGGAAGCACAGCTACAGAGTGCTGCAACAGCCCCAAACATACATATGGTGTATGCCAGTGGCATGCACAGGAAATCTGCAGCAAAAGATGATGGAAGTGAGAGCAGCTCACTTGGTAGGTAGAGATTAGAGGTATGTTTTCTTTGAAGGTACGTTACTTGTTCTTTTTTTGAAGGTACAGAAGTTTTCGTTACTTGGTAAAAAAAGTAAAGAATACCTCACGCAGGCATTGAAAACCACTCCCCACATTGATTGAGCAAAAGAAAGCCACTTTGGTGTTGAGTACTGTAAAACTTCTTAACCAGCATACAAAGTAGGCCCATGTTACTCGATACCATATAGTGGCTCCTTCCTAAATTCCTCAATTAACCTGAGGAGTGTTTTTTTGCAGCCCGATTTTTTCATTTTTCAGATACCACATGCCCCCTCAATACTCTGCAGTAAAAGATACCCATGCAAAAGCTCTTGCTTTCTGCACTTCATGGACATACGCCACACAAAAGTTGAACAATTTTTAAAATCGCATCACTCGTTTGTAAAATCGCATCACCCCTCTCATAAGGCCTCACAACTAACAGCCCTCCTCTGCAAAAAGTACGAGATAACCCCCTCTGATGCCAAGTCTCTGCATTTTCCACTCACATGTGCAATCACTACACTTCACCGTGTGATTTCCAGCTCCTGATTGAAAACGTACTGAAGGTGCTTTCTCCTCTGGCCCTACTGCTCTTCATAAGCAGGCATGGAATCTAGGAGTTGCACACATCCTAACCCACCCCACGTTTTCGACCCTCAGTATGGGTATGTGGCGTCTACTTAGGCTAGTTTTGATGCCAGTTCCTCGATTCCATGCCCAGCTTGCACCCCAGCAGATCAAGCCACCATCACCTCGCTCGCAGAAATTCAGGAATGCCAGTGTGTGTGTGTGTGTGTGTGTGTGTGCTCTCGGTTTATTAGCCCTGATCAGGCTGGTTTGTAAAATGAACGATGTGGAGACGTATACATGGCGTCGCGCTCACTTAGAACACTCCTTTTTCAACAGGAACATGGATTCCCGGAGCTCTGAAGATCAAGCTAGCCAAACCCCTCCTGCGCATTCACACCGCTCCGTGTCCTCATCGCGACTGCTCATAGCATCACTTGCTTCGTTACTCGTTGTTGTTCACTAGCAGGCCTCAAGTCCAGGAGCTTTGGTGCACATGCCGGGCGGAACTCCTTGGACAAGTGTGTGCAGCTCAGTGACCCCATTGCCGTGCTAGGCACACCAACCGCCCAGTATAGCAGTGCACCTCAGGACACAAGTCTGGCAGACTCTCTCAAGGCTTGCAACACCACGCACGAAACAGCTGCCCAGCTGAACGCGCACGACAAAGCTGCCCAACTGAACGGGCGCGACACAGATCGCATGTTTGCCTGCGTGCACGGGTCTGATGCTGCTGATGTTGCTGCTCCTAGTGGCGCTGCTAGCTGGTCAGAGAGGCACGGGGCTTTGTTGAACGGGGAGCGGATGCGCGCAATGGTGGTGGACAGGATGGTGGTGACGGTGATCGTGCGCCTGCGGCTGCTGCTGCTGCTACTGGTCGAGGACCAGTGCATGAGGATGGGGGTGGCGGTGATCTTGCCCCTGCTGCTGCTGCTGCTGCTGCTCCTGCTCCTGGTGGAGGACCAGTGTATGAGGATTTAAGCTTTCGTGGAGGGGTTGCAAGGAGCAAGCAGCAGGACACTAATCATGTGGTGCAGCCAGACAGCTTGGACGGCTCATGCCTCGTGGTATGGGTGTGGGTATATGTGTGTGGGGGGGGTTATGAAGTTTGTGTGTTTGCCTTTGTAGATACCTGTGCGTGTGTGTATGTTGCTTGTGTGTTGATCTGTGTTTGCCTGTGTAGGTACCTGTGCGTGTCTGTATGTGCATGTACGGTTGACACAGACTTTGGCAATATGCAATATGTAATGAGTGCTCTACTTAACTAGAGTGTCAACCGTGATTGGTCAATAATAGTCTTTGCTAGAAACGCTCATGCCTGTTAGCTTGTCTAAGCTCAAGATGCCCGTGTCATGCAAGAAAGAGGTGTTCACATTCATGCTCACTATCACACACACACACACACAAGTACACACACGCATGCTCAAATATCAACTCTCACAGTTTAAGGGTCTGCACGTGCCAGTCCAACAGCTCCCTTCCCTGGAACGGAAGAGCGTGTTTGCACAGGCCGCTGCGCAGAGCCAGCAGGAAGCTGCTATAAAGCAGCAGCAGCAGCAGCAGCACCACCACCACCACCACCAGCACCACCACCACCAGTCTGGGAACAGCCGCCAAAAATGGAGCGCGTTCACTTCCTTGTTTGGCAGCTCCAAGGGAGGGGCTGGCAGCAAGGAGGAGAGCAGCAAGCAGAAGTCACCCGAGCCCAAGCTGTCCCCCATCGCTACCCTCCGCTCCTCACTTACAAAAGCCCCCCAACCACACCAACACGCCCCATATCCTAACACTGACTCCGCTCACTTGGGCTTTTGCGCACCTCAAGGTGCAGCCCCCCAACCTAGTCACGCCCAACCTAGCCACGCCCAGCCGATCAACATTCACACCACTAGTGATTCCGCACACTCCCGCCACAAGTAAGTGGCATCTGCGTGCTCATATATGTGCCTGTAGGTGTTTTGTGATGTGTCTTACGTGTGTGTTTGTGTGTGTGTGTGTGTGTTTGTGCTGTCCTTTACTGCACAATACAGAGTGAGAGGTTGTGTATACGTAAGAGCACTCACACAAACACACATACAAATTCACGCATACACGTGCACAAGCATACACAACACACACACATGCATACACACATGTACCCACATGCACAGTTGCACACACACACAGGTTGATACATACACGCACATGCACACATTCGCACGCACCCACACCCACGCAGTGGCTCGTCCAAGAGGACCCCCACAATCAGCACAACCTCCCCCCCCCTACAGCAAGCACACTCTCATGGCGGTGGCCTGTACGCCACAGCTCATGGTCAAGAGGCTGTTCAAACTTTGCTGTACCCTGCTCCTGGAACCTCTGCCTCTGTTGTGCCTCCCCCTCCATCAGCAAAGCCTGGCTACACCACTACCGCCCCGCAAAGTATCATAATACCTACGCCTCACGTGTCCACTTCATCCCAAGCTTGCAGCAGTCCACTGGTGAGTGGAATCTGGCACACGTCACTCCTGAGCGCTTTCTAGCAAATCTGCAGAAGCGCGATGACTACGCAGCGCGATGATTACGTCTTGTTTAAAAAGCTGTAGGTTTTTCAGCATGCACCTTTTAAGTCTCAGCCGGACAAGTTTGACAGGGTTCGGCTTTGTGGCTTGACGTGCTTTTTTGCATAATAAACTGGGAGGAGCTAACTGAGTTTTTGATTTGAGCATGCAGTTATTTGCAAAACAAGAAGTGCAAAAGGGCGAGAAAGTGATCTCAGGTCAGCACCTGAATGGCTCTGCTGGAGGTTTGTGTGGGATGGAATGGGATTTGGCCCTGTGCCCCTTGAAGGTGGATCCTGCATTATTATGTTGCAGCTTGCAAACTTCTCTCCTGTGTGCATCTTCTCACTCTTTTCAACCTAAATAATACCTGTGAAATGGGCATGCCAGCCAGACGTCGCATTTGTCGTGTACGTCGTCGCACTTATTTGTCGTGTGCTGCATTGCATGCTCACATTCTATTTGCGGTACGTTGCTTTAGCTTGTGGATCGAGTCAAGGCAAACTGCAGGTTCAAAATGCAAGGGAAATTGTGTGGGCGAAGTAAGGACAATTTGGTGCTCATATAACCTGTGAGGAGCTTCCGGATTTGTTTGTCATGGTGTTGTAGGTAAGTGGACACATTAAATTAATCATAAAACCATGTAAAATTTCTGAGTCCTCCAAATTGCGCAGGTGTCACGGAGGTCGTTACACAAGTCGCAGACGCTAAACAATATGCTGGGAAAGCTTATGGGAGGCCAAGCTCGGACGGATGAGCTTC
>Ga0307968_1003483_pt1 | contig 13045 bp, 11 predicted proteins | sample OrgLakmetagen650_FD_201834 | JGI IMG/M metagenome (GOLD analysis project Ga0307968, IMG submission 201834) | Saline water microbial communities from Organic Lake, Antarctica - #650 | ecosystem: Environmental > Aquatic > Non-marine Saline and Alkaline > Saline | place: Antarctica: Organic Lake... | reverse complement strand
GCTTGCTTTTGTATGTGTGTGTGCTTGTGAGTGCTTGTGTGTGTGTGTGTGTGTGTGTGTGTGTGTGTGTGTGTGTGTGTGTGTGTGTGTCACTTGCACATGTTGTGCACACGCTCATGAGTTCTTCCCTTTGAGTTCTTCTATCACCATGGCCTCACCATGCTTGCCAGAAGAGGTGATCTTCGGAGAGAGGCATGAGCCAGTTTGAGAGGGAGCATTTGAATTCTCCAAGCTTGAATGTTGCAATGAATTAATTTATATATTTTCAATAAATGTATTGAATTAGGTCAAATGGGCACTCACACAGAGTTGCTGGAATTCCTCACCAGCCTTGTCCAGGCACAAGAGGATCAACAAACCGAGCCTGAGACAGTGGCTCTGGCTTTGCATTCCCAGAGGCAGAGACTTTTGCAAGTTCTGGATTTCAAAGTGAGTTTGATGCAGGGATCTTACACAGGGCTACAATCAGCAGCATCCAGCCATCAGCCAATGTATGCCTCTGGCTACGTGCATGGAGGAAAACATGTCGCGTGCTCACCATGCGTGCGCACCCTTCGTGCTCAACGCTTGACTTGCCAATTGACTGCAGGGGAGCAATCCAGAGTCAGCCCGCCAAGTGGAGTCCTTATCTGTCAATACACCGAAATACGGCGAGCAGAGGCTGGATGAAGAGCCTGACAAGCGGCTGGTATGTATGTATGTTCCATCACTACCAATGACGCTGTGCCATCAGCTTGCATGCCGTGAAGTCTGAGATGGCAGTGCCAAACGACGCTGCCATCTCTGACTTTGTGGTCGGCGGCACTGAGCCAATCTCTTTTTTGGGCTCGACGTTGGGAAGCAGTATTAAACTCACAATGGCACACACACGTACGCACACACACATACACACATACACACACGCACACACATGCAAACACGCACACACACCCTTTTGCACCAAAACACACCTTTGCACAAATACACATGCACACAAACACACACATATGCAAACACACATACACATTGTCATGCACACACAAACACACTTTCACAGGCCCTGCTCCTCAGTCGCGAGCTGCGTTTAGATGAGGTCTTGTGTGTGGAGTACCTCATCACGGCAGCGGAAGAGGTGGGTTAGAACAGAGGTGGAAGTAGCACTGCATTTTGGCTGATTCTTCATGTCACTGACCAGCAGACTTATTCACACTCACACACACACACACACACACACGCACACACATACACTACATACACTACTATACACACTCTCAAAATTTGTGTGTACAATGTTCGTGCAGAGGGGTAGCTTTACCGCGGAGGCAGCAGCAGGTCTGTACTTGGAGGACAGGCAGTCCACTGTGAAGTGCCTCATGCTGCTGCTCCAGGATGTGCTGCAGCAAGACCTGTCTCCACAGGACCCCCCGAGGTTTGTGTGTGTGTATGTGTGTTTGTGTGTGCGCTCTACCCTGTGCTTCACTTGTTCAGTGCCTATTCTATGGTACTGTGTTTAGTGTGAGTTTGTAAAAACAGCCTGCTGCACACAAAAATGAATGACTGTTTGGCATCCCTCTGACATAGGCACTTACACCACACACACGCACATGCACATATGCACACACACCACATATGCACAAACAAAAACACTCACACATGCGCAACCACATTCACACACAGGCACCCCTACACCCTTGTGTTCCGTGACTTTGTGATGGGTCTGCTGGCGGAGCAGGCTCCCCCTGCTGCTGCTGCTGCACTGCCAGGAGGCCAAAAGGGACCACAGGCCCTCCTCACGCGCATCATTGATGCACTCAAGGTGAGACGCACGCGTGTTTGTGTGTGTGTGTGTTTGTGTGTTGTTGTGTTTGCGGCATGTGAATGTGCAATTCTGAGTATGGTGAGTGCACACACAAGGGGGAGTGAGTGCAGCTGTGTACGTGTGTGTGTATGCGCTCATGAGCATATGCAGCTGCATGTGTCTGTTTAATGCATGTCTATTTAATGCTCGTTTCTGGGCCTGCACACAAAAGCACCAAAAGTAGCACTGTTGGTACCTAACGGCGACTCAATGCAGCAAAGACCTTTCAATGCTGCTGACTACACACCAACACGTATATCACTCTCTCTCTCTCTCTCTCTCTCTCTCTCTCTCTCTCTCTCTCTCTCTCTCTCTCTCCCTCTCTCTCTCTCTCTCTCTCTCTCTCTCTCTCTCTCATACACACACACACACACATACACACACGCATGCATACATACACACATGCACATGCACATACGCACATGCACATGCACACTTGCACATACATGTTTACATACGCACATGCACATGCACATGCACATGCACACAAACACACACACACGCACACACATGCACACCCACACACGCATACACTCAACCTCTGCATTACGATGTGCTCACCCTCTGCAGGATAATTCCCTAGAGCCCATGGCACACAGCAGCCTGATTCACGTGAGTGTTGTTAGCAGCACCTTGTCCACAGAACAGAGATATAAGCAGCGCAATGTTGGCGCGCTCGGCATTTCTGTGAATTTGTCTATTCAGCACATGCTGTTGGTTTGATGACAAGGGCCAGGCCACCAAGCTGGTAGCAGCAAAGCATAGCAGGATTTCAGTGGCGTGTAGAAAAATGCAGCCTGGATGATGCGTGTTTGATGGCTTGATATTTGTAAGAAGATGCCGCCAAATTGGTGTGTGTGTTGTGTGTGATGGCTTGATATTTGTAAGAAGATGCCGCCTGGTTGGTGTGTATGTGTGTGTGTGTGTGATGGCTTGGTATTTGTAAGAAGATGCCGTCTGGTTGGTGTGTGTATGTGTGTGATGGCTTGATGTGTAAGCTGGCAGTCAAGTCCTGGCTGTAGGGCAGGCATCCATGTTGGGTTGCTGGGTATTGTTTGGATTGCTTAACCATGCACATGCACATGCACATGCACATGCACATGCACACAAGTTGTGCACTGCACACCACTAAAACAATTACACATAAAACGCACGCACACACCTATTTCACATGCATTGGACACACACACACTCTCACGCATACACACACATACACACGTGCACAGGCGTGTGATGAGGCAGGCGTGCCTATCAGCCGTGCACACACACGCACACATACGCTGACATACACGCACTTATGCATACACACTCACAAATACACACGTGCACAGGTTCGTGATGAGGCAGGCGTGCCTGTCAGCCGTGTGCACCTGCTGCAGTTGGAGAAGCGTCTACTGTGCAAGTGCCTCCTGTATGCGCTGCTGCTGCAGCAGCACGTGGCGCCACAGGTACGGGCGTTGTTCTGGCGTGATGCTGTGCGTCTGCCGCCCTCAGAGAGTTATCCTTCTGTGTGATGTTAGTATGATGTGTGGCTTGATGCGCTGCTGCTGCTGCTGCTGCAGCATGTAAGTGGCCACAGCTATGGGCGTTCCAACTCGTAAAGCAGTTGTTCTGCTGCCCTCATACCTCTGTCCTTCTGTGTGTTGGAATCATTATTCGTGGCTTGGATGTGGTGCTGCTGCAGCAGCATGTGGCGCCGCAGGTGCGTAAACAAAAGGCGCAATTTCACCCTCCCTTAATCCTAAACGTAATCAGTAATCAGGCACCTTTGAGTGTGAACTGCAAACACACGCCTTGCAATTCCTGCTGTCGCAGCAGCACATGCAGCTATGGGATGTAAACTGTTGGAGTACTGGTATGCCAGGCGCGCCCTTTCCAGTGCCTCCTGCTGTTGCAGCAGCATAAGCACTCACGGGGTGTAAACTGCTGGATTAATGGCATTTTGAAAGTGCCCTTTCCAGTGCCTCCTGCCATTGCAGCAGCACATGCACCCACGGGGTGTGAACTGTTGGAATAATGGTACGCACGTTTCTGACCGTGTTGGCACTATGTTTTAAACAAATGCCAAACTACAGTGCTGCACATATGGTGCCTGCTGTGCGCAGGTTGTGGCGTCATTGCTGGACGTGCTGGGAGGGCTGAGTGCGAGGCTGAAGGCAGCAGGTGTGTGTGTGTGTGTGTGTGTGTGTGTGTGAAGAGCACGCATATGTTTGTAATCAGGTGTTGCTCTGTGAGAGCACGTGCCTGATGGCGTGTGAGGATACATGATGACGCTTGCTCAGGTACTGTGTATGCCTGCATCATTGTTGTGTGCGAGTGTGTGCACGAGTATGTCTTTCCCAGGGTGAGGGCAGCATATCACACACCCATTCGAACATGCACATCACATTCCATGAAAGCAGAGATCTGCTGCACCTGATCCTCTGTATTATATACCACGTCATATGACATACACGCGTGCACACGCACACACATTCATGCACGCTCTCTCTCTCTCTCTCCCTCTCTCTCTCTCTCTCTCTCTCTCTCTCTCTCTCTCTCTCTCTCCCTCTCTCTCTTTCTCTCTCTCTCTCTCTCTCTCTCTCTCTCTCCATCAGAGCATACTCTCCAGCGTTTCGATGCAGACTGAGCTGATCAGCTTGAAGGGCGCACTGTTGCCTGCCATAGTCCTGCAAGCTCTTTGGCACCTTATTGTGTTCCGGCACCTTATTGTGTTCTTTGGCACCTTGGCACCTTATTGTGTTCTTTGGCACCTTGGCACCTTATTGTGTTCCTTGGCACCTTATTGTATTCCTTGGCACCTTATTGTATTCCTTGGCACCTTATTGTGTTCTTTGGCACCTTATTGTGTTCCGGCCAGTAGGAACATACACTTCTACTGAGTCAGTCTTGATTTTATCTCAGCATATATCTCCTGGAGTCAGTCTTGATATCTCAGCAAATACTCCTGGAGTCAGTCTTGATCTCAACATATACTCCTGGAGTCAGTCTTGATATCTCAGCATATACTCCTGGAATCAGTCTTGATTTTATCTCAGCATATATCTCCTGGAGTCAGTCTTGATATCTCAGCATATAGTCCTGGAATCAGTCTTGATTTTATCCCCGCATATACTCCTGGAGTCAGTCTTGATTTTATCTCAGCATATACTCCTGAAGTAAATCCTGACTTGTATCTCAGCATATACTCCTGGAGTCCGTCTTGATTTTACGCACGCTGGGTTCCTTGAGCGTTAAACTTTGGCTGGATGGTTTCTATACAGGGGGTGCCGGATGGCAATAAACCTTGCAGCCCAACTCTGTTGACCATTCATTTTTGCTTTCACGTGCTTGTTTGCCATGTGTCTGTCTCGCAAACCAGAGGCATGATGGACAGATAGTGCTGGTGTGCATTGACAAGCTGGCACCATGTGAGTGCAGGTTCAAGCTAGCAGTGGTGAGGGGCTTCTAGGTGCCAGCACCAAAACGTGTTGCTTCCCCTCTGATCAATCATGGATACATCATTGAATGATTACACACTTGTTTGAATGAACACATATGGATACATCATTGAATGAACTCGGAATGCATGAATACATGACGGATACATAAAATTTGGTAATGCTACCAGCGCGGCCCTTTCTTTCCTAGGTTTGTCGTGGCATTCATTATGGTGGTGCCTGCTGCTCGCAAAAGGCATGAACTTCCTGCATAACTCGTCTTATTTCTCTCCCTGCCTTATTACTCACATGACACACACACGCACGCACACACACATATACTATACACATGCACACAGGGCCTGGTCCGCCACGGCCACCACTATTTCCATGTTTCCATAGTGGTGCCTGATGGCAGCAAGGCCAGTCCAGAGGCTCAGCGCCTTATGATGCAGGTGCAGCAGCTGAGATTGGGGGGTCCTCTCGGTCATTGATATCGGGCTGCAGCAGCTGAGAGTGGGGGCTGCAGCAGCTGAGAATGGGGGGTTGTTTCGGTCATTAATAACAGCAATAACTGCGTGAGGACGACTTATTTTTCTCCTCGGAACACTGCACATGCGGGTGTGCGCTTGGGCAATTGTGCACGTGACATTGATTTGTCCATTTGGTGAAACTTGCTGGTGAATCTTGCTAGCAAACTTTTCTTTGAGAAATCTAGGGCAGCAATGTTCAGGTTACCCTCCCATCATTGAAACTGAAACTCAACTTTACTGTTTTGACGACATTGACATGTTTTCTTTATGCAATGCTATCTTTTTGGCAGCCTGAATATTTTCCATTCCGTTGAGGTACTGGCTTTACCCATTGCTCCCTGACCGCTTCCTTTCCTTTTATCGCTATTACCTGTGAAGAGCAGTTGTTGCACAACTTCCAATTCTCATTTTCCGTCCCTTTTTCTTTCCTTGGGAACGATTTTATGTTACAGTACAAACACTGTTATGGGTGCCTGGGCCTTTTTGTCTGCCGGTGAAGGAGTTTTACGGTGCTCGGTACAAAAGTGGCTTACTTTTCCTTGACTTTATGTGGGGAGTGGTGTTCACTGCCTGCGTAGTTTTTCTTTCTCTTTTTCTTTTGGAGGTTTTCTGCCCCGCTTATTTTAATAAAAATGCCTTGCCTCCAGCTGCCCAGATAAAGACAGATTTACCTCCAGCCGCCCAGATATTGTGCTGGTTACTCCCATCGCTGCAAAAACACAAAAACAACACTAATGTAGGGGGGTGGATTCTTCGGAGTGGCAGGAGGCAATTGAGGGAGACTGGGAGCACCTCAGCAGCACCGCCAGTCACTAGTACTGCCACCAACCCCAGACAACACCGACCTTAAGACCTCAACAAAACTCGGCGCGACATCCACCTCGTCGAGATCAAGTATCGTGAGGACACCAGACCTCAAAACCAGCTGAACGCCGCAAAGGAACAGCACAAAGACCTTTGCACCATTCTCCAAGGAGCCTCCGTTACTCTCCACATCATCCTTTTGGGTGTGGGCGGCACCATCTACAACACCCACACTCTGAAGCCTTTCAAAGAACTGGGTCTCGATTCTCAAAAAGTTAAGAAGCCTGCCTCCAAGCTCCATGTGCACTCTGTGAACTTTGCTGCTAAACTTGTCCATACCAGACGTGCCCTTTCCAGTACTGTTATCAACTCTCATCAGGAGCCGGTTCCAGGCCAAGCCTGCAACCCTCTTGATCCCCATTGATTTCCCCTTTCCTTTTTGCTGTGGAGGAGCTTTACGGTACTCGGTACCAAAGTGGCTCCTTTTCCTTAATTAATGTGGGGAGTGGTTTTCACTGCCTGCGCAATTTTTCTTTTTTTTTCTAACCGGCAGCCACATATGTTGGGCTGATAAGCATTGCTGGATCAGCCAGCGTAAAGCAAGCATAAGGTTGTAAAAAAGAACTGGTCTCAGTCATTGCCATATTGTTCTCTTAGGAAAGTGATAAGTAAGAGGCAATGAATGAATGATGAAAGGCAAAACCTGAGACAATAAAAAGAGCCTGATGGAGAGCCACAACAATCAATTCAGGCGTGCTAACTGAACACCGGAGTGTATAACCCAAGGGGAGGAAGGGAGCGCCACATTAGAGACCCATGACTGTTCATGCAAACAAATTGGAAGCTGAGTTCAAATTCAACATTTGACTTACAATATAGTGCACCAGCATGTCACTCAATGCAAGCCTTTAGAAAGGTCCACTAAGCAAACTTTGCTTGCACTACCTCTACATTACGCCGCTCCCTGCCTGCATTGGTGAGAAGTACCAAACCCCAAGCGAGATTTTTTATGGGGGGTGTTTGTCAATGCCTGAGTAGTTTTGTGAGAATTACATTAATACTTTTGCTTGCCGCAGTGTACTCAGTGTGCGTACACACAGTTCTGCTGTTGTTTTTGTGCGTGGATGCTCACTGGATGATCAAGCCCGAGCGGAAATCCTTGATGCTGGATGTTGAACGCCAGTAGTCTATTTCCTTGAAGCTGGATGTTGAACACCAATAGTCTATTTCCTTGATGCTGGATGTTGAACGCCAATAAATCGTCTATTTCCTTGATGCTGGATGTTGAACGCCAATAAACAGTCTATTTCCTTGATGCTGGATGTTGAACGCCAATAGTCTATTTCCTTGATGCTGGATGTTGAACGCCAATAGTCTATTTCCTTGATGCTGGATGTTGAACACCAATAGTCTATTTCCTAGATGCTGGATGTTGAACACCAATAGTCTATTTCCTTGTTGCTGGATGTTGAACACCAATAGTCTATTTCCTTCTTGTCACGCCCAGCTTGCAGTCGCGCTTAAGACCTTTTTTGTAAAACTTTCTTGTCACGCGCCCAATTGGTGGCAGTGGCGATTTGTATGATTTAGTTAGTTGGTTTTTCAAATAGCTTAATGTACTACTCAATGCAATGGTTTAGTAAACTTCCCAGCCCTGAGGAGGAGAGGCCCGGTAGCCAACCAGAGTGTGTGTGGTAAGGTATATGTCAGTGCATTTAAGCAAGACTTGAGAAGCAGCAGAGGAAGAAAGGGAATCGAAGGAAAATTCCAGTCTGAATTGTAGTTCCCAGTCTTTGCAAACTCCCAGCTTAACTCAAAACGCACTCTTTTCTCATCAATTAACTTTCAGTTATTATGAGGTTCTGCAGGCTTTTTATGAATTTCCGCTCAGATGCCTAGGCAGAGGCGCGTATAGCCATGTGACCTTACCTTGGCTAATAACAAATCTTCAATAAATTGAAGCCTCTATATTTTGGGAGGCAGCAGAGTTTGGCTCATTCCTTTACTAGGGAAGGGCTTCAGTTTTGAGACCTAGTTTACTTCTGCAATCGGTCTACCAAGTCAGGCAGCTGAAGTTCAGCATTTGTATTTCCTTTCCTTCTGGAAAACTATTTTCTCTGAAGATTCTGAAGAAGAATAAAAAATATTTGCTTACGTAAGAAGGAATTGTCTGTACTCAATTTGTCGTGTAAAAAAGAAGCGTGTTCAGTCATAAGAATGGGTCATAAAAACAGTCATAAAAACGCAAATGATAAGTCTTCTTGCCGTATTAGCATTCCCCAGACAATGATGGCGTCGCATAGCGGCTGATATGTACGAGCTGCAAGAAACATATTGGCACCTAGAATTACTGGCAAAAATACATCTTCCTCAACTAATCAGAACATCTGAGCGAAACATTTCCGAAATCCCTGCTTTGTTGTACGAGCACAAAAGCAGGACGAGGGAGCATGCAGAGTTTTGTCTGTCAGATCTATGGCCGTCTCCGACAACCTGCAACCTAGGAAAGCACAACTGTTTTTGCAAAGCATAACTGTTTTTCCAAGTCAGAAGCTGACTTCACAACACCATGAACCCTGCACAGACACAGACCCTGCAAACCTTCACGCACACATGGATGAAATGGCACTCTGCACGCCCTGACACTTGCACACGCTACACATTGCCTTCATTTGTTTCAGTCATTGTAGCTGCCTTTCAAACTTATTGGAACTGGAGTTCGGGGGGGGGTGGCAGTACGGATGCCTGGCCCTTACGTAGCAGCAAACCAGCCTCATCTGCAGGCGCGGGCGTGTTGTGTGTGTGAGTGTGTTTCTTAATGCGGTGTGTGTGTGTGTGTGTGTGTGTGTGTTTGTGTGTGTGTATATCTGTGTGTGTGTGTGTGTGTGTGTTGGATACTTAAGATGTGTAAATGGCAAGAGTAGCTTGAATGCCTTATCTTTACATAGCAGAAGCAAGTCAGCCTTGCCTGCAAGCCAAGGTGGGTGGGCCAGCTATAAGAAAGTATTAACCCGGATGACAATCACCAATACTCATCTCCAGGTGCAGATGTGGCAGAAAGTTAATCAGCAATACATGAAGCACAATGTAGGATGAGTGACTATTGCACAAAGTGAAGGATGAGTGGGGATGCAAAGTAAAGGATGATGCAGGAAGTTAATCAGCAATACGTGAAGCACGATGTAGGATGAGTGACGATTGCACAAAGTGAAGGATGAGTGGGGATGCAAAGTAAAGGATGATGCAGGAAGTTAATCAGCAATACATGAAGCACGATGTAGGATGAGTGACGATTGCACAAAGTGAAGGATGAGTGGGGATGCAAAGTAAAGGATGACGCAGGAAGTTAATCAGCAATACATGAAGCACGATGTAGGATGAGTGACGATTGCACAAAGTGAAGGATGAGTGGGGATACAGAAATAAAGGATGATGCAGGAAGTAAATCAGCAATACATGAAGCACGTTGTAGGATGAGTGACGATTGCACAAAGTGAAGGATGAGTGGTGATACAGAAATAAAGGATGATGCGGGAAGTTAATCAGCAATACATGAAGCACGATGTAGGATGAGTGACGCTTGCACAAAGTGAAGGATGAGTGGTGATACAGAAATAAGGGCGTGGCAGACAAACCTCATCCTTGCGGTGGACTCGCCTCAGGTGCAGATGTGTGGCAGAGGTACTTGCAGGAATTATAGTAAGGCTGCAGGAATTATAGTAAGGCTGCAGACGCCTGGACCTGTAAAATCTTTGCACAGCGGTTTTGTGGCACCCGCTTGCACCCGCTTGCACACGCTCCACACCGACACACAATTCACACACACATACACATACACACACGCACATACACACACACACAATACACACCTTGACCTATCGTGACAGTGTCTTCTTCAAGCAAGCAACCACACAGAGGATGGCTTGATAGACAAATTACATGATAGAAAATTCAAATACACCTGTCGTCGCACCTGCTTAACGCCAATGTTATCCTAAGACACACACTTCATCTACCACGACTGTATCAATTTATTCGCGCGCACACTCTCTCTCTCCCACGAACACACACAAATAACGCACACACACACTTAAATGCACACACATACACACACACCTGCATCGACCACCACAGTGTCTTCCTCCACAAAGTCTCCACGAAGTAGGGCCTTGGCCAAAGTGGTTTCCAGTTCTCGCTGCACTGCGCGCTTCACAGGCCTGCAGAGAGTGTGTTTGTGTGTGTGTGTGTGTGTGCGCGCGCGTGCGTGTGTGAAAACTAACACAAACAACCTCAATCACATACCTGGCACCATTTGCACGTGAATTCAGATCACATATCTGGCACCATTTGCACGGGAACACAGCTCTCACGTATCTGGCAAAACAGTGGAAGAATTCAGATCTCACATACCTGGCACCATACACAGGGTCGTAGCTCACACGTGCCAAGTGCTCCAGAGCAGGCTCCGTGAGCTCCATGCGGATCTTCTTGTCTGCAAGGCGGTCACTCACGCGCTTGGCCTGTGTGTGTATGTGTGTGTGTGCGTGTGCGTGTGTGTATGCGTGTGCATGTGTTGTTCATGCGTATGCGTGTGTGTTTATGTTTGTGCGGCTGTATGTGTGTGCGTGCAAGGTTCTGGGGCTCATATCTTGCACAGTTTAAATTACACTTGCACTTTTGCATTTGATGAAACATAAGAGGGAAGGCCCACATACGATTGTGACCGGTCGTGCGTACCTTGCAGCAGCACAGTTCTTCATCTCATTTCTTTTAGGAGCAGCAACAAAGCGCGTTACGTGACCAAAGAAGCAGGCAACTGGAAGCACACACACATGCGCAGCACCAACGCACACACACATGCGCACACACATGCGCACCAAGAACCAACACACACATGCGCACCAAGAACCAACACAAATACACACACATACGCACACATGCACTCAAACATGCGCACACACACATGCAGGCACGCACGCACACACTCACTTTCAAGAACGCACACAGGTACCTACCTGGATGCGCACAATCTCCTTTATTTGATCTTGGGCTAGGGGGTCGAAGATGATGAACTCGTCCACACGGTTTATGAACTCCGGCCGGAAGTTGGCTCGGCACTGTGATTGTACCGACGAAAACATTTCTTTTTGACATTATGAGTTATGAGGCAGTGACATTCTAGGGCAGTGGCTGTTGTTCCCACCTCATTTCGTCGACTGTGACATGTACGTGCACTCAGACATTTTGTCATAGCACAGCACATTTTGTCATAGCACAGCATAGCTCAACGAGACAACCGCACGTATATAAAAACGAATCTTTGTGTTGAATCAAAAATGCAATGCAATTGCCACTCAGACATTTTGTCATAGCACAGCATAGCTCAACGAGACAACCGCACGTATATAAAAACGAATCTTTGTGTTGAATCAAAAATGCAATGCAATTGCCACTCAGACATTTTGTCATAGCACAGCATAGCTCAACGAGACGACCACACACATATATAAAAACGAATCGTTGTGTTGAATCAAAAATGCAATGCAATTGCCACTCAGACATTTTGTCATAGCACAGCACAGCTAAACGAGAAGACCACACACGTATACAAAAACGAATCTTTGTGTTGAATCAAAAATGCAATGCAATTGCCACTCAGACATTTTGTCATAGCACAGCATAGCTCAATGAGACGACCACACACGTATATAAAAACGAATCTTTGTGTTGAATCAAAAGTGCAATGCAATTGCCACTCAGACATTTTGTCATAGCACAGCACAGCTCAACGAGAAGACCACACACATATATAAAAACGAATCTTTGTGTTGAATCAAAAATGCAATGCAATTGCCACTCAGACATGCATACCGAGTCTGTATTACAGATAGACACACATTTAGCACAAACACAGGCAGATACACACCCACACAAAGTGCACAGACAAAGACACACACACACACACGGCCCCCACCCACACATCCCCCCACTGTTGCGCCTCCCCCCCCTTCCAAACATACAAACTTACCGCTGCCATAACGTAGTTGCGCATCATTTCTCTGTTGCCGTCAGCCTCCAGGATCATATCGCTGCCCAGGTTGGAGGTCATAATGATGATGGTGTTCTTAAATGACACCACGCGGCCCTGTGCAGGAACACACACACGCGCACACACGCGTGTGTTTGTTACATATGCTTGCGCATGTTACGTGTGGGTTACAAACTTCATTGAATAATTCATTGAACGACACCATGCAACCCTCTTTGCGTACACATGTCCACGAGGATGCTAGAATTCCAAGACATTTCAACTAGGCTGTTTTATTCTAAGTGGTGTGGTTAGGGCAAATGCCCTCGTGGTAAATAACACGCACACCGTCCATTCCCCTCCTTTCCAATACACACCAAATCCACACGCACACACACCCACCCACCCCCCCACACACACCCAC
>Ga0307968_1003477_pt1 | contig 13061 bp, 15 predicted proteins | sample OrgLakmetagen650_FD_201834 | JGI IMG/M metagenome (GOLD analysis project Ga0307968, IMG submission 201834) | Saline water microbial communities from Organic Lake, Antarctica - #650 | ecosystem: Environmental > Aquatic > Non-marine Saline and Alkaline > Saline | place: Antarctica: Organic Lake... | reverse complement strand
CCTCTTCTGTAACTGGCTACCAAATTCACTGCCTTTACTCAGATACACTGTGCCCCACACCTGACTCGCATACATCCCAGCAGGAATACCATACACCTTAGACAACCAGAGCATAGCATGAGGCCTGACTTTTAAATCCGTGACTCTTGGCAAACTCAGAAATCCTGCTCTGTGCAGCCATGTAAGGCCGCACCGCAAGTTCCTCAGCTATCTTCAGATTCATCCTTCTATCAAGCAGCATGCCCAAATATTTGAACCTGTCCTTCTCTGGAAGCACCACACCATCGTACGTGAACGGATTCTGCAAAGGAGAGACAGACTATTAAAATGAACCACCTCCGACTTGGCCGTGTTCACAGTCAATCCTTTCTTCTCAGCGTACGTACGAAGCCTGTTCAGCATCGTCTGCATTTCACCAGGGTCATTAGTAGTTAATCCAAGGTCATCAGCATACAGCATGTGGGACACACAATTCACTCGATCACCAGTCACGGCACCCTCAATGCCCTCACTGATCTCTCTGCCCATGTCATTGATGTACAAAGAGAAAAGGAGGGGGGAACAAAGAAAAAAGGAGGGGGCAGAGGGCACCCCTGTTTGACACCATTCGTGGGATGCACCCGAGCCCGTACGTACGAAGCTTGTTGCAGACAAGGATAACCTGGAGTTTCAATGTGCTTGGCAGTGGCAGCAAACAAATGGTCAAGACAGGCATTGCCTCATCGAGAACATCTAGCTAGGCGCGCCTTTTCCCTCCATGGCAATAAACAATTTACAATTGTTTTGTTTTTCTCGTGCCAAAACGAACAATATTGGTGTGCCTCGGATTATACAATTTCGTATTACCAATTGCCTCGTTAAAGGTAGTGAGTTAACAACACTAAAATAAATAGCAAGCTAACGAAAGCCCCCTTGAACCCCAATTTTCAACCTAATTCCATGGCAGACAATCCCATCGGCGCTCTCCTGGAGCTGTGTCAAGCAAGACGGTACCACCTGCCTGGTTTTAGCTGCAAGATGATCCCAAGTGCGTAGCCCAATTTTGTCCGTGATACTGCCTGCTCTTTTGTGCTTTGTGGTTTTTGTGTTTCTTGCTTTGGGTTGAAATTTTGCGTGTGTTTCTTGCTTTGGGCTGCCTCGTTCCTCCCTCGCAATTTGGAAGAACTTCGCAATTTGGAAGAACTTCGTCGCTTGCTTCGTTGATGAATGGATTGCGTGTGCATAGATGATGAGAGCGGTTTCATTCATGCATGTTGATGCGAACCTGAGCGCAAAATGCTGATCTTGCTTACAAGTCCTTGGTTTTGGTTGTGCGTTGCTGTGTGATGAGGAATTGAAAGGCAACCAATAAGAAGAGCCTGCTATTACATCTGATTTCAATTTTGCTCTTTACACGTTTTTACAGTCTTACCCAGGCAAGGATGCAGCTGGTTCAGAGTTCATCTAGCAGCAGGGCCCGCAGCAATATTGTGATGAACCAGACCATGTTTGATGTTCCAGGTCCCCTCGTTGTGCATGTACTGCTCCTCACACGTGTGCACATGATTATAAGTATGAAAGTATTTGCCTCCTTTTTCTTGGTCTTCTCAGTGTGAAAGTCCATTTTTTTCATGTGCCCAAAACACACGATGATGATTCCCCCTCTTTGATTTAGTGCGGTCGGTTGGTCCTAGCAGATGCTCGATTGACTTTACTGGTTTTATTCAGTACTGCAATGTGCCTTTCCCTTTTCAATGGTTTTCTTGTAGGTGCTACAAGTCTATCGGTGGTGCTACAACAAACACCCCTCATACACATATTTTAACTGTGCTTCACATACACAGCCTAGCAGACGCACTTTTTGACTGAAACTTCAAGCTCCTTTTCTGCGCTGCTGGGCGCCCCGCCACGTAGTTTGTTTGCCGCTGCCTTTCCTTGCCACACACCTGGAATTTACATGTGGTAGAACAACTAAACTAAATTTTGCTGGATTTGTATTCTCTCACAACGCAGGCAAGCAGTGGTGCGTTTCTATTTCTGTGGAACGGGCAGGAGACGCTCCTGTCACAGTTGAGCACGCCGACTATCAAAAGAAGCGCGCTCAAAGAGCCGCTGCTGCAGAATGTATCCAGCTCCTGGGCAGTGGCACAGCCACACCACCTTTCAACTATAAAGTGAGCAACAAGCAGCAAAAACTGTGCACTATGCAGCTTTGAAGAATCACGCAAGCAAGACAGATCCTCACGCAGAGCAAACATTTGAATTATCAGCGTCCTTTCTCTCAGTCGTGCTTTTTCATTGCATGCCCACCTGCATTTGCTAACCTAGTTAACTCTCACGCCATGTGTTCCCAAAAGGGATCGCTGCAGGAGCTGTTGAGCAGAAAAGGACTCATGCCTGAGTACGTTACGCAAAAGACAGGCCCTCCACATGCATCTTTGTTTCAAACAAAGGTACGCAGATTACGATGACGTCATTTTAAGATCAAAACCAAGCACATTCCCTTGTCCCTATCAACACCTTCAAACATCTAGAGCTTCCTGGCAGATTAAATAAATGCCCTGTCCGTGCTCTCTGCTTGTTGCCTTGACAAAATTCCATAAATGAAAACATTTTGCAGTACTTTCTCAATTACAACGACCATCATCTCATACACACACACACGCGCATGCAGGTCTCAGTGAAGATTGATGGTGATAACATCAGTGTCCTTGGGGAGCACCGCGGGACCCTGAAACAGGCAGAGCAGATCGCTGCACGAGATATGCTCAGCCACGATGTAATCCTGCTGTTGTTAATTTAGAGATACTTAGTACAGTGTTAGTTTAGAGATACTGGTTCAAGTGTTAGTTTAGAGATACTTAGTACAAGTGTTAGTTTAGAGATACTGGTTCAGTGTTAGTTTCGAGATACTGGTACAAGTGTGAACTGTTCAAGTTGGGCAAGATCTACTGTTTTTGAAATGTTTGTGTAGAGGTCTCTTTTTCTTTTGACTTTGGGAAGAGTAGGTCGTAGACCGCTGCTCTTTGCCCAGGATCCTCAGGTTTCTTGTGCGTTTATTTGCTCGATAATCTCCCTGAAGTGCTTATCGTGAAATTGTTCTGTTTAGCTAGGCCTAGATTTTGCGCTCTTTAGAGGAGTGTCTAGAAGGGTGCCATTTTTGTTAGGGGGAGTTGTGTCGGAGCCTGTTTTGGCGCACCAGCCATTGCTATGGCTTAGTTTGCTCTAATCCTGGCTGGCTCCTAGCTTCTCTTGCCTTCGTGTCTGGGTGATCTTTTGGTAGTGTATGTATCAAGGCCTCAGTTTTTTCAGTTCACCCTCTGTTTTGCGTTGCAAATCTAGTCTTCCTCGCACAACTTCCCATGGTTTCTTTGAATCCAACTTTTTCCGCCAACCTTTTTCCCTTAAAAGCCTCCCCTCTTGCCTCCTTTTTCCCGTCCAACCGGCCTCTCTCGCTGCCCTTTATCAATTTTCCTTTATTTTCTCACAAAGTAGGGAGTTTGCGATCTCCCCTTGATCTATGTAATACCCTCAAAATCAAAATTATATGTTCATGGCTGGCCACCTTTTTTCACGTCATTCCTACACGCTAACCTCCGACCAACTATGATCTGCCTTACATAGGAGCAGCTACTTTTTGTGCTGCCCTCCTCTGTATTGTTGTCAATTATACTTTCAAGTACTGGTATTTGCATTGCAGACTTGCTTCAGATTGCAGCAGGCGTGGTAGTCAACAAGGGGGCAAAGAGTTTTTAGGACAGTGCATTGCAAGAGCAAGGCCAACGAGGCTTACAGGTGGAACAGCTACGTAAGTAGTGTTAACACATCCAGCATGATGAAGGGAAAAAGTATCTGCCGCTGCTGTTTCTACTGTCACCTGTGAAATGGTTTGAATTAGTAAAGAAAGAAGTTAGCAGGCATTGAAACTCACTTCCCAAATTCATCATGGAAACCCGCGTGTTTGATGTTTGTCAAATAAGGTGTGTAGACACTTAATGGATCCGTATCAACAGCAGCAACGTAGAGTGGAATGCATACCCCAGATAAGGGAAATGATGGCGGCATTGGGAAGCGAAGTCCAGGAGTATGGTGGATGGGAAAAGATTACGAGTGGGTGGGAAGTGGGAAAGTTGTTGCAGGGTTTGATGATGTTTAGGCAGCAGTAAGATGTTTAGGCAGCAGAAGATCCATTTAGCATTGTTGTAGGTGAAACCAAGAGTGGCAGGGGGAAATTGTGTTGTTTGACTGTTGATGTTTTGTCTCCTTTAGCTCACACAGCACACCTTTCGTGTCTCCCGGGTATGGGCTTGTAAGGCTGAGAGTGACATGTTGGTGCAGCTGCGTTTTCTGTAGGGGAACTATCTCTTCTCCTTGGGTTGTGTTGGAGTTGGTTTTGGCGCACCAGTCATCACAATGGCTTAGCTGCTTCTATCCTGGCTAACTCATAACTTCCCTAGTTTTTATGCTGAGTACCTCGCGGTGGTGTAGCTAGATTGGCCCGTTGCCTTTTTGCTTTTTACCAGCCCTGTCTTCCTAAACCTAGTTCTTTTAACATAGGCACCAAAGTACGCAGGCTCTCCTTCCTTCTTTCTTTCCCATGCTTGACCTTCTCGTATACGTTTTGCCCCTATTCTCATCAACCTGGTTGTCCCCCCTACTTTCTTTTATCTCTTCCAGTCTGCCTCTCTTGCTCCCTTTTTATTTATCAACTTTCAGTTCGTTTCAACCTCATAGTAGGGAGTTTGCTATCTCCCCTTGACCTATGAAATACGCCAACAAAGTTTTTTGTCTGACATATCAAATTCGTATTGATATTCAGCATGCGTTTCTAACTGGTGCTTTGGTGCTTTGTTGCTTTGGTTGCTTGACAGTTGACAGTTGGTGCTTTGGGCTATCCAGGATGTACCAGAGGCCAACTGCAGTTGCTTCAACCAAACTAATGGTCACTTTCCGAGTCGAATCAACCAGGCTTGATGCTTGAAAAATGGACGGCATGAATCAACCAGAGATCAACTGAAGTCAATTTTTAAATTGATTGCCGGTTAAATCAACGACAGATCAACCGCGGTTGATTCGTCCATTCTGATGGTCGTACCCCAAGTTGTGTCAACCGCCAGAATCAACCAGGTTTCTAGTTAATTTAAACAACAATCTATAGCCCTGACACTTCCGAGGTGCGTACGCCAAAAGTAAATATCTGATTGTCAATACTCAGTGACTGCTAAATCTGAGTTATTACCAGTAATTCCACAGATTAAAATGTCCCTTTTTGGATACTGGCACTGCCATCCTTTACAGAGACATCTGGGCATGGTTTTTTACAGGACCTTTTAAACCTGTTGAACATGGCTAAATCTGTTGAACAAAAAAAAGGAGAAGGAAAGGAATTAAAATGAGCAAGCTACATGGACGTCCAACCTAGTTTTTTAATGGTATGTTATAGCTCCTTGTAATGTTTCTTAGCAGCGTACATCTGGTGAAGATGTAAATAAAATTTTCAGCGAGGTGCACGCCCTTTCACTTTGTCTGTGAGATTATTAGGCCTGTGAGCTGAGAAAAAACAACCCTTCTTGCTCACACCTTTGTCGAGGACTTTCCTGCAATCCGAATTTTGTCTGCATCAAGTCAGCTTTCTTTAATTTACTTTCTCAGCAGAACATAGGATCACATTTTCCTTGTATCTGAGCGTATTGATTTATTCAAGGATGGCCAAGATCAGTCAGCAGCTGACATTCATACCTGTTGCTGTGATCTTTGGTGGGTGCAGCCTTTGCTCTTTTATGCCAGTACGTCATAAATTATGCTGTGATGGATTTCGGTATGTTGGGATTGATTGCGATGAAGCGGTGTTTCATCAGGAGCAATCACGTGCGGACAGTGTTTTTGCTACGCTGCGAGCTTTACTGGTTATTTTCGTGCCAACTTACGTGGTTAAGATTTTTTAGAGGGTACGATGGAAGGGAAGGACACACAGTTATAAAGAAGAAGTATTCATCACCCTGACAATTGCATGTAATGGCGGAAAGACTGAATTAGTATAACAAATGTGTTACGTTAGCTGGTTGTTCCCTAACCTCGGTTTCAAGGGAGTATTTCTTTTGAATTATTGTATTTGTACTTAGCAATTGAATTATTAGCGGATCTGCTATCCTAAACAGAGCCGCAGAGGGGGCTAAAAATTCAGGGGGCTAAAAGAACTAGGTAGCACCCCGTAGCACCTTTTTTTTCCCCAAACCCATATGGACATTCCATTGAGGGTAAAAAACCATTGAATAATACGCCAATGCTGTAACAGAAAGAAGTACATTGCTGTCACAGAAAGATATAATCATCAAATGCAAGGCGAGTCAACATTGACTCGAATGCAAAAAAGAAGAAGAGAAAGAACACAGATAGTGTAAACATCACCAGCATTATGGATCAGAAAAGGATGCTGTATTGTCTCCCGCACCACCCAATGGATGCAGAGACACACAACATCCCACCTTGAGAAGAAGAAAAAAAGAGGTTTTTTAGTGAGGATCTTGGGAGGCAGAAGCCTGCACACCACCAAGAGTATTGCTGCTCAAATATTTGTGGGGGTTGTAATCAATGTCTCGTCTCATCTGTATGATTTTGGTTGCGGACCTGATTGCATGTAGACTGGATTTGTTCATTAATGTTGTGGCATGTAGACCAGTAACTCCGAGGCTGTGGAATGGGTTCCTTGTGTGGCTGCTGTAAATGATGCCTGTTGCTCCTAACAGGATGGCGTGGAGGATTTTGCGGTGTCCGAGAAAGCAAGGAATTAGCAGCTTGTGTTGTTGTTGTGCCATTTCTGCTTGTTGGATAGGGAAAGTGTTTACAGTACTTATTTTTATTAGATGTATGTCTCTCTCGGTTTTATAGCCAGGGGAGGGGGTATGGATTGGCAGCGCCATCTGCTAGGTTATTACGGGCAACCCTTCTTGCATTATATATGTTTGTTGGGTGTTATTTGGGGCATGTTGCTGGGTCGGAGTAACTTTGATTCATCTGGCTTGCTCATTTCCGCCGCTGTTGCACGTTGAGATTGGAAAATAATAAGGTTGGGATCATTCCTATCTGTGTCTCTTCTGAAGGGCGTATGGTGCCTTGTTGTACCATTATTGTTGCACGGCTGCCAACGATACGTCTGCCTGTGCTGTGTGGGTAGATGGCATTGTAGAATCGCTTTTAAAAGCATGTGCTGTGTCTATTCATTATCGTTTCATTCGCAATGGGTGTGTAGGTGCCGTCTAGCTTTCGGCAGATGGGGCATACAGAAAAAATAAGCTATTTACCCAAAAATAAGCTATTTACCCAAACAAACAATTTCGACTCATTCAAGACTCGCATTCATAATTTTCATTTAATAGCAATAACAAATTAGCAACTATTTTACATGCTTGCCTCGTTTCCTTTAGATTATGCATCGCCAATACTAGCTTCGATAGAAAACCCCAAAGGCACCCTTTTAGAATTGGTAGCAAGTAAAGGCATCTCACCACCTGAAACAGACTGCAAAATGCTGCCCAGTAAGTCACGCAAGATACACATTATTCGTGCACAATAATCTTTCTATCCGTTCCCACTACTCTGATGCCGCCTACTTCTCGCACCTGCTGCACGTGCAGACGGGGAGTGGGAAGTTACAATAAGAGTGCATACCACCCATGCGATGATCGACGTTACCAAAACCGCATACCAAAAAAAAGCAGCCGAGGTGTGTGGTTGTTTTTTTCCTAATATTCGAATACTTTCTTTATAGTGCGTGTTACATAGAGCGTGCTACATGTTGTTGTATCCTCCTGTCCTGTTCTGCAGAGGGAAGCTTCATCTGCATGCCTCCAACAGCTTTTAAACGAACACAGCTGCGATAGCCGCCCTGACGCACCTGCTGGACCTGAAGGCTCAGCCGACAGTAATGTGGTGCCCGCCAACTACAAAGTGAGAAATGCGTCAATTACGTTTGTGTTGCGCGTGTTTAGTTGCTGCATGCTGAACCCGCATTATTATGTATGCACGTTTGGCCAAACTTACGGCTGTCTTACTGTCTGTGCTGGTAGTACTACAATGTGTGCGCACAATTCCTTCTTGCTTGAGACGCTTGAGACGCTTGAGGCAGCAGGCAGTTGGCCTCCTCTGTTTCCAACCCACATCAGTGGATGTGATGAGTCTTCATCGATCCCGGTGATTTGAGCTGATGTCAATAATGAGCTTCACAAATACCTCATTATTTGCTTACGACTCGCTCAATTGACAGGAGGAATTACCGAGGGGGTAGCAAAATTGAAAAACTCTCGAAAGAGGAAAAAAGGGGAAAAGGAACTCCTGAAAGACCAGCAAGCGTTGGACTCAGCCTTTATAGAAGCTGTGAACACGTTGGCTGCACTGGAAATGTTATGCGGAACAAATGCATTACACAGTACACTGTATAAAGGGGACTATTTTTGTTTGACGGTGTCAGGCAAGAGCGTGTGTGCAGCACAGTGTACTTGTTACTGCAATTTGAGGTTTTCATGGTTTTTTAAAGTTTGGACGGTGAGACTTGGAGCAAGATGTGGCTCTTTGCACCCATTGGAGGAGCGCGTGTGCAGGACGTTGCCTTTACTCAGTCCACGCCACCAGGAATCACTACTCTGTTGACGTTGCTTTGCTGTACACAGGGAAAGTTGCAAACTCTGCTCCAAAAAGTGGGATGTCCCATCCCTGAATACACATGTCAGCACTCAGGACCTGATCACATGCCTTCTTTCCAAGCGACGGTGAGGAATGGACAGTGTCAGCTTCCTGCTCCGTTAGCTCCCGTCACAATGTTGGATACCATGAATGAAACGGCAGCGATGCAATGTGCGACATGGATTTTGTGCTGATGCTAGTTATAATATGTAATGCACTACTATCAGCTCTTGCATTCATTCCAGCAAGCCACATACCATTCACACATGCGTGCAGGCAAGTGTAACGGCTGATGATGGGGGCCCTATAATTGTCCAAGGCGTTCCATGCAAAAGTCTCAAGATGGCAGAGCAGTCTGCAGCACAAGCAATGCTAAGCCATCACACCATTCAAGAGCTTGTACAACAGCATGCATGAGTGGGAAGAAAAGAAAAAACTATGCAGGCAGTGAAGATCCACTCCCCACATTAATTAAAGAAAAAAAGAGCCACTTTGGTAATGGGTACCGTAAAACTGCTCCACCAAAAGGAAAAAATAGATCTGTGGGGATCAGGAGGGTTGCAAGCTTGACCGGAAAAAACCGGCTCCTGATGACAGTTGATAATAGTACTGGAAAGTGCGCGTCTGGTATGGACAAGTTTGGCAGCGTAATTGCATGAGTGGACTTACATGACAAGAAAAAGGAAACAAACGCAGATGGTGTAAACACTACCGGCATGGATTAGGAAAGGATGTTGCTTTGTGTGCCGCAGAGACGCACATCATTTCATTTGGAGGATGAACTTAGGAGAAGCTTTTCAATGGGGATCAGGTGGTTGGGAATAAATGATCGGCATGGCGCAGACCGTCCGTTAATTTGAACTGGCTGTCTAAACCAACAGCCATACTTAACCAGCACACAGCAGCTCTCCTGCCTTTACACTCCTTATGACTACTACCTGAGAGTGCTTGGCTTGTTGTGTGTAGGCTTGATTTCAGGTACGAGCTGAATTTCATGGATTTTATTCCAAATTATAAGACACCTCCAACACTGTGTAAATATTTGCTGTGCCTTATAACCCTCGCCTTAAAACCTTAAAATTGACATGCGCTTTTGTCTCAATGGGATGAGTGAGACCTTTCTTGATATGGACACTCAAGGAGGCGCGCTCCCCCCACATGTATATAACACTTCTTCACAGCATTCTGCATTCCATACAAGGTTACTAAGTGCAGAGGTGCATTTCCCACTGCGCAGTACTCCGTACTGCGCAGGATGTAATGCCAGCCACATCAGGATCATTGCTGCTTTACCGAGCCCAGTATGCCATAATCGGTGCAGAGGATAAAGGAGTGCATCTGGCAGCATTGTTTTTTTAGCGTTGGACGAGATCGCTCTGCAGCAGCACCCGTGTGCATGCCAGGTTTAATTGAAGGTGCTTTTTTACAATGCAGGAAAGTTGGTGGTTACAATTGTGCACGATTAAGGTTTGAAAGCCTACTGCAAACTTGAAGCGTTTCCTTCCTTATCAAATACGCCCTTTCAACTGCAAATTCCTGTACACAAAACACAGTTAAAGTGCGGCTGTAGTGGTTGAAATCCACATTGAATTCAATTGCGGTTGAATTAAACCGCTTCAACCGCACTTCAACTGATGCCTGTTTAGTCTGACGTTTCAGACAGCATCGCCTGTTGCTAATTCTTATCAAGAGCCAGCTTCAGTCCGAGAAGTCTGTAGAAAAGAAAAGAAAAAGAATGCAGATAGTGTAAACACAGTAAACACTAACGGCATGGGTAGGAAAGGATGTTGTTTTGTGTTCTGCACCACCCAATGGATGCAGAGACACACGACACTCCAACTGGAGAAATAAATTAAGAGAAGTTTTTCATTGGGGATCATGGGAGGCAGAAACCTGCACACTACCAGGAGTATTGCTGCTCAGATATTTGTGGGGGTTGTGTTCAAAGTCTCGTCTCATCTGTTTGATTTTTGTTGCGGATTCTGGTTACATGCAGGCTTGATTATTTCACGAATGCTGTGGCGTGTAGATCAGTAACTTTGAGGCCGCCAGCGGCTGTGGAGTGAATTCCTTGTTCTTTGTGTGGCTGCTGTAGATGGTGCCTGTTGCTCCTAGCAGGATGGTGTGAAGGGTTTCACGGTGTCCGAGTAAGCAAGACATTAGCAGCTTGTGTTGCTCTCGTGCCTGTTCTGCTTGTTGAGTACGGAAAGTGTCTGCACAGTACTTAATTTCGAGCATTTGTTTATCACGTTAGCGAGATTGTATATATCTTGGTTTTTCACGCTTGCCGCAAGTAGGGAAAGAGGTGGAGTAATTGCAGCGATTTGTGTGATGCTGATGTCAAGGATGAAAACAATTAAGTTCTCTTCCACTGCACATACAATCAGATGGCTACTTTTCGTAGGAAGTAAGCGTTATTTTCACAGGCAGGACCAGGAAAACAACGAACTCCATATCTCCCTTCATGAACAGGCGAGCATCATGAGCCAAAGAACTGGTAGAAGCATTAGGGACCACAGTAAAGCAAACCCACTCCTCTGCTGGATAGTTTTCCACCTTGGAGGCCTTTCATGGTCCGAAGGCTAATCATTTATCAATAAGACTCCATCCAGCTTATTGAACAAGACATATAGAAACTCCCAACTGTCAACCAGCTCTGTCACACGATTCGTCGCTGCCAACGATTGGGTGTAACAAGTCATACTTCTTGTTTACAGCTCTTCCTTGTAAACCTTGTGACTCAATTGTAAAATTCGCCACGCACTTGAATGCAATCTTCCCTGACCTTGGAAATATCGTTATTTCAGTGGTGGAAAAGTGTAATTTAGTACACTGTCGCTAGAAAAGAAAAGAAAAGGAACACTACGCAGGCAGTGAAAAACAAGCCCCACATTAATTAAGAAAAAGGGGCCACTTTGGTAACGAGTACCGTAAAGCTCCTCCACCGCGAAAAGGAAAGGGAAAATTAATGGGGGTCAGGAGGGTTGCAGGCTTGGCCTGAAACCGGCTCCTGATGAGAGTTGATAACAGTACTGGAAAGGGCACGTCTGGTATGGACAAGTTTAGCAGCAAAGTTCACAGAGTGCACATGGAGATTGGAGGCAAGCTTCTTAGCTCTTTGAGAATCGAGACCCAGTTCCTTGAAAGGCTTCAGAGTGTGAGTGTTGTAGATGTTGCCGCCCACACCCAAAAGGATGATGTGAAGAGTAATAGAGGGTCCTTGGAGAATGTTGCAAAGGTCTTTGTGCTGTTCCTTTGCGGCGTTCAGCTGATTCTGAGGTCTGGTGTCCTCACAGTACTTTGATCTCGACAAGGTGGATGTCACGCCAAAATTTGCTGAGGTCTTTAGGTCGGTGCTGTCTGGGGTTGGTGGCTCTACTGGTGGCTGGCGGTGCTGCTGAGGTACTCCCAGTCTCCCTCAATTGCCCCCTGCCACTCCGAAGAACCCACCCCCCTACATTAGTTTGTTGTGTTTGTGTTTTTGCGCCGGTGGAGTAACCGAGTAACCAGAACAAAATCTGGGCGGCTGGAGGTAAATCTGTCTTTATCTGGGAAGCGGGGTGGGAAAAGCCATTTGGTAACAATTCTACTTTCAGCTGTTTCAGATATCTGGAGCTTTTTCATGGCCATCCGTTCGTTGCTGCCTATGTCTTTGGAGACAATGCATGATCCTAAGGAGCCTGTTTTGCTGATAGCCTTAAAGATCATGCGGCATGCTAAGTTGCGTCTTTCGGTTATCATGTTCCTTATTTGCTTGTGTTGGCACCCAGAGAGGATGTGCAGGGCACTGTCTACTTGTGGGCAGAGGGGGCAAGTTTGACTTGTTGAAAGTTTGAACAATACCGCATGTTTTTGAATATATAGGGTGCCTGTTCCATATTTCATAATGATACATTTGGTCTTAAAGGGGACATCGGATGATGTTAGGTAACATTGCTAATGGCTCCCTTGGCAGTGCCGTCCTTTATGAGGGTCTGGCAGTACGCATGGTAGTTCGCTTCAGTTTTGGCATTTCCCAGTTTATGGAGAAAATGCATGTGTGCTTGAAGGGCGTCACGGTGGTTTGGTAGGTACCAAAGCTTTGGGGGAGGAGAATGGGCCATGTTTGTTGTATGGGTATGATTATGATTATGGGTTCTATGCTACAGTTTGCTGTAGGCTTCGTCATTACACCAACCTGCCGTGGAGGGAGATTAAAACCAAAGACACGCTGGAACCAAAAATGGGATGCAGGCCTCATAAAAGCAAAACAACGCAAAGAAGAAAGCGGCAAGTCCGTAAGTCAGATCCAAGCGAGCTCAGATAGGAGCACCCACAAGTCAAAGCACAAGCTGAGGGGGGGGGGGGGGGCGGGAAAAACAACCCGAGCAAAAGCAAGGCAAAAAAAGAATGCCTAAAAAGAG
>Ga0307968_1003473_pt1:5000-13073 | contig 13073 bp, 15 predicted proteins | sample OrgLakmetagen650_FD_201834 | JGI IMG/M metagenome (GOLD analysis project Ga0307968, IMG submission 201834) | Saline water microbial communities from Organic Lake, Antarctica - #650 | ecosystem: Environmental > Aquatic > Non-marine Saline and Alkaline > Saline | place: Antarctica... | reverse complement strand
GTGTGTGTGTGTGTGTGTGTGTGTGTGTGTGTGTGTGTGTGTGTGTGTGTGTGTGTGTGTGTGTGTGTGTGTGTGTGCGTGTGTGTGCGTGTGTGTGTGTGTGTGTGTTAGTGTGATCGTCCTTAACGCTGTTGGAGACAAGATCAGGTGCGTGTATGTACGCACGCACGCTCAGAATTCCAAATTTGCATGACCACACAATGACCAAAACAGCATTTGCCAAGCAGAAAGAGTGTCAGTTGCAATCTTTCTTAGATTGGGGAAATCAGAAAATACTTCTGACGACCTGAAGGGCACCTGTTTCCAAACTGTGATTGCTATTCCGTAGGGTTGGCCAGAACTGCGCATCTGGTGGTTTCCCTGCCAAAAAATACCGTATGTACACCGTATATATATGGTTCTGGCCAACCCTACTTATGCTCCTGTCCTCATCTTGCATCCCTTGAGCAAACATACCACTCACTCTTTGACACTGCTCCAGGTTCTCTCCCCCTCTAGAGTCTTTTGAGAAGCATCTGATGGGCGCAGTGTCAAGCGTAATCGACCAAGTCAACAGCCTGCCAGGTTTCAAGGTACAGAGACAGGATGCACAACTGTCCGGTGCCTGTTCCTCTCTCCTCTCTCTCTCTCTCTCTCTCTCTCTCTCTCTCTCTCTCTCTCTCTCTCTCTCTCTCACTCTTTCTCTCTCTCTCTCTCTCTCTCTCTCTCTCTCTCTCTCTCTCTCTCTCTCTCTCTCTTTCTCTCTTTCTCTCTTTCTCTCCTGCTTACACATCACCGTTCTCTGTTTGCAGTACTCCTGGCACACCTTCATAAGAGCACCGTCTGCTCTTGCTCAGCAAGCTGTCCTGCTTGCTAAATACGCTCACATTCCAATGGCGACATAAATTCCATTCTAATAAATGACACAGACCAGCTAGCTACATGTGATCATACCTCGGTTCTGTTTTCAATGTCTAGGCCCCTTCGCATTTCCAGTGCTTGTCTTGCACCTTTGCTTGCATCACAATTACAAGCAGGAAATCTTTATCCCGACTTTGCTATCACACACACATACATACACACACACATACACACACACACACACACACACACACACACACACACACACACAGAGAAGCTTGCCACTTTTTTGACTTGTTTGCAAGCACTTTCATGCATCCTGCCCTTTTCTTCGGACACACTCCCTCCCGTGTTGCACCTTTACCATGGCTGTTTCTATTCACCCTTCTTGACTTGACCACATTTATGTCTCTCTCTCCTCGATTTCTCTTGTAGATGGTCTCACGCAAGCACCAAGGGCACAGTGCAATGCTGCTCCCCTTTGACGTTATTCCGGAGCTGGAAACCCCGCCCGTCATCTTGCCAGAGAACAAAGAAGTGGCACAGTACCTGGATAAGATTAAGGTGTGTGTGTGTGTGTGTGTGTGTGTGTGTGTGTGTGTGTGTGTGTGTGTGTGTGTGTGTGTGTGTGTGTGTGAGTGTGTGTGTGTGTGTGTGTGTGTGTGTGTGTGTGTGTGTGTGTGTGTGTGTGTGTGTGTGTGTGTGTGTGTGTGTATGTGTGTGTGTGCGTGTGTGTGTGTGTGTGTGTGTGTGTGTGTGTATGTGTTGGGCCAAGTTTTTACTGTTTGTTGTTTGCTCAGCCTGCAGCCTATATCAGCCTGTGTGTTGTTTGCTCAGTGTGTTGCTTGCTCAGCCTGCAGCCTGTGTGTTGTTTGCTCAGCCTGCAGCCTATAACAGACGCATGCAGTGTGCATGCACGCGTGCCTCTCGCTCAGCCGAAACCGAAATTGAAGCCATAGTGTGTGTGTATGTGTGTGTATGTGTGCATGTATGTGTGTGTGTGTGTGCGTAGCTTTTCTATAACTTGACGCTGCTTGTTCAGTCACTGTCTGCCTTGGCATTATGCAGAACAAGATGCGTGCCTGGTGACTACACAGCTGACGTGCGAGATCTTGCTGTCACGATGTACATTATTGTTATGCTTTAGTGCTTAAATCTTGGGTCATTGTGCCTGCCTGCCTGCCTGCCTGCCTGCCTCTCCTTGCTTTCTCTGCTGTCTCCTAGCCTTTAGGCCCTTGCACTGAGTTTCAGCAGCTCTGCTTGCACGTCTTTGTCCCCCTGCCTACGTGCCCCTTGATTTCAACCATGTGCTCTGCCGACTCCTGTTGTCCCTGACGTCCAAAAGCTTGCTTGCTCCCCCACAATTCTAAAACTGGATTTGCTACCTCTTCCACCCAATTGTACTCGCTCCGCATTGTTCCCCACTATACACCGTCAGGGGATCCTGCAAGTCAGCATCAACCGCTGCTCTGAGCTGCTGTCTACATTCTCTCGTCACCTTGGGCTGCTCAGTATGGATGGGGGCATGCTGCGCAGTCAGATCATGGATTGCAGGGATGCTATGGAGGAAGTGGAGTGGGAGGGCATCATGATGAAGCAAAGGTGATCATGATGAAGCAAAGGTGCAGATCATGATGAAGCAAAGGTGCAGATCTTGATGAAGCAAAGGTGCAGATCATGATGAAGCAAAGGTGCAGATCATGATGAAGCAAAGGTGCAGATCATGATGAAGAAAAGGTGCAGATCATGATGAAGCAAAGGTGCAGATCATGATGAAGCAAAGGTGCAGATCATGATGAAGAAAAGGTGCAGATCATGATGAAGCAAAGGTGCAGATCATGATGAAGCAAAGGTGCAGATCATGATGAAGCAAAGGTGCAGATCATGATGAAGCAAAGGTGCAGATCATGATGAAGAAAAGGTGCAGATCATGATGAAGCAAAGGTGCAGATCATGATGAAGAAAAGGTGCAGATCATGATGAAGCAAAGGTGCGTCGTCTGTGCTTGTGCGCGTTCAAGTGGGTTGAGCTGTCGATGGCTGTCGGTTTGGGTGTTTGTGTGTGTGCATTTGGATGGGAGTTTGTCTCTGTGTGTGTGTTTGTTTGTGTGTGTATGTATGTGTGTGTTTGTGTGTTTGTGTGTGTATGTATGTGTGTGTGAATGTGTGTGTGTGTACACGTGTGACAATGGAGGAAGAAATATTTGTACCATACCATATGTCTGTGTCATGACAACTTATGATGACTGTGGAAAGAGCATGCCAACGCAGAAGTGCGTGCATTGGGCGCACACCGCTTGTACCTGCATTATGAAAAAGGAAGGCGTGTGCAGTGCTTGGGTTCTGACATACAAACACGCACGTGCACGAGCATGCAAACACACACACATGTACACACACACACACACACACACACACACAACACACACACCCACACCCACACCACAGGGAGGAAGGAGAGGAGATCATGCACCGGTTGCCTACAGAGGCTAACCTAGGCCTTTTCTCTGTCGACTGCCGAGCGCTTCAAGCGCGGTTGGCAGAGCGCGCAGAGGGCCTGGTGGAGACTGTGCTGTTTACACTGCAGAGTGACATGGAAGAGATCAGTGACACGATTGTTGAGAAGCTCCAGGTGTGTGTGTGTGTGCGTGCGTGTGTGTTGTGTGTGTGTGTGTGTGTGTGTGTGTGTGTGTGTGTGTGTGTGTGTGTGTGTTGTACGTGCGCTTGTGCGTCTGTGTCTGTATTTGTGCATGCACATGTGCATGTGCATGTGCATGTGTGTGCATGAGCATGTGTGTGCGTGAGCTTGTGTGTATGCGCATGCTCGGTGATCGTGTCTGGATACCGTCATATTTGTGAGAATGAAGGCATGTGCGCAATTATCAGTGTAGGGTACAAGGGACCCAAGTGTCATGTAAACACCTTTGCTGCGGCGCTTGCCTTGTGTTTACAGTCTCCTGTGCACATCTGACCCATCATGTTTTCAACTTGTGTCCCTGTTGTCTTGCCACTTAAACCGTCTGTCCGCAGCCAAGCCCAATAAACGATTGTTTTACCGTCTCTTTTCGTCTGTCATCTTGTACTTACACTGTGAGCTTTCATTTTTGTCGTGGTGCGCAGCCTTTGCTGGAGTCTTTGAACCAGCCAGTCAAAAATTTGGTGGACCTCGCCAAAATCAGGGATGTGGCCATCTCCACGCCCACGCAGCTTTTGGATCTGTATGGCGTTCAGCAGCAGCTGTGCAAAGGCGAGGGGCTGATGGTCAAGTTCAAGCGCCAGGTACGGTTGTTGGATTGCTTTTGGATTGCTTTTGGATTGCTTTCGGATTGCTTTTGGATCTGTATGGCGTTCAGCAGCAGCTGTGCAAAGGCGAGGGGCTGATGGTCAAGTTCAAGCGCCAGGTACGGTTGTTGGATTGCTACTTTGTTTTGGTGTACATGTGCATTTACGTGCATGTGTGCATGTGTGCATGAGAAGGCATGTTTGTGATGGTTTGAGTGGTCATTTGTTTGTGTGTGCATGCGTGTGAGAGGTTCATAAAAGGAGAGAGGTACATAGATGCGTGTGAGAGGTACATGCGTGAGAGAGGTATGTGTGAGAGGTACATGCGTGTGAGAGATAGATGCGTGTGAGAGGTACATAGAATAATAAATATAAAGGAGAGAGGTACATAGAAGGAGAGAAGTACATAAATGGAGAGAGGTACATAGAAGGAGAGAAGGTACATAGAAGGAGAGAAGTACATAGAAGAGAAAAAGGGAAGGAGGATTTGTGGGGTTGAGATGCCTGGTGTCACGTTTAACTCCATTGTCTTTTCTTTAGTAAGTGAACACCTTTGTACTATGAAGCTTGTGTGGGCCATACTGCACACGAGTAAGAGAGAAACAATTGAGTGTCTGTGCAAGCATTAGGTGGCCGGTTGCCTGGTATAATACAGAAGCGTTTCTCCAGGGCAAGGGAGTGTGCATATGTGAGAGTGTTCAGGGCAAGGGAGTGCATTTGTGAGAATGTTCAGTACGAAAGGTGTGTATGTGAGAGTGTTCAGTACAAAAGGTGCATATGTGAGAATGTTCAGGGCAAGGGAGTGCATATGTGAGAATGTTCAGGGCAAGGGAGTGCATATGTGAGGATGTTCAGTACAAAAGGTGTGGTTAGGAAGGACTGTTTAAACTTATACACTTACACCCTTACTCATTTTTTCACCTGGTCCTCCACACAAATATCACACACACACACGCGCGCGTGCACACCTACACACCTACACACACACGCACACACACACACACACACACACTTATACACACACGGTTGCACACAAGGACAAATGCTCAACACTTTCTTGCTCATGCCCTCATATCTCAGCTGCCCTCCGAGCTTGTCAACCAGATGTGGCTTGCCAAGCGCCTGCCTGTTCAAGTGGAGGAGGCAGTGGGACAAGTCAATGCAGATATCTCTACCTGGGAGTCTCGATTCTTGCAGCAGATGCGAAACGAGCTAGTCACCTTTGCGGCGAGCATTGAAGCGGCCACGGCACGGACATTGGTGTGTGTGTGTGCTCAAGGCTGTGTGTGTGTGTGTCCTTGTGTGTGTGCTCAAGGCTGTGTGTGTGTCCTTGTGTGTGTGTGTGTGTGTGTGTGTGTGTGTGTGTGTGTGTGTGTGTGTGTGTGTGTGTGTGTGTGTGTGTGTGTGTGTGTGTGTGTGTGTGTGTGTGTGTGTGTGTGTGTGCGCGAGTGTGTGTGTGTGTGTGTGTGTGTGTGTGTGTGTGTGTGGATGTGTGTGAGTTTGTATGTGTGTTTGTGCGTGTGCGTGCTGGATTTTTGATGTTACATCCTTTACGCCATGTGTGCGTGATGGTTGGGGCCTACAACGTGTGTACATGTGTGTGTACATGCGTGTGTACATGTGTATGTGTGCGTGCGGGTTGGGACCTACAACGTGTGTACATGTGTGTGTACATGCGTGTGTACATGTGTGTATGTGTGTGCGTGCGGGTTGGGGCCTACAACGGGTGTGCATGTGTGTGTACATGCGTGTGTTCATGTGTGTGTGCGTGATGGTTGGGGCCTACAACGTGTGTTTCTGCTCGTCCTTCTTCACAGGAATGGGGCCAGGTCTCCCAGGAGGAGCTAGCAATGGAGCACCTGGAGGCTTTGCAGGCACAAATGGATGAGCTCAATGAGATGGTAGAACGCGCAAAGCAAAACAACACACAGGTGCGTGACCAATAGTCTGTCCACACATGCTTGTCCACACGTGCGCGCCCATTAGTCTGTCCACACGTGCGCGCCCATTAGTCTGTTCACACGTGCGCGCCCATTAGTCTGTCCACACGTGCGCGCCCATTAGTCTGTCCACACGTGTGCGCCCATTAGTCTGTCCACACGTGTGCGCCCGTTTGTCTGTCCACACGTGCGCGCCCATTAGTCTGTTCACACGTGTGCGCCCATTAGTCTGTCCACACGTGCGCGCCCATTGGTCTGTCCACACGTGTGCGCCCATTAGTCTGTCCACACGTGCGCGCCCATTGGTCTGTCCACACGTGTGCGCCCATTAGTCTGTCCACATGTGAGCGCCCATTAGTCTGTCCACACGTGCACGCCTAATAGTCTGTCCACATGTGCGCACCCATTAGTCTGTCCACACGTGCGCGCCCATTTGTCTGTCCACACGTGCACGCCCATTAGTCTGTCCACAAGTGCGCGCCCATTAGTCTGTCCACACGTGCGCGCCCATTAGTCTGTCCACATGAGCACAGCCAGCCCTGCAGCCATAGTGTATTGGCAGAAGGTGTGCTTGTTTCCCTGCTTGCTGCAGCAAAGCATAGCTAGCAGCATAGCATAGCATGCAGCAGCATAGCTTGCTTGCAGCATAGCTTGCTGCAGCATTGCATAGCTAGCATGAGGCATCCTCTCATCTGTCTGCCCTCTGCCTTTATTTTGTTAAGCCCTCACAGTGCACATATCAGTGTTTGATTTAGGTGAAAGCTGCTCGTTCAGCAGAACCAAGCTGCACGCAAACAGACTTTCACAGTGGTGATTTTCTGGAGCTCGCCATTCCTCTCTCACAATCACACGTGCACACTGATTGGTGCACAGTGGCAACTTTCTGGAGCTCGCCATTTCTCTTTCACAATCACACATGCACATTAATTGTTACACAGGAAGCTCTGGCAGGCTGGAAGATCACCAGCTATACGCAGCTGCACCTTCTACGCAAGCAGCTGATCCCTTTCTTGGGTGAGCGCTTGTGTGTTTTTGTTTGCCTGCCTCGCTCTCTGCTTGACTGAGAATAAGCTCGACCAGATCCATACATGTTTGAAGCACATGCTTCATTGCTATGACGGAAGTTTACATATGCATAGGGTTGGCCAGAACCGTATATATACACCGTATATGACCGTATATTGGTGATTTTCCTGCCAAAAATACTGTATATACACCGTATATATATGGTTCTGGCCAACCCTACATATATGCACTGCATGACGCATCGTCCTCCAATTCATGTTGAATGCCTGTCGTAGCCTTAGGTTGAGTGCTTTGCTTGCAAGCTGCAACCGATTTTGGTGGCATACCGATATAATTTATGGTGATTCCCTGCTAAAAACACCGTACATACACTGTATATATGGCCAACCCTACATAACATACTACAAAATCTCACATGGTGCAAACAATCACAAAAGTGTCTACGGATTTTGCAGGGTTGGCTCGAATTTATTCATGTGGTATGTGCACGGTAGTTTGGCAGGGAAGTCCCCAATTACACGGCACATACATACAACTCAGGCCAGTTTTGCGTTTTATTGTATTTGTAAAGTCCTAATCAGTTGTATGGTGCATATGCAAGGTCCTGCTCAACTGTGTGGTGTTTACGTTCGGTGCATATGCAAGGTCCTGCTCAACTGTGTAGTGTTTATGTACGGTGCATATGTAAGGTCCTGCTCAACTGTGTGGTGTTTATGTCCGGTGCATATGCAAGGTCCTGCTCAACTGTGTGGTGTTTATGTACGGTGCATATGTAACGTCCTGATCAACTGGAGTATACGTAAGGTCCTGGTCAACATTTATGCTCACCCCCTATTCTTCTGCAGAGCTGTAAAACAGCACACACACACCCCTGCTGATTTCCTTTAACGAACCAGCGTCTGTGCCTCCTCTGCCTTGATCCTTGTCTCTCGCAAACCTGTGAAATCTGCGCTCACTGTCTGATTCACTGTACAACGTCTGTTCCT
>Ga0307968_1003473_pt1:0-2500 | contig 13073 bp, 15 predicted proteins | sample OrgLakmetagen650_FD_201834 | JGI IMG/M metagenome (GOLD analysis project Ga0307968, IMG submission 201834) | Saline water microbial communities from Organic Lake, Antarctica - #650 | ecosystem: Environmental > Aquatic > Non-marine Saline and Alkaline > Saline | place: Antarctica: Organic... | reverse complement strand
TGTGTGCGTGTGTGCGTGTGTGTGCACGTGGGTGTGTTTGAAGGGGGTTATGACTGGTGGACACGTACGTGTGTGGGAATTCGTGCAGGTGTATGTATGAATGTGTGTGGTCTGTATCTTGCACGATTCACTATGTCTTGCAGTTTTGGGTTGGGCTATGGAATCTTGTCAGGTATCCATTTCATGCTGGTGCTTCCTACTGCTGCTTCGCTTGCTGCACTTACTCTGAGCTTACCTCGATAGGTTGAGAGCACGCTTGCATGACCGCCTGCTTGGCTGCCTCTATGTTTTTGCGTAGCTGTGAAATCATATTCATGCATGTTTCCCTGATCTCTCAGGCTGGGTTGGGTCGCCATGTGGCTGTGCTGAGGGAGCTAGCGGACCTCGCCGCGAGGGAGCTGGTCATCGAGCAGGTCAGTGCTCAATGTGCTAGAATAATGCAAAAAATCTATAAGACTGGGCAGCCCCTGGTTGAAAGAGATCGTTGGACGATGTTTTTGGATGTAACCAAAATTATGAAAGACTGAGCAGCCCCTGATTCAGAGGGATCATTGGATGGTATGGATGTAACCAGATTTGTGTAAAACTGGGCCGCCCCTGGTTAAGAGGGAGCAGAAAAAAACAGGGTCTCCATATTATGAGCGTCATCAGTACACGTACAAGTACAAAGTACAAAGTACAAGTACAAAGTACAAAGCACAAAGTACACGTACAAAGTACAAGTACAAAGTACAAAGTACAAAGTACAAAGTACAAAGTGCAAAGTACAAAGTACAAAGTACAAAGTACAAAGTACAAAGTACAAAGTACAAGTACAAAGTACAAAGTACAAAGTACAAAGTACAAAGTACAAGTACAAAGTACAAGTACAAAGTACAAGTACAAAGTACAAGTACAAAGTGCAAGTACAAAGTACAAAGTACAAAGTACAAAGTACATATTATGAGCGTCAACACTACACGCAGGCGCACGTGTGGGAACCCGTTTGCTGTGAGTGTGTGGAACAATGAAAGAGACAAGCGCGGCCTTGGTGCTTTTCTGCTGTGTTTGTGTGTTTGTGTTTGTGTGTGTGTGTGTGCGTGTGTGTGTGTGTGTGTGTGTGTCTGTGTCTGTGTTTGTGCAGTGCATGTCAAGGACACACTTGAGCAAGGCTGCTCAACACACTGCGAAAAGTGAAAAGCATACTGCAGAGTGCTCCAATCTGCACATCATGTCAAGCTTACAGCTGACAGCTGACAGGATTACAGGATTACAGGATTACAGATTAAGCCATCAGTCATAACGTGCGCCTGCTAGGCTGTGTATGTAAAACATGTAAGCACCGTTGTAGCACCAGACGGCTCTGAAGTCTGACAGCTGACACTGCAGCAACTCAGTCATAACGTGCGCCTGCCAGGCTGCGTTTGTAAAACATGTAAACACCGTGATAATTGTTGTCGTAGCACCAGACAGCTCTGAAGTCTGACAGCTGACACTGCAGCAACTCATGTGCATCGTGTACCACACCCGAAGTCTGTGCACTCCATTGTGACACAAAAACACACACATACATACACACACACCAGCACACACACGCGCACACGCACACGCACACGCACACGCACACGCACACGCACACGCACACACACATACACACACACACACACACACACGCACATACACACACACATACACACACACCCAGCAACTCATGTGCATCGTGTACCACACCCGCAGTCTGTGCACTCCATTGAGGAGCAGTTCAACCGAATGACCATCACATTCACTGCAGACAATGACTCAGGCATCGCAAGTAAGTGCAGACTGATCTGTCATCCGTTTGACTTCCCTTGCAACGTATTGTAGGGCTGGCAAGAACCATATACATACGGTGTACATACGGTACTTATGGCAGGGAACTTGCCAACTGTACGGTCATATACGGTGCATGTATACAATTGTGGCCAATCCTAGATACGGTGCTGATAATTCATTGTTGTGAAATGTGTGGTGTCTGTGAATGCCATGTGTTAGGGTTGGCAGAACCGTATATGTGCACCGTATATGGCCGTATGTATGGTAATCCCCCTGCTAGAAATACCGTATGTACACCGTATATACACGTATGTATGTATGGTTTTGGCTGTTCCTTAACATAGTATTTTTGGCTTGCCTTCTACTCCAAGAACAGGCTGACCTAGGCACCCACACAGCCTGATATGGCTGAAGCTGTTCTGCCGTCCTTGTCGCTCCTGCGTGTTCCTCCTTTGTGTTTCTCCAACCACACGCCTTCTCAAAGCCTCACCTGCTTTTCCTTCTCACCGCAGATGTGTACATGCTGACCAATGGCAATGACATCATCAAATTTGTGGACACACGCCCTCTCAAAGCCTTACCTGCTTTTCCTTCTCACCGCAGATGTGTACATGCTGACCAATGGCAATGACATCATCAAATTTGTGGACACACGCCCTCTCAAAGCCTCACCTGCTTTTCCTTCTCACCGCAGATGTGTACATGC
>Ga0307968_1003470_pt1 | contig 13079 bp, 17 predicted proteins | sample OrgLakmetagen650_FD_201834 | JGI IMG/M metagenome (GOLD analysis project Ga0307968, IMG submission 201834) | Saline water microbial communities from Organic Lake, Antarctica - #650 | ecosystem: Environmental > Aquatic > Non-marine Saline and Alkaline > Saline | place: Antarctica: Organic Lake... | reverse complement strand
CATGACTTTTGTTGTGTCAGTGTTCAGCTTGAGCCCTTTGAAAAGTGAATAGTCATAGAATTTGTTCAGTTGGAGTTGCAGATTTACAGCCGTGTTTGAAGTGAGAGCAATGTCATCAGTATAATCACAGTGAGGGATTTGAACTGAATCCAGGGCAGTAGCAGCACCTCTCTGTCCAGTAATTGTTGTAAAGGGAGTACAGAAGGGGACTCAGAGGGCAGCCCTGTTTCAGGCCTCTGTTGGCGCAACCTCAGAAAACTGGTCGCCATTTATGAGAAGGTATAGGCATCCTGTGTACATGCTTGAATGATATCTCTCAAATACTGCGGAGTCTTGATTTTTAGCGTGTCTCCAAAGCTTCTCTCTTGGAACACTGTCGTAGGCAGCAAGGAGGTCCAGGAACGCAGTGTATACCTTCATTTTTTCCTTTTTAGCAGTCACAAGAATGTGGCGAAGAATAAAAGGGGTTGGTTGGTGTTCCTTGTGGGGCAGAAACCAAATTGAGAGTCTGATATTTGATGTTCAGCAAGATCCCAGTCCGTCAGCAAGTCCCTGATCACGTTTGCAAAAAGTCTATAGATACAACTATTGATAGCCAGCAAACGATAATTTTTGGGGGACATAGTTGTACCTTTTTTGTGGAGAGGCGTAATTTTGGCTTTGTTCCAAAGACTTGGGGTGACACCGTCTGACAGGAACAGATGGAACAAGTCAATAAGAGAAGCAGAACGTTTTCAGTGTATCTCTTACCACGATCATCCTGAATTGTTTTATCTGCGTGCTTGATGAAAGAAGTAGAGAACGGATCAAAACCTGGGCTGGACTGCACGTTCATGTTTGAAATGTTTTCCTGGACAGTGGTAGCCAGAGTATGTATGGGGGGTAGCTCGTATACAGGTGCTTGCTCATTGCTGCGTTGAAAGGTAGTGTTCATGCTCCTGTACCTGCCACCAGGGCCGGGTGGGACTGCAATGTCAGAAGGAAAAATTTGTCCAGATCGTAACCGGTCACTGAGTAACTGATGCCGTGTAGGTGAGCTGGATCGTCCAGTTCTCTTTTGGTTGCACAAATTATGACTGAAAATGCTCATTACATGACTCAGCAGAAATAGGAGAAATGTCAGACCGTTTGTTCGCAGTCGTCAGCTTGTACACCTCTGGGCTGCGAGCGTCAATGAGTCCAACCATTTCATCTGCCTTCTCTTTTTTATATTGTTTTTTCCTCAGCCTGCAGTAAGTAGAGTATTGTTGTTGCAGCTCAGCAAAAGGTTGGTTGTTTTTTCTTTCTGATACGTCTTTGGTAATCACGGCACGTTTCGTCATACCAAGGGGCCATGGGAAGGCCCAGCTACATTCTACGCGACATTTGTCTTGCTGTCATACCAGTGGCATTAGCAGCACGCGTAATGAGATCTAGGAAGTGTTGGTAGCAGGATTGACGTCCTTGATTGCGTATAGAGTCCCGAAAAGATTAGAGGACAATCTCATTTTCAAGCATGTGTGGAAAAAACGTGTCTTTGTGCTCACCCCTCCAAACCATATGTTTCCCTTTCCCTCTTCTTTGCTGAGTCGAATTCATGTAGTACGCTGATTTGTTTGCAGCACAAAAATGGGCAGTGGACATCAGGATGTGTTCAGTCCGTGATGGGTTGAAAAGAGGATTGTAACCAAAGAAGGTGGGCTGCCCATTGTCCCCCTTCCCCCTGCCCGTGGTCAAAGGAGGAGTTTCAAGCGCAATGTCCCACAAGCATCTGCCGGCTGTGTTAGCTCGGTCTTTGTACTGCCCCAAACTTGTAATGCCCAGTTCAGGAAATCTGGATAGCATGGCAACGTGCCCTTCAGGAAAATGGTCAGGCAAATTGTCTAAATGTGCATTGAAGTCCCCTACCAAAATCAAATGTTGGCTATCGCTTAGTGCTTCAGAAACATTGTGTTGCATGTGTGAGAACATTTGGGAAATCTCAGCTTCAGAACGGGAAGAAAAGCAAGGATTAGTGTACACAGCCCCCAACAGCACTCTCCCCTGAATCCCAAAAACTGACCCGTTGATGTGAATCCAGACAGCTTGATATAAGTCAGAGACCCTCCATAACTGAACAAGCCCCGCGAGACTGTTGTGGATAAAAATGGCCACCCCCTGACCTCTCCTCCCTCCAATCTCAACATCGTTGTGGTAGCAAATTGTGTGTGTGCGCAATTGGGAACTTAGGCGTGTCAAGTCGTTCGTACGAGTCTCTAGAAGGACAGCAATGTGAAGCTCTTGCACGTATGTCACCAGCTGGTTCTATTTGTCAGAATATTCCATCACAGTTTGATATGGCCAGTTAAATGTCAACATTACGTGTAGCATTGTGCCGCCCACATCCCTAGGCCTGGGAGGGGGTTGGTGTTGGTGTTGCGTGTAGGGGAGCAACGTGTGGGAGAGGAGTGTGCAGAAGGACTGGCATTGGGAGGGGAGTTGGAGACAGCTTGCCTCTTGTGTTGGCCTTGGAAGGGGGGGAGGGGCTTTGCGAGGGGTATGGCTGCGGGAGGAAGGCAGGGACTGAGAGATTCCTCTGCTTGTACTTGGGAGGTCACGTAGGACAGGTGGGGGGCGTTGTAAATTGGTTTGGGGAGCGGGTGGGGCGGGTGGGGGCGTGTGAGTGGGGCGCTCGTTGTTGGGGGTTTCAATTGCAGGGGTGGCGGTTGGGGGAGGCGGAACAGTTGTGTGTGGTTTGACCACGTGTTTCGGGAAGGAGTTGAGGGGGCGCAGGCGCTTAAGGAGCTCCGTGACAGTGGCTGTGTCGACCGAGATGTAGGGAGAGCCCTGAGCGGGGGGCTGTCCTCCAGGGAAGTGGTGAATAAAGGGGTAAAACCCCACATAAAAAAAAGCTATTACGCAGGCAGTGAAAGTCACTCCCCAAGCAGCTGCCCCAAGAAAAGAAAAGACTCCGCTGGTAGTGATGACACAGCCAGCATGATTAAGGGAGTGAGGGGGTTACGTAGGTGCCTGCAACAGGCAACCCCCCACGCAAGAAGAAAAATTTGGTGTGGGTCAGGGGGGTTGTGTGCCGTGGCACCCAGACCCACACCATGACTGTTGTTGCTTAAGTTGTATTGCAGTGCATATCGTGTTTTATGAGTGTAAATGCATATTTGATAGACTGTTAATTCAATTAAGTGTCAGCTTTTTAATATTGTGGCAATCCAGACGGAGGTCTGCCAGAAGTTTGTTTGTATAGTCTTTGCAAATAGCCCCCATTACTCAAACAAGGATCACGTGGAGCTTGACTTCTTTATTTCCCGTCTATGCAGGTTGGAGATGGAGGTGCTTTTGCCTTTTGAAATTAAGGATCAGGCCTAGTGTCTTCACATACAGAATTTAAACTGCGTTCCGGACGGAGTGACATCCTACGCGTCTCCCATCACAAACTATGGTTCGATTCATACTTGCAATCCATGCTTAAGTTGGTACCTTAATTTGTCGTGACACCTTGCGCGAACATATCATCGGGAGCTGGAGAGAGCTTGACAATCTAATACCACATGATAATTACCATTTCAGCAGATTTATGAGGACTTATCACACATTTTGATGTACCTTAGGGAAATGCTCCTGGCTGGTGCAATGACAGAAAAAGATATCACAAGCCTATGTTACCTATATACCTTCGCTTGGATATTTCCAGCAATCTCAGCCGGCCGTGCACTTTCTCGCCTTCGCCTTTCTGGCCATAAATTTCTGGTTCAAAGAATTCGTCATAACAGGAATAGAAGGCCTTATGAGCTCAGGATCTGTAAAACATGTGCTTGATTTGTTACTGATTTAATTCAGTGCTGCAATGTCACAAGCAACGTTGTGCCTTTTTTCCCTTTCCAGGTTTTTTTTAGGTGCTACAAGTTACAACAACAATTATCCCAGTTTATTTTTACACGTTTACATACGCAGCTTAACAGTCGCACGTTTTGACTGATGGCTTAACTTGCAAACCTTGTAACACATGTGACTGGCACTCTGTTCAGGATGAGGAACACAAATTGCTGGACTGTCCGCATGAGTGCCTAGCCTTTTTCCCTTGACTTCTTCTAGCACCTTTTTGGCTCGGTTTCGGGCTTTTTCCAAGCTTCCGCTCAGATGACCCCAGAGGTATATATAGCGATGTCAACCTTACCATACCTTACAAGACAAAATCCTTTTCTAATTCTTGCTGATAGTGTTCAAATTGTTTGCGGTCTTTTTGGCAAAGCCCACTTTGTGGGGGCGTGAGCCCCTAGCGTTGTCTCCTTCCCACCACACTCCATACAGACTAAGCCATGCGCACATAAGGATTGAGCGAAGTGGGTAAGCAAAGTAGACTCACACATAAGACATGAAAACAAGGAAACGAAGCCCCCCAACATGCAAAAACACTGAAGTATGCATCAATCTAATTGGTAAAGTGCCTAGTTTTAAAAAGGATTCCTGCATGTATATAGCTTTTTCTCCATTGGAAGACAGCGCCAAACAATTGGGCCAAAATTGCAATCCGGCAATGCAGGAATGTAATCCTAATCGCTATATACCTAATTTCTCGTCCTATTCTAACTGCGCAATGGCCTCACAAACACACACATCACACACACAACAATCAGAGCTTTTATATGAGGGTCACGAGAGTGGGGAAGTCAAGGAGCAGCTCGTCCCGGGAGTAGGAGTCTCCTTCCTGTTGTGGTGTCCACATGAGCTCAAAGGCCATCAAGTCATCTACACCAATGCCGCCTAAGGCTTTCAAAGCCTACACACGACCAGGCAGTGAGTCAGGTATTGCTGATTATTGGCAACAGGTTTTAAGCGACATCTTTAAATTATTGCATCGACCAAGCTTGGTGTGTTGTGTGAACATTTCTGATGTTTTAACACTCTGCATCACCCTGTACCCTTCAAAGAAAGCAGGGAATTTGTTGTAAATTGCTCTGCGTGGTAATGAGCAGAGGGTCAATTGACGTTAAATGACTCCAGTCCCTCTGGGATATTCCACTCGAAAAGCCCAGCCAGCACTATCAAGCACATATTTCTTGTACTCAGTTTTGTAATAAGAGGATTTACAAGAGTTATGCCTGGGTCTATGTATGGCTTATGGCTTACGGCCTGTAACAGAGCTTAAAGAGAAAGCAGGTCGTTTTGCTTACCCATGCTTGGCTACACAACTACTGCCTGTTTTTTTCTACTCTGGAAACAGACAAGACATCTTCGTACGAAGGCGCTGATCTAGTACCTTTTGCATTTAAACCTATGCAATTATGCCAACTCTGCATCCAAGCTTAGCTTCTGCATACCTTCTGTAGGTCGTAAACAGTGCTGATGGGGGGCAGCTTCATTTCCTTTGCGACAGCCATCACCATGGTAATGCACATCCACTGGTCCTTGTCCTTTTGTGCATCTGCAAATCAACCACCCCACAGTCAGTTTTGCCACTAGGGCCCAAACAAATGTCACTTTTTGAGTATGCATGTAGGACCTTGACTAGACACAATAAAGTATACCTGCAAAGGAGGCTGCATGTACATACAATATGCTCGCAGGTGTCAAACCTAACGAGAATTGTAAACACTAGAATCCTGACATTGAAAGCTATACTTAGCACATCAACGGGCTGATTTTGAGGGGGTCAGTTGGAGAGGGGGGTCAAGGGGGGGTCTGAGAATTTCGGGGGAATTGCCCAGAAGAAAACAAAAAAACTTTTCGCCGACAGGTGTCGAACCAATCTAAATTATCATTCAGAACCCTCACGTTTATTGACTAATCTGTGGACTCGGTTGCTGGGGGGTCATTGAAAATTTTGGGGGGTCCTCCAGAGTGTTTCTGGGCAATTTATGGGGAAGCCCCCCTCGTGGGGCGTGAGCCCCTAGCGTTGACCCTTTCCCACCACACTTCACACAGGCCCACCCAAGCCACCCCACGGGCTGAATCTCAACATAGGCTCCTAACCAAACTTTCTACCGCCCCAGAAAAGTTTGGGGGACCTGAGGTGCGGTGTGTGAAGTTTGAGAGACATTTCGTTTTTGGGCTGTCCAGACCTCCTCTCCAGGCCCACCCAGGGCACCTCCCGGGCTGAGACTCGACATAGGCTACTAACCAAACTTTCTACCGTGCCGGATGAATTTTGGAAACCTGGAGTGTCGTGTGTAAAGTTTGGGAGACAAGTTTCATGTTTGGAAGCTCCAGGAAGCTACCCAGGATTCCTCAGCCAGGCTCCCGGACCACTTCCTGCTAATGCAGCATCCATCAGCACACTTCTCTGGCTGCGTTTGCTGTGTTAGAGTCCCTTGGTTGTGTTCCGGCTGCAAAGTTCACGGTTGACCATGCAAGCAGAAACAAGTAATTTTAATGTGCTATATGATTTTAGTTTGGTCAGATGTTCATGACGCGCGGAAGTTTGCTTGGACAGAACCCTTTAGGAACGCGGTTTGTGTTGGCTTGGAATGCTCGTGGGGCGTGCGAGTAAAGGCATGGATTGCACTGTGCAGGTGCTTGCCACGCACTGTGTGTTGAAGCAGAGTTCAGACATCGTGGCCAGCCCGGGAACATGCTCGCACCTGCCCTCTCAACAGACAGGGAACAGCAGCAGCAGCAGCAGCACATTCTCACGCCTGCTTCAGCAAAGGCTGCTCCAGCACAGCTTCATGCACACCACTGCAGCATCTGTGGGGCAACAAGGCACACGCACGCACACATAGCGCACGCACACACACAAAAACAAACCAGCGCGAAAGCTCACAGGCGCGCACATGCACATGCACGTACACATGCACACGCACGCACAAACAGACACATGCGCTCACACACATCCAAACGCCCAAACACACAGGCACACACATGTGCACACACACACACGCACACACACATGCATGTGCATGCACACGTTGCGCGCGTGATGGGCTTCGCCAGTTTTTCAGCGTCGCTAGCGTTGCTCCCTCATTTGTCAGAACATAAGAGGGCTGCCCAGTTTGATTTTCTGGAACAAGGGTTTAATATAATGCGTGCAAGTTTGCAAACCGTTTGAAGAGATCAATGAGCAATTTTGGGATACAAGCCCCTGGGTTCCCCCCACATCTTAGAATCTGCCCAATTAGTTGTATACGAGTTGTATATTCATTAACAACAAAGGGAAACAAAAAGTGGCCCAAATGGGATTATATGTGTCATCATAAAGGAGAAAACAAGAAGGGTGCAGTGCAAGTACTGCGTCTACGAGTTTGTGGGGGGTGTTCCCGGTATCAGAGAGCATTATATTTAGAGAAACTTCACGTTGAGAATAGCAGAGTGTATAGCGCCGGAGCGTAAATTAGTGGATGTTGGGGTACAGCTCTGTGCCACCGATGACACAGCTGCCAAAAAGAGGGAGTGGGACCCCAAAAAGCGTCAATAGACAGGAACACCTCAGCAGCAGCAAAAGCCGCAGAAGGGGGGGGTCAGACCACCATGCAGCAGGCCAGACGCAAGGTGGGCAAAGTGGAGGCGGATTGCCTCGGCCCAGTTCAAGTTCGCCACTGGGACTTGATTCCATGTGCTGAAGAACCCTGCTTCAAGGTCAAGCTTGTACGGTGAGTGGTGTTTGTGCTTGTGTTCGGTGTTCAGGTTCGCAGGCAGCTTGCATTTCGCACATGCTTGTTTAGGCTTTGCAATACATGTGACGAAATGCAGCACACATTTCCTTCAACGCTAAATCCAGATGGCTACCCTTTTGCCTGCTTTCTCACAGGCGTGTAACGAATATTCAGCGTTCCAAACAGGTCCTGACACAGTGAAGCATTCAAGAAGAAATAGCTAAACTATGGGTGTTGGCACTGTCTGGCTGGGAAAGAGGGGAGGTTAATGTCCCATTGAACGGCTGATATTGGTGTAGTCAAACAGCTTCTTACGTTTGAGCAGATTCAACCCCCCCTTGTTGTGGTATAAGGGGTCAGGAAGGGCGGGTTACGCCGAAGGCTTTATATTTCCACATGCCTGTCAAGGATTTATTTTGCAGCCTCCTGCCTGCACCCTTATTTCAAGCCAATTGATGTAACAGCACTATTTGTCGTCAAAGGTCCGCAATTTGGGACAATGGTAAGCAAACAGAAGGGCAGACAGCTCTCTCCTGAAGTGAGTGCCTGTGTTCTATTTCATTTGCGATCCACTTGGATCAGCCTGTTACAATTGGGAAGCTGTACAGGTTGTTTTTACAAATCAGCTGTCGCTGCCCACCCCGACTCAACCCTGAATTTTGTATTTGCATTACTTGGCAGGCATCCAAGGAAAACAAACCGAAGAGCTGATATCAGTTAGTTGGTGACCAGGCGGCCTGCTGTCATGTTTTTTAAATGCACGATTTGAGCAAATACGCCCACGTCAGAGAACTTCAGGGGGTTTGAAAAACCTTCGGTTTTCCCTCACCCCAATTTCTTTTTTGTGTGGGACGCCCTCAGCAGCTGCTGTTTTCCCCCAAAGTGAAGAAATGTGTGGGGAAGTAAGGGTAAATTTTTGTCTGGGCTGCTGGCGCAGCCCAGGCTTTTGGGCGCATAGGAAGCAGTCACAGCAATGTCAATTCATGTGCGCGCACGACAAGTACAGACACGCATGCATGCAACCATGCGCGCATGCACATGCACCACAGGTAGTGTTACACGCACACGCCATGCTAAATGCCATGCACACGCACGCACGCAGGCATACACATGTGTAGCCGTGTACGCATGGGCAGACACGCACATCACACGTTCAATACGCGTAAGTTTATGCCTACACATGCAGCAGAACTCAAACACCTTCAAGCATACAATCGCACAAACATACATGAGTTTGTGCAGTCATACACACAGTGCACAGTGCACCATGCAAGCACTCGTACGTACACATATGCCATGCACACGCACGCATGCAGGCAATGGAGGGCACCATCCACATTTTCATGCGCAAGCATGCACATGCTCATTGAGTGACTGGTGATGCCATAGTATACAAAAGTCCCACACATACGCAGAGCGCATGCTATGTCTCTAGGTGCCCAGCAATGAGCATCACAGAGCAGGGACCTGCTCTTCCTGCTAACCCCCTGCACTTCAAAAGCAGCAGCTCTTGGGCTCCTCCCTGGGGCACAGGGGAGGCCTCTGCTGCCTTTCCACCCTGCACCCTGGAATCCCGGGCCCCTCTCCATCGATATCACATCTTTCTCCGGGGAGCCCGGAAATATATTTCTAATTTGATGCGGGCGTCTTGGAGCCATCCTCCGGAACCTGGCTTTTCTCCGGTTAGCCCGGGATCGGCCCTTCAAATTTTGGCTTTGCCCTCCGGGCAAACCCAAAATTTGCTTAAAAGTGCGGCGCCTGCACGGGATGAAGTTCCCTGACCCACGTACTGTCCTTTGGGGGCTAATTTCATAACCCCCTTGCATCTGAACTTTCTTATGTGGGTATGTTTTATCCTAACCAAACAAAAGGGACAGAGCCGCATTCCTGACCCATGCCACATGTTTATGGACTGTATAATATCCAGTGTTCGTGTGGCTAAATCCAGTGAACACGCTTGTATCATTTCATTGCGGCGCTACATGTTTATGGACTGTAAAATATCCAGTGTTCGTGTGGCTAAATCCAGTGCACGCTTGTATCATTTCATTGCAGCGCTACAATTTGCAGGCGAGGGGAGTGAATAATTGCATTTAGGAATGGGGCATTTATTTCCCTTTCCTGGGGATTGCTTGGATAAGTTGACCCGCAGCTCTTGTCTCAATGATGCAATTACAAGCATACATTAACAGAGCTTGCATGAAGATCAATTAGATTTGCTGTAAATTATCGTACGGCAGCTGGTTCAGTCCAAGCCAGGCAACATCTGAGTGCTTTTCAGTATGCAAGAGTTGAAGGTTTTTATGGTAAGTAATAAGCAATAATAGTTACAGGTTTTGTGTACCAACTCATTTCTAACAACTGTGCGAATTGTCAGGGACCCAGGTCGTTAAAGAGAGGAAAGGTTTGCACAGCATTCTACACTCAAAACATTTATTTACAGGTAAATTTCAGCAATTAACCCCTCTAAAAGGATCTTTTGCATCCCTGGGCTTGCGTGAGGCCACCCCTCTTGCTGTTGTTGCTGTCACTGCTGCTGCTGCTGCATGTGTGTGTGCTAGTTATGCGTGCTGCTTGTGTGCTATAGGTAAAGCATGTGTGTGCGTGTGTGTATGTGTATGTGCGTGTGTGTGTCTGTGTGTGCGTGTACGTGTGTGTGTGTGTATGTGCGTGTGTGTGTCTGCGTGTGCGTGTGTGTGTGTGTGTGTGCAAGTCATCTCTGCTGCTGCATTACTGCTGCATGAGAGCATGCTTGCATCCCTGTCTCAACATAATTTGCACAAAATGCAATGCCAACTACATCCCGCAACCAAGGCCTCTTGTTCTTCACTTTTCCGCCTCTCGCTCGGCCCGGACCGCTCTTGCCTGCTGCAGGCAAGCCGACCTCACAATGGCAGGTGGAGCGGGGGGGCACCCTGATCGCTCATCGCCGCTCTAAATAAAATATGGTACAATACCGTCCCTGAACCGCTACCCCTAAAATTAACATATAATGAACCACCAATTTTGCAGTAACACCTAATCGCCAGCTCCAAAAAAGTTAGTCAGAGGCAGTAATATACTATACGTACAGTAATTGAGAACCAACCAAAATAGTGAGCACACAGGCTTCTGAATAAATAGCGCACCCGAGCCTGCTGCAGCTTCGGCTGTCTGACGCCCATCCACATTTGAGAGGGTCTCTTCCTTGCACTTTGCACGCTCCTCAAACGAAACCTGGGGGAGTTTAAAATTAAAGCTTTACTAATAAACAGAAGAGGTGAGTGCGGTGATAGGCTTGCTATCCTGTTTTGTGAGATGAACCCAAACGATGGAAACAGAGTTTTTAACAGCTTTTAGGCACAGGTCGTCCCCATGCACCCCCCCCCTTCCCGGGCGAATAGGGCCAATACCCCTAATGTGGGCATATCTCCCCAACCACTCCACCGTTTTGGGACCTGAAAGTTGTGTTGGATAGCTTGATTTTTCTTTACTTGCCTGCAAAGAAAGCAGGCCGAAAAACTTAGTGGGTGGCTCGCAATAAAAAAATTTAAGATGTCAGGTCCATTGCTCACACACTGCAGCAATCTGCGCCCTTTGAATTTTATAGGGCTTGATAATTCACCCCTCAACTCTGGTGTGAATGTGGGAATTTTATAAGGAGCCGAAATAGCACAGGCGGAAATTGCTGCATGTCAAGGATGAACAATTTCCACCAAAGTTCAACCAGGCCACCGATTGGCCCCATTTAGATTTTTTAATATTAATTATTTTGGTCCGCAACTCTGGTAACAAAAACCGGGCTGAAGCTCGCAGCAGGTATGGAGCGACATATTTTTCTCTTCTTCCCGTTGTCCCTTGTGTGAGTGCCTCCACTCACCGGCTTTCCCAGTACCCCTGACCCCAACTCGACCTTGCAGCATTGTTATATAATAATTTTATTGCTTATGTCCTGAAGCAGAGGTAGATCGGGGTAAATTCAGAAATGCACCTTTTCCCTGCCAAAGTGGGTGCAAAATACGCACTGGGCCCCACACAGCCCCCCAGAATACCGAATTTCCAGCAAATGTCAATGGTTTAGATATAACATCAAGTGGGCTTTGAATTGGGTGGGAAACTGCTGTGTACTCGCAGAAGTACTCTAGTTCTTGGAGGCGAGTGCAACCGAACGTCAGTTAGTACTCTCTTGGCACAGCTTGCGCTGTGCTAACCATCCTTTTTATGCTTGTGCCTTAGATAGTTGGCAGCTTAGTTTTAAGATGGGAAATAAGTACGTGAGAAAGGGAGCTGCAGCCAAAGTCGCCCCTCCAAGCGCCCGCGGCCCTGCCCCCGCCCGTGGCCCTGCTTCCCACGGCCGCACTGCGACAAGAGGAAGAGCAGCAGCAGCAGCAGCAGCAGCTAGACGTCCGCCACCGTGGCCAGACCCCAAGGCGAGGAGCAACTGCAGCATAGGTCCGGCAGCGTACAGGCGAGTAATTTCGGTCCGTCGGAGGTTCATTCATTCATGTGGTCTGATGAGTAGGGAGTTGGAGGTGCCCGAGGGCGTTGCGAGTAAAGAGGGGTTTTGCCCCTGTTGTACTGCCCGAGGCTATGTCCTAAGAGAGGCAGTTACGTGGCGGGTGGCCTCGCTGTCCTGTTGTGAAGGAGGCACCTTGTGCGGGTTGAAGTTTCCTTGAGGGGTGCTGTGTCCCAAAAGAGAGGAAGCTTGCTTGAAGGGCAGTTAGGGGCAGGTGGCTTCGCTGTTTTGAGACAGGAGGCACCTTGTGTAGGAGGACCTTGCTGGTCATTGAGGGGAGCACGTAGCTCAGTGAGGGCCTTGCACGCAGGGAAATGTTTCTCAGTGAGGGCATGTGTTTCTCAGTGAGGGCTAGCACGTAGGGGAATGTGCTTCTCAGTGAGGACCTCGCTGGTCAGTGAGGGGAATGTGTTTCTCAGTGACGGCCTTGCTGGTCTTTAAGGGGAGCATGTAGCTCAGTGAGGGCCTTGCTGGTCAATAGAGGGCAGCGTGTAGCTCACTGAGGGCCTTGCTGGTCATTAGAGGGGAGTGGGTTTCTCAGTAAGGGCCCTGCTGGCCATTAGAGGGGAGCGTGCAGCTCAGTGAGGGAGTTTCCTTGAGGGCTGCGTCCCAAGAGGGGGAGCTCACTTAAGGGGGGTCTTGGGTGACCTTGAGGGCTGCGTCCCAAGAGAGGTCCTAGGGGCTGTGAGCTTCCTAGGTTTCAGGGTTTCCTTGAGGGCTGCGTCCCAAGAGGGAGGCTCTGAGGGGAGTTGTTCAGCGTAGTTGCAAAGGTCTCGCTGGACCTGTTGCAGAGGGAGTAGCGCAGCACGGAGTCCCTCCTAGCTTTAGCCGTAATGCAGAGGTATACGCCTGCCTGCTGCAGGGTAATGTGCAGATGATGGAGGCGATCCGTGCCAGTGTGCCAGAGGCTGTCCTGATGCTAGAGAGCATTCTCCCGAAGCTTTAGCCTTTGCATCTGCCTCCTGCCTTCTTCCCAAGGTCTTGCAGCATGCAAGCTTCCCATCAGGGATATCCTTTTT
>Ga0307968_1003469_pt1 | contig 13083 bp, 10 predicted proteins | sample OrgLakmetagen650_FD_201834 | JGI IMG/M metagenome (GOLD analysis project Ga0307968, IMG submission 201834) | Saline water microbial communities from Organic Lake, Antarctica - #650 | ecosystem: Environmental > Aquatic > Non-marine Saline and Alkaline > Saline | place: Antarctica: Organic Lake... | reverse complement strand
ACTTGCACACGCTCTCTCGCTCTCACGCTCGCTCTCACGCTCTCACTCACACACACACACACACACACACACACACACACACACACACACACACACACGCACGCACACACGCACGCACGCACACACTTGCACACTCACGCGCGAGCACGCACGCGCATGCATGCGCATGCACACTCACACTCACACGCACACACACACAAGCACACACACACACACGCACACACACACTAAACACACACACGCACACACACACACACGCACACACACACACATACACACACACACACACAAACACATGCTCACGTACACATAAATGCACACGCCACCCAGGGAAAAAAACGGCCCATGCAGTCTCACCCCATCAAATCATGTCCATCCAAGTTGAGGCTTCTTCCCTCTGCCCCCGCGGCTCCCCCGGATTTAGACAACAGAGTGACCGCCCACAAGCTTTGTGCCTTAGGTCACTGGAGTGAAGAAGCTGGGGTGAGTGGAGAATATGCTCAGAGCGACAGAGAGTAATGCGCTGCAATAATGGCCAACAGAGCTGCACAGCACGACACAGCTCAGTACGGTAGCCTCGACCTGCACTTCAGCCAAGAGAACATCATTACAACAACCAAAAGAGCGGTTACATGCAGCATGCTGGAGGTCATACACCAACCGTCATGCACAAACGTCTTGCCTGTTCTCCTCCCCTCAATGCTTGCCTCCCACACAGACTCACCTGTTCAGCTTTGCTGATGTGCAAGTCACGAGCCGTGGTGATCAAGTGTCAAGCAGCCTTTCTACGATTGGCATGTGGGCACATGACGGCGCAATCACCGACCTTCAGGTATCATGGCTGGCAAGGTATCAGGGCTGGGAATCTGAGCATGAAGTCCACATCGTCCAAGGTGCACACAGCAGAGTTTGAAAGATGCTGCGCACATCTGAGAGATCGCTTGCTTTATAAGAGCAATGGCTGCATAGTTGCAAACGCTGCGTTATCAGGCTTGCATGCTGGATAGCATATGGACGTTGCTTGCCCTCAGCAAGCCAGGGGTGTGCTATCGCTACGAGCGTGTTCTTAATCTGCCCCAAACCTTTAAAGCCCCCGCTCAGACCCCATCTCTGGCAAAATGGGACACGGCTAAATTTGATTGAGGCGTGTATGGATTGTATGTGCATTTCACACCCCCTTTTTATGCCAGCAATTCCTTCCTCAGATTCTGAATCGGCGCCTCCTCTCCTCCTCCTCCTCCTCCTCCTCCTCCTCCTCCTCCTCCTCCTCCTCCTCCTCCGCGTACAGGTGTGCGATTTGGGGCACAACAACGAGGTCCAGGTGGTCATCTCCTCCAGCAATGGCTCTTTGGTGCTGGGTCGGCTGATGCTACCACGCGCACCAGGAACAGAGCTAGATGAAGTGCAGGTGCGAGGACACGGATAGTGCAGGGATTGAACCATGGGCAGAGCTAGATGAAGTGCAGGTGCGAGGCCACGAATAGTGCAAGATGAAGCGCAGGGATTGAACCATTGACATAGCTAGATGAAGTGCAGGTGCGAGGCCACGGATAGTGCAAGATGAAGCGCAGAGATTGAACCATTGACAGAGCTAGATGAAGTGCAGGTGCGAGGCCACAGATAGTGCAAGATGAAGTGCAAGGATTAAGCCATAAATCCATAAACCATCCATTAAACCATTGACAGAGTCAGATGAAGTGCAGGTGAAAGGCAAGTAGTGAGTAGGTGCGAGACTTCTGGAGGCCGTTTTCATAGCCAAAAAAATAGGAGGTGCGGGAATTCCCAAGCTAGCTTTGCCGACAGAGTATCAGAGACCAATAACAGAGCATTGTTGTGTGTGGTTGTAGGATCAGTTTCGAGCTAGAGGGAAGATTCAGAATCCATCTTGCTAATAATCAACGTAACACATTTTGCATCAATTCGACAAATGGTTATAGGATCAGTTTCGAGCTAGAGAGAAGATACATAATCCATCTTGCTAATAATCAACGTAACACATATTGCATAAACTCGACAAATCCAGAATGTGTATCAGGGGTACCCTGGTCACGCGTTCCTGAACAGGGCTTGAGTGCAGTCAGAGATCCAGCAGGACACACAAGAGCTTGTTGCACATCCTGCCTGCAAGTCCTGGACCTGCCTAGTCAAAAAGGACAAGGCACTCCCAGCTATGCCTGTACTTGCACAGGGGCTATGCACTATATGCACTCCTGCTCATGAGCGCAGACGAGCCCTTGGCTCTGTCCGCACCTGACTGAGGTGTGTCTGTTGTATCATCCTGCTGCCTGCAGATCCTGGACGAGCCCTCGGCTCTGTCCGCACCTGACTGGAGTGTGTCTGTTGTATCATCTTGCTGCCTGCAGATTCTGGAGGAGCCCTCTGCTCTGTCCGCGCCTGACTGGAGTGTGTCTGTTGTATCATCCTGCTGACTGCAGTTCCTGGAGGAGCCCTCTGCTCTGTCCGCACCTGACTGGAGTATGTCTGTTGTATCATCCTGCTGCCTGCAGTTCCTGGAGGAGCCCTCTGCTCTGTCCGCGCCTGACTGGAGTGTGTCTGTTGTATCATCCTACTGCCTGCAGATCCTGGACGAGCCCTCTGCTCTGTCCGCACCTGACTGGAGTGTGTCTGTTGTATCATCCTACTGCCTGCAGTTCCTGGAGGAGCCTTCTGCTCTGTCCGCACCTGACTGGAGTGTGTCTGTTGTATCATCCTACTGCCTGCAGTTCCTGGACGAGCCCTCTGCTCTGTCCGCACCTGACTGGAGTGTGTCTGTTGTATCATCCTGCTGCCTGCAGATCCTGGAGGAGCCCTCCGCTCTGTCCGCACCTGACTGGAGTGTGTCTGTTGTATCATCCTACTGCCTGCAGATTCTGGAGGAGCCCTCTGCTCTGTCCGCACCTGACTGGAGTGTGTCTGTTGTATCATCCTGCTGCCTGCAGATCCTAGACGAGCCCTTGGCTCTGTCCGCACCTGACTGGGGTGTGTCTGTTGTATCATCCTGCTGCCTGCAGATCCTGGAGGAGCCCTTGGCTCTGTCCGCACCTGACTGGAGTGTGTCTGTTGTATCATCCTGCTGCCTGCAGATCCTGGACCTGCCCACGGAAGAGGACAAGCCTCAGCTCCTCCCTTCCCTGCACCTGCACAAGGGCGCCATTGCATCAGTTGACATTCAGGCTGAGAGTAAGGTGACAACGGGGGGAGGGGGTGTCTTCTTAAATTGTCAATCAAGAAGGACATGCGGTTCCAAGCTAAGGTGTTAAAGTCACTGTTGGCTACAACAGCTGCTGGTCCATGAAAGAATTAGGCCACGGCTTCACACAATGTCTCCTGATTTCAGTCATGGGGGCGCGTTTGGAGCTGATTCAGGCAATGCGCTTGTCGCGAGAAATGCTGCACCAGCAATTCCGAGTGTGTGGACACCACAAAGTGGCACGATAGCCACCATTGCTCATGCAACCCCTCACTACAAATGACAGCCCTCCTGCCGGTACACATACCCTTATTGGAAGTCAATTCATGCCCCAAACATGCACAAATCATGCTTGATCGCCAGTTGTGCGTACGCACGCAATTTGGCATGCGCTTACGCAATGTGACTGACATATGGAGGAACAGGCTCAAACTCAGAGCTGGCCAATGTATTTGCAACGCTTCAGCAAGGGAATGATTAAGCGGCTGTCCTTGGAATCCATTGTGTGTCTGCAATTCAAAAGAAATACAAAATACAGCTACAGCTGCTTCTCCCTGCCCCTGTGAATTTGTGCGCACCGATTTCTGCATACGCACCAATTTTATGTATGTGTACCAAGTTTGCTAGCATGCACACGTCTTACGTGCGTGCCTGTGTGCGCATAAGATGTGTGTGTGTGTATTTGTGTGTGTGTGTTTGTGTGTGCGTCAATGTATGCAACAAAGTAATTACAATGTGCATATATTTCCTCATTTGTGTAAGCAACTCTGCATGTAGGGGCACCGATTTCATGTGTGTTTCCGTCTGTACCAATGAGTATGCTTGTGCGCTTGCATCAATTCCATGCATGCTTAGGCGTTGCTGACAGTGGGGGCTGACGGAGCAATCTTCGTGAGCCGCCCAGAGGCGGGCGCCCAAGGGAGCATGTGTGTCAAGCGCAGCCCCTTAGGCTGCGTGTCTTATACTAGCGGCCGATGGGCGGACACAAACACATTCGCCACGGTGGGTCGTTGCCCCACACTCTGATCTCAATTTCCTGAACAAGTGCTCACTGTCCTACACTCCAGGCCTGCGCTTCTTTTCCTTCAGAATACGCGCCTATAGCAATGCTAAAAGCTGATTTGCCACCGTTGGATGCCGATTTTGTATTGGATGCTAATTGGATGCTAATGCATTGGATGCTAATGCATTGGATGCAATTGGAAGCTTATTGATTGCTAATGCAATGCAATTGGATGCTAATTTGCCACCGTTGGATGCCGATTTTGTATTGGTTGCTAATGCATTGGATGCAATTGGATGCTTATTGAATGCTAATGCAATGCAATTGGATGCTAATTTGCCACCGTTAGATGCCGAATTTGTCGCAAGGTTTGGCATGCACAGCTCTCGCTGCCCCTCAGCATGAGCATCCGTGACGTCCATCTCCTCCTCCTGTTGGCACACTTATTCAAGTATGTGTGCACGCATGTTGCATACTTCTTCAAGTTGCCTGAAAACTGCACTGACAGAGCTTCAGACAGAGGTTGGTGTAGAAATATCACAGCACTCATCGGCCAGACAGGCAGTGGGTCTGCGGAGGCCGCCTGTCAGACCGCAGTAATTTCTTCCCAATACTGATTTCTTCCTATTACTTACTGAGTACTGACTTCTTCCCAATTCCCAATACTCAGTGACACGTCCATCTGGCATTCTATCTCTTATGTTCAGGCAAGTGCCTTGGGCGGCTTGCAGTTGTGGGATGTGCGTGTGGGGTCCAAACCTGTCGGCTCCTCCCTTCCTGAATGGGGTCCCACCGGGGTCCAAGCACCCCCACCCCCACCTGCATTCCTTGCCCCTGTTCTCTCACCTCACCACACGTCGAACGCTAGGAGCAAACAGAGGTGCGTTGCGTTGTGTGTTCGGCGAACACTGTTCGCTGTGGTAGAGCCGAAAAGCACATGAGTAGAGTTGGCCAGAACCGTATATATTCACCGTATATGACCGATTTTCCTGCCAATAATACCGTATATACACCGTATATATATGGTTCTGGCCAACCCTACATATGAGAGGTGTGTGCAGTCGCGGTCTCACAAAGGAGTGTTCAGGTGTATTTGCGCAGGCAGACACTAAGCACTGAAGTATGTATACTGAATAGGGAGCGCACAGAGATTGATGTATACTGAGACTGCTCATCTCACCGGCTGTTGTGTCCACTGAATAGGGAGCGCACAGCGCTTTGATGTATACTGAGACTGCTTATCTCACCGGCTGTTGAGTCTACTGCTTGGGCAATAGAATACATCAAGATGTTGAATGCTGCAGCCATGCCAAATACAAAGGTGCTACGCAAGCGACCAAAGATACTTCCCACATCAACTTAGGAAAAAATGCCACATGTGCCACTCCTGTGTGCTGTGTTGATCGTTTGTGTGTGCCAGGTAGCGGAATTGTACCTGTCTGCTCCATGCTAATGATTCATGCGTGCCAGACAGAGTTATCAATAGGGCAGCCCCAGGCGGCTACTGTACAACTGGTTTGCTGTCCTTGTTGCTTGCTTTTTTCCAGTGATAAATTCTGTGGTTGAACCCCCCCAAATAATGAGCTGATTGTGCAATCCTTGCTATTGCTCAAGCTGCTGCATGTATGATTGACCCATCTGTTCCTGAGATTTGCCCAGTGTACACTCCTTCTGCTGTTCAACCGTACGCCACCATTCTTGCCAAAATCCGTCAGACCTGTCTCTTGAACAGTGAAGTGTGCTGTGCAAGTGTATGTGTGTGTGTGTGTGCTGTGTGTGTGTATGTGCCTGTGTGTATGTGCGTGTGTGTGTGCGCTTCATCAGTCATGCCACCCCTGGCTTCCTACCTGCCTACCTACCTACCTACCTACCTACCTACCTACCTACCTACCTACCTACCTACCTACCTACCTACCTACCTACCTACCTACCTACCTACCTACCTGCCTGCCTGCCTGCCTGCCTGCCTGCCTGCCTGCCTGCCTACCTACCTACCTACCTACCTACCTACCTACCTACCCACCTGCAGCCGCCCAACCTCAAAACAAAACAACAAACAACGCATACACATTGACACACACAGGCGTGTACACATATCTTTTCTACATCTGACCTGCAGTAGTGGACCCGCTCAGATACACAGCATTGCTGTGCACCCTTCTCGTCCGGACCTTTGCGTTTCTGGTGGCAGTGGTGGGCTCGTGGCTTTGTGGGACCTTCGCTTTGCCTCTGCTCCTGCCGCTGTGGATGTCTCTGCCTCCGGTGCAGACGTGTGGGAGGTGTGTGTGTTGGAGGGTTTTGTCGTAAACCTCTTGGCCTCCTCTACTACTACTGCTGCTGTGAATGTATTCTGCCTCGGGTGCAGACATGCGTGAGGCGCGTCATGTGCGAATAAGAAAAAAGAAAAGACAAACTACGCAGGCAGTGAAAACCACTCCCCACATTGATTCAGGAAAAGCGCATAGACTATGCGGCATAGTATGTGTGCGTGTACTACAAAACATGGGGTAAGTATGTGACAAGAGTGCAACACTGGATTGGAATGAGTCTTGTACGAATGTATAAGTGGACATACAAAGAAATTGGCATCCTCGGTTGTTCTTGATATCTTTCATATATGCACTCTCTTCAAGTCACTTTAGGTTTGCCGCTTGCTCGGAGGCTTTTCCTGATCTGCATGCTCGCTCATCTCACTTTCACTCGTGCTCATGTTTGTTTTCCCTCCCCTCCTTCACAGGTGCAATTTGATCCCTGCCAGCGTGCCAATACCTCCTCTTACCACCACAGCGGCGCCACCCCTTCGCCTTCGGTGCTATGCTGCTCGGACGATGGTGTCATGAGCCACTGCACCTTTTCTCCCTCCTCGAACCCTACTGGGCAACAAGCTGCTGCAAACCAGCATCACAAGCCCAGTGCAGTTTCAAAAGCACTGTTTACGCGGCCTCACAGCATCAACTCGTTTGACGTCGAGGCAGGGCTTGGCTTAGACATAATTGCGGTGACTGAAGGGCAGGAAGTTGTTTACTTCCGTAGGTAGTAGTGCTAGCTCAGCTGTTTTGTGCGTGCGTAGCATCTTTTTGTCTCTCAATTAAAGGAGAAAGAAGATCTACGCAGGAAGTCAGTACCTGGATCCGCCCCTTAAAGAACCTGGTACACCAGCCAAGTCCAACAACTCACTGATCGATACCAGAAATGGAAGTGCGTGGGAAAACCGTGTACTAAGCAGCAAATTTTGCTTTCTGCATTTAAGAAGAAAAAGGTACCAACCGATGTAGAAACTGCTTAAGAAGTCAGAAAAGGGGGAGAAGAAGGCTACGCAGGGATGCAGGCTTGACCTGGACCAAGCTGCTGATGGTAATTGTCAGTGGTGCTTGCGTATGTCGGGGATGGGGAAGCAAAATTAACATGGTTACAGGATTTACAGAATTTACAGAATTTACATAGCTACAAAGTTGCATGTTCGGGGCTTAAATTTGTGCTGTACATCTGACAAATCTGTCACACTTTAGATGATATGACAGGAAGAGCATTGTAAGGTTTCTCTACACAGGCTTTTGCACAGTTTATCATGCCGGTCCTAGGATGTCAGTGCGTGGCATTTAATTAAGGGTGGGTTTAGATCCCTCACAGTTCATTTTTGAAAGTCGTGTGTGACAAGCGAGTTAGATGTTACACTGATGTTAGCCAAGGGACATGAAGGTTCGTGCACCCAATATTCCAAAGCTCCCAGCCGCCACTCCGAAGAATGACGCCCCTTCCCCCCTAAATCCAGAACGTTGATGACCTATCGCAACCTTTGTAAGCATTGCAAGATGCATGAAGTAAAAAGTTCAACCATGGTAGAGGAAGAGAAACGCGGAGAACACACTAATAAAAAACCCCAAGCATGACTTAATTTCATCATCTGATCATCAATTGTTTAGTTTGGATTACAAAGGCCTCCAGCCTGGCATGGCTGCTCAACCTATAGGTCCCAACAAATAAATCAATCAAAGATTTCATCATCTGATCACCAAGATCTAGATCTGAGGCATGCTCTCACCAACTAGCAGACTATTTGCCGAGGTGTAGGAGGTCAACACCGTCAAGCTCTGTTCTTTTCTATGCAGCAGCTGGAATGTAAGCAGGTCACTAACGACGTAGCATGTGTAAACGCAGGAAACATCCGTTGCCCTTAGTTTGCAAAGCAGCAGCAACAAAAGCCGATCTACATGACTTTCACGTAGGCTCCATATGCAGCCTTTTGTGTGCGCTCTGAGAGCTCGCCCTTTTTGGCCCTCTTCACAACTTCATGCAGCTGCCTGGCTCCATCTGCTCGCTTGACGGCTCTGTGAGTGTATGTGTGTACGTGTGTAGGTGTGTGCGTTTGTTGGATATAACGGCCATTTTGCTTGAGCTGATTCAATATTTATAATGGGCAGGCCATGGCAGAAAATGGCTATTTGTGTGTGGCCATGAATGGACGTGGAGAAAATGCCAGCCCTGTCTGGATTTGCCTGGCTACAACTAGAATCAGCAGCTTGAGCAGTTTTGGGAAACCATTCTCACTCTCTATTTTTGCAGGCTATAGTGGAACGTTCACCTGACATGCTCTTTCAGGACCTATACCAACACTCGTCAGGAGCCGGTTTCAGTCCAAGCCCACAATCCTCCTGATCCTCATCACTTTTTTCTCTCCAATGTGCTCCTTTTCCTTACTTAATGTGAGAAGTGTTTTTTCACTGCCTGCTTGTTTTCTTTTTGCAATGGGTTACAAGGATGGCCTACAGCCCGAGACTCTGGCTGATGGCAATTGGCTGGTGAAACAAAATCAACCAGTGTCGAAAATTGAAACTAAATCTGACACAAACATTGTTTTCTTTTTGCATTGGGTTATAAGGAAGAGGAGGAGCTTCCAACTTGCGCTCTCACCATTTAAGTCTTAACCCCTAGCACAGGGGAGTTAGCCAGTGCATGCGTGAAATGCTTGATTATAGGATTAACAGGGCGAGCTCTTGCTGCTCGCCTTGAGCCCTCTTTGATGTGATGACATGACATGTGAAATGAATGCTATGAATTAATGGGTAAACTTACGTTGAGCCCTCCTCGATGCTGGACAAGCTCTCCAGGGCAAAGGCTGCTTCGTAGATCACACGCTCCAAAGGAGAGACCAGCATCTGCGTAAGAAAGGCACGTGAGAATTGTGGTATCATGCGCAGCTACTGAAGAAGCCCATTGATTTGATGCTTCGAATAAATCACCCTAATTGGTCAGCATATGAGGCAACAAGTACAAACGACACCTCGACACAGTGCAGAGTTGGGCAGGGGCTCTTTGTCGCCTGAAAAGCGACATGATGACTCAAATTTCCTGCTTGCACAATCACTTTTTCCTAGCAGTGAAGCAAAGAAAGAGGGCTTCCTCACGATGCACGCACCAAAAAGAAGAGTCCTCAAGGACAGTTGTGAAAACAAATGCTTCGCACGCACCAAAGAGAAGAATCCTCATGGACAGTTGTGGAAGCAAATGCTTTCTCCGCCTGCGCAAAGCCTCAACCCTTTGTCATTCTGCCACTACAAACTGCTGTGGCGTTCCCTTCATCCTGCATGCACCGCACCTGAATAAGGGGCCCCACCACCCCCTTGTTGATGATCACCAGCCGTGGTTTTGGAGCTACAAGCCCTCCCCCCCCTGCTGCACCCGTGGCAGACACACCCTTCCTCGGGCTGCCCTTCATCAGCATCTGCTGCTGCTGCTGCTGAGGTGGGTGCGGCCTGCCGTTGTCCTGCTGGGCTTGGTGGCTGCTTTGGGGTTTGGACTGAGACGTGATAGGGCCAGAGGAGGTTGCATGCGTGAGCGCGTCGGCGGCAAAGCACTGTGCATCTGGAGACTCTGTGTGGGTATTCGTATGTGTGCGCATGTGAGTGTGTGTGTGTGTGTGCGTGTGTGTGCACGTGTGTGTGTGTCTTTGTGTGTATGTGTGTGTGTGTATGTGTGTGTGTGTGTGTGTGTGTGTGTGTGTGAGAGCATATGTGATAGTGTGTGCGTGTGTGTGACACAATCTATTTAATCAACCACGCACTAACACAAACGGTCACGTACCTGACACGCTGAGTGCCTTGATCAGGCCATCCAACAATTCTTCAACAAATAGGATCTCTCGCCCATGTGGGCTGTGGCTCATGGCTTTGCAGATACGTGCACCCACTGCTGTCGATGCACCCCCGGAAGCTGTGTTTATGAGTATGTATATGTGTGTGTGTGTGTGTGTGTGTGTGTGTGTGTGAGAGCAGGTGGGTTAATGGGTGGGGGGGTGGGTGGGTAAGAGAGAAAGAGAGAGAGCGAGAGCGAGAGCGAGAGAGAGAGAGAGAGAGAGAGAGAGAGAGAGAGAGAGAGAGAGAGAGAGAGAGAGAGAGAGAGAGAGAGAGAGAGAGTGAGAGAGAGAGAGAGAGAGTGAGAGAGAGAGAGAGAGAGAGGGAGAGGGAGAGAGAGAGGGAGAGAGAGAGGGAGAGAGAGAGAGAGAGGGAGAGAGAGGGAGAGAGAAAGAGAGAGAGAGAGAGGGGGATGTGTGCAGGGATAGACAATATGTAACAGTGAGCTACGTTGGAGCAATATGCAGCAGTGAGCTACGTCGGAGCAACATATCACATATACGCAGCAGTGAGCTACGTTGGAGCAATATGGTGGACAATATGCAGCAGTGAGCTACGTTGGTGGACACATGCAGAGAGGGATGGAGGGCGTTTGGTGGAATGTCGCACAAGCAGCAACAGGTGTGCACTTAGCTCAATGATCTTGAAGACAGCTCTACTACAAGGCCGCAGTCGAATGCACTTTTTCCCGTACAGAAACGACCTTCCACCGGAAGTTTCAGCAAGCTTCCAATCCAATCACAAACTGAAGAAGTTCTTTCGAATTGAAGTTCTCTCATTACTAAAGGAAGTTCCAGCAAGTTACAAATTCATTCATTTGTGTTACAGACTCAGGAGACACAACAGAATGAACTCGGAGCCGCTAAACTACAATATTGTGCACTGCAGCTTTTCTATTCATGTGGGGAGTGGTTATAACTGCTTGTGTAATATCTCTTTTTCCCACTTGTTACTTACTCTAGAGTTATAAGAGCTTTATCAAAGATTTGAGCAGCTTTGATTAGAGACTTGTTCACGTATATAGGTCCAAACATCATGGCATGCTTGAAGCCACCGCACATACTCAAATTAGCATGCCTACGCTCTCGCAATGAAGAGCTTACCCTGCCACCCACACCCACAAGCACACCCCCATCTGCACTCCCACACTCCCACCCCCACCCCCACCCCCATCTGCACCCACACCCTCACCTTTAGAGTTGAGCAGCATCTGACGCACAGCGCGCACTATCTCCAGCCGGCTGGGGTCGTGCAAGCAGGCCATGGTGGCCACGCCCGCACACGCATCATTAAAATAGGGGCTGTCTGTGGGTATGCCCTGTGTCACATCCAGCAGCAGCTTCAGGCTATCCGCCAGATTATCCCTGGTTGCAGGCCATGCAAAAAGGTTGCAGGCCAAAAAAAAAGGTCGCAGGCCAAAAAAAATGGTTGCAGGCCAAAAAGAAAGGTTATAGGCCAAGCAAAAAGGTTGCAGGCCAAAAAGAAAGGTTGCAGGCCAAAAAGAATAGTTGCAGGCCAAAAATAATGGTTACAGGCCAAGCAAAAAGGTTGCAGGCCAAGCAAAAAGGTTGCAGACCAAGCAAAAAAGGTTGCAGGCCAAGCAAAAAGGTTGCAGGCCAAAAAGAAAGGTTGCAGGCCAAGCAAAAAGGTTGCAGGCCAAAAAAAAAGTTGCAGGCCAAAAAAAAGGTTGCAGACCAAGCAAAAAGGTTGCAGGCCAAGCAAAAAGGTTGCAGGCCAAAAAGAAAGGTTGCAGGCCAAAAAAAGGCTGCAGGCCAAAAAGTAAGGTTGCAGACCAATGAAGCAGCAGGTGGTAGCGTAATGGCAGTCAACAGAAACGCAGCAACCAACACAGATGCCAGAAGTAAAAGAGTCCAGCGGTGCACGAACACCAATGCTGTTTTATAGAAAGCAGCAAAAACACCTTTGGGCACATATGGTGGAGGAGGTTTACGGTACCCGGTACCAAAAAAGCTACATTTCCTGAATTGATGTGGGGAGTGGTTCTCACTGCTTGCGTAGTCATTTCATTTTGTTTTCACACGTGCGTAGTCGTTCATTTTGTTTTGTTTTCACACGTGCGTACATGGGAGCTGTAACTTAACCTCACCCCTCTGAGTCACGCAACCATGACACGTGCCCACACGTTATGCATAAGGTTGGCCAGAACCGTACATATATACACTGTACATGACTAGGGTTGGCCAGAACCATATATATATGCACGGTGCATATACGGTATTTTTGGCCAGAAAATTACCATATATACGGTCATTTACGGTGTATATACGGTTCTGGCCAACCCTATACATGACCGTATGTTTTGTGTATTCCCTGCCAAGAATACCGTGTATATACACCGTACATAAGCGTTATGTACCTACACACAGGCACACCTTCAAACAATCATGCAGACGCAAACACACGCAAAGGATAAGCGTACAAACCTTGCTTGTGCGTCCCTCTTGGCCAAGTGGCCTGCTGCTGCAGCCGCAGCTGCGCGCGCCTCGCCCTGAGAGACACAGATAAGGCACGCTCAGCAAGTCAGGAGGCAGGTTTTCAGGGTGCTTGCACCACACTATATAGGTACACCCCATCCCAACTGCAACCACACTCACACACTCACACTCACCCCCCTCCCCCCCCACCCTGACCCACACCTACATCCCACACCCTAATACCACACTCGCATCTAAACTCAAACCCACACCAGGAGGTTTATGTTTTTGGAAGGCATGTATACTTTTTGGGGTGGGGCCCCC
>Ga0307968_1003468_pt1:0-10000 | contig 13087 bp, 9 predicted proteins | sample OrgLakmetagen650_FD_201834 | JGI IMG/M metagenome (GOLD analysis project Ga0307968, IMG submission 201834) | Saline water microbial communities from Organic Lake, Antarctica - #650 | ecosystem: Environmental > Aquatic > Non-marine Saline and Alkaline > Saline | place: Antarctica: Organic... | reverse complement strand
GATCACAAGTTACAAGGCCACAAATAACTAACTCTGCTCGATACCCATCCTAAAGTTGCACATTCTGCTTCCTCCCCACTCCAACGTACTGCTAGAGTTCAGGCGAGAAAAAGATGGAAAATAAAAAATGAAACTATGCAGGCAGAGAAAGACCACTCCCCACATAAATCGAGGAAAAGGAGTTACTTTGGCACCGGGTACCGTGAAACTCCCTCACCTAAGAAAAATATGCAAACAAGCTAGAGTAAACTTTCCCATGTCCTCGCTGTCTCAGTTTCCCTTTCTGTTGTAAATTTTCCTCTCTTTTTGTAAATGTTTTCGTCACCACAGCATGCTTGTACGCGTTCATACGGCAGTAGCACGTTCATATGGCAGTAGCACGTTCATATGGCAGTAGCACGTTCATATGGCAGTACACGTTCATATGGCAGTACACGTTCATATGGCAGTACGCGTTCATACGGCAGTAGCAGTTCAAACACACAAAGGCTTCTGAGGTCACCTCAAGAAAGCAATCCAAACGCACGCATTCAACCTCAAACAAATTGTGCACTTCGTCCTAATCTCAAACAATTTGTGCACTTTGTGCACTTCATCCTATTCTCACACAGTTTGTGCACTTCGTCCTATTATCAAACAAACTGTGCACTTTGTGCACTTCGTCCTATTCAAGGTTTTGAACGATGTTTTTAGTTTTATTGACGGAGGCCTGTTGTGTGAGGGAAGGCTTTAGACCATCCAAGAAACTCCCGTTTTAGGAAGTACTATTATAAAACCCATGCTGCGATCGCTTTGGTTTTGCACTTAGCTTTTTATTAATGGCTCAATGCCCCCATGGGAATTGTAATGCTTATTTCAGGACCTTTCCTCACTTCGTGGAGGCATACCAAGAGGCAACTGCACTGCATTTGACTCAAGCAGTAGAGCGCTTAGAGGGAGCGTGGAGCCCAGCCTGGGTAGCGTCACTGCACGTGAAAGGTGCGGCTGAAAAGGGTGTGTGTGCTGGAAATAGTGTGTCATCTCTGGTCTGAGCAGTTACGGTGGTAAAGGGGCAGGGGAGTGCAGCCTGGGTAGCGTCACTGCACGTGAAAAGTGCGGCTGAAAAGGAGGTGTGTGTGCTGGAAATAGTTTGTGTGTCATCTCTGGTCTGAGCAGTTACGGTGGTAAAGGGACAGGGGAGCCGAGCCTGGGTAGCGTCACTGCACGTGAAAGGTGAGGCTGTAAAGAAGCCCAAGAAGGGGAAAAGGAAAATAAGCACTTGTGCCATCGCTGATGCAAATTGAAAGGATGAACAGCATGGGGTCGTCAGGGTCCAGTGTTGCTTCCAATGGGATGAATTTGCTTCCAATGGGATGGATTTGCTTCCAATGGGATGAAATGCTTCCAATAGGATGAACAGCATGGGGTCATCTGGGTCCAGTGTTGCTTACTGACAGGGCCTGGAATGGCAGAGATGAAATGCACCTTGTTGGAGAAGCATAGGGTCACACAGGGGCCTGGAATGGCAGAGATGAAATGCACCTTGTTGGAGAAGCGTAGGGTCACATAAGGGCCTGGAATGGCAGAGATGAATTGCACCTTGTTGGAGAAGCGTAGGGTCACGTAGGGTTCATGGAGGGTTGCCAGAATGATCTTGCTCCTAATTACACTCACAACCCCGGTAAGATTTGCTGCAAGGACCTCTTTATTTACAATTCATTCGGTCCATTATCTTGCTCCCAAATACACGCACAACCCCGGTAAGGTTTGCTGCAAGGACCTCTGTACTCACAATACATTCAGCTCAAGTTTGCCTTCAGGTCTGGCCGACCCCACACATCTATCTGTGCTCAACGCTCGCACAGGTTTGAAGTAGAATCTATGTAATCTATGTAATCTATGTAGAATCTATGTTTTTATGCTCAACGCTCGCACAGGTTTGAAGTAGATGCCGGCGGCCGGTCTGAATCCCCAAGGTTTATGCGTTGGAGCAGACCCCAGAGGGAATCGCTAGACACTCCAAGGTACTTACGTCGGTCATTGTTCCCTCTTGGCATGGCAGCGTAGGCGCTTGTGTCAGCAATTTGACCAGCACAGCTTCTTGTGTCGGCATTGTTCTCTCTTTGCATGTCAGCACAGCTCTCTCGGTAGGCGACCGTCAAGCACATGACAGTAGCATGCCCTTTTTTGTGACAATCCTCACTCCTTTACAGGCACATGCTTATACACAGGTCTGGCCAGAACCATATACATACGGTGTATATATGGTGTTTTCTGCAGGGACTTAATTTTATCAAAATACGGTCACATACGGTTGTAATTTGTAATTATACAGTTCTGGCCAAGCCTGATTATATATTTACACAGGGATGTGTCATACGGTCATTTGGGACGTTCAATACGGTAAAATACGCGTTAAATACGGAATACGCGTTACGCATATAATACGACCGCATTTTTAAGCAATTTTGGGAGTGCCAATTTTTGACCCAATATGGACCCTATTCGCCCCAAAATCACCCAAACGTCCCCAATTCTTTTCCAATATAATATATGCTTTTTACTTATGTATCATATATTAGCATTCACTGAAAGCCTTTGTTTGGGCGGAAATTGCTTTAAAAAAGGCCCAAAAATGGCCAGAATGGCAAATTTTGCAATCGTATAATTCAGCCGGATTTGTTCAATATGGTACAATATGCGTTTAATACTATACAGCATATTATACGATACAGTGTATGACACAACCCTGCATTTACATATTGTATCCTCAGTTGCCTGTTTAAAAAATCCCAGATGTTATGTTGACCTTTTGTAGGGTTGGTCAAAGCCATACATATACCTGTACGTACAGACGGTATTCACGATTCACGGCATATTTCAAAACAGGAAAATTACCATACATACGATCATATACGGTCAGCCATACGATTCTGGCCAATCCCACATTTTTTTTCTTTTTATGCCCATGTCTGCCCTCCTGTATTTTTATGGCCCCACAAAGTGTTTTGTCGATGATGCTTCTCAAGACCTCTACCCAATGTTCGCGTCGTGAACGCAACAGGTATCTATTGAGCAGACCATAGCCATACAAAAGTGGCAACATGCTTTGATCATGGCAGGGTACTCTAGAAGCGTATACGGGTAAGACGGTGAACGTACACGGTTTCGGCCAACCTAATCTTTATTTTTTACTGTAACAAGCCCGCTCATGCTGCCCTTTACGTCTCCTACCTTGCAGCACATTACCATGCACACGCATTACGCACACAATACATATACGCATACACGCACACAGAGGACGCCCGACGTCCATAGACATGAGCACCGTAGACTCTGCTGCTCTAGAGGCTTTTCAGCTTGTCGCCATCCAGCAGCAGCAGCAGCAGGCGGCTCATCAGGTGCCAGTTGAGCCTCCGATGGAGGGCAGTAGCCGCCTGCAGGTAAGCTTGTTTTTGTGTGATTAATAGTTAGGGTTGGCCAGAACCGTACATTTGCACCGTATATGACCGTATGTAAGGTGATTTCCCTGCTAAAATACCATATGTACACCGTATATACCTATAAATGTATGGTTCTGGCCAACTCTATGAATAGTGTGGGTGTGGGTATGAGTGGTGGAAAGGCGTGGATGGTGGGATAAGTGGTATAAGTGGTGTGGGTTTGGGTAAGGTTAGGTGTGTGTGTGTGTGTGTGTGTGTTTGTGTGTGTGTGTGTGTGTGTGTGTGTGTGTGTGAATTCGGTTGAGTATTGATGCAAGTATGGGCCCTCAATCAAGCGTTATGCTGCACCTCTTACTCACACGGGTTATGAATTTCCAGCCACCACGCACCGTTGCTGCTCGTAAATAAATGGTTGCCAACCCAGTCCAGCATGCTTTCTTCTTGGCACCTGCACTTTACTCTTTACCCGCTTGCCCATCGCTGCAGCTACTGTTTGTAAGTGTAGGGGGGATTCATTGCTTTTGGGTCATTAGGAGTCGGTTTCAGGTCAAGCCTGCAACCCTCCTGATCCCCATTGGTCTTTTTTTCGGTGGAGGAGTTTTCCAGTACTCGGCACCAGAGCAGCCCCCTTATTCAATGTGGGAGTGGTTTTTCACTGCCTGCGTAGTTTCTTCTATTTGCTTATAGGCTTAATAGGTTCACGTAACCCTTATAAAAATTCACAGCTAGACACCACACATCATGGTTCTGGTCAAGTCTAGAAAGAGTGCTTGTAGAAGAGCCCAAGGCAAGGTTGTGGTTCTGGTCAAGCCTGCAAATAGTGGTCGATCCTATGGTAAGGTTATGGTTTTGGTCAAGCCTAAAAAGGGTGCATGTAGAATAGCCTAATGTTGGCTTGAATCCCTCGAAACTTGAGAGCCCAAGTCCCCACCATCAAGGTAAGGTTATGGTTTTGGTCAAGCCTAAAAAGAGTGCATGTAGAAGAGCCTAATGTTGGCTTGGCTCTCTTGAAATTTGAGAGCTCAAGTCCCCACCATTCACCAGTCTCTGTGAATTTTTGCTACCCGGAGATGCCGTACAGAAGCTGCAATGGCATGTTTACACCGCAAACTATATACAGCTTGTTACCTAATGACATAACTTATATGACTTATAACTGGTTGGAGGTGACTTATGACATAACTTTTATCACTTATAATTGGTTGAAGGCGACTTCATTTTGGTGGTGAGGGTTTTTCCTTTTCTGGTTCTGGCACTAAAGTGCTCCTACCCAGAAACCTGCTGGATGCGTGATTACCATCTGCGTTGCCTTTTTGATTTCCTTTGTTACTGGTTGCTTTTGACTCAGTTCACTTAGCGGGTTGGATTCTATACTTGGGTTTACTCGGGGGACACCCAGCCAGACTGCTCGGCTGATCGGCCTGTGACATCATTTTGCGGGTTAGACAAAACCCACCTGAAGTTGGTCCCACTCAATATGCAGGTTACACCACGACCCATTTCCATACCGCCTTTGCTTATCCCGAATGCCCCCTCTAGACAGTATGGCTCAAAATCCAACCGTGGAGGTAAGTCATCCATCTCCTCCGTCCCCCTGAGTGCACTTGTCGTTTGCAGCATTGCTTGTCCTCTCTCTCTCTCTCTCTCTTTCTCTCTCTCTCTCTCTCTCTCTCTCTCTCTCTCTCTCTCTCTCTCTCTCTCTCCCTCCCTCCCTCTACTTCACAAACGACAATGCAAAGAGACCAAAGTAGTCTTGGTCATATACGGTGGTTGAACAAATTGAACACGGTTCAAACAACGCATGGGTCACGTGGCCCACAGACGCGTGTTACACAGCTGGGTTTGGGTACACGACATAGCCTGGCTTCTTTTTGTTTACCGATATTGTATTGTAAACATGGGGCTTGACACCTATATAATGACATGGATGGTGTGTGTCTTTACCTTTTCCTAGGAGGCAGCTCCACACCACACAGCCTTGGTGTCTCACCGTCTGTCAGTACACCGCAAGCAGCAACATCTGCAGTAGCAGCAGCAGCAGCAGCAGCTGCAGCATTACCATCGTTACCAGCAGCAGCTGCATCATCACCAGCAGCAGCTGCATCATCACCAGCCGCAGCCGCAGCAGCAGCAGCACGCTTATTTGCAGCTCAGGAAGGCACGGTGAGAAGGGAGGAGGGATGGAGTGATGTAGGAGGAGGGGGTCCTCAAACACCACACGCCTGCTCATCAGCACTGGACAGTGTGCACGATTTTGCCACGGCTTTCACAAGCGCTCCGCCCCAGCTCACTTCCCAACCTGCTGCCAACGCAGCAGCGCCAAGCAGTGTAGGTGGTGACGATGGTGTTGGTGGTGGCTGTGGTGGTGGTCGTGGCCATGGAAATGGCAATCATCCACACCCAGTAGGCACTGCTACCAAACCTGCAGAAAAGAAATCACTCCTCCCCCCCCTTCCCCGCATCCCCAATGGCTTCCCTCCTCCCCCTCTCTCCCTCTCTTCGACACCCAGGCACCTTCACCCCACCATTGCTCAACCCCCCTCACATGCATCAACACCCAGACACCTCAGCAGCTTATACCACCCTAGCAGCAGCAGCAGCAGCAGCAGCAGTGGTGCTACACAGCGGGAGGAAGGTTTGGGGGGTAGCGGTTTAAATGCGAGCACACGATGCCAACTTCCCCCTCAAACCAAGCCATTACCACCACCCATACTAACACCAGCAGCACCTGCAGCAACAGCAACAGCAGCAGCAGCAGCGCTGCATGCTCACCACGCACGGGGCACCGCTGGACCCCCCTTGCTGGTGCCTGGCCTGGTGCCCAGTTTGAACTTGAACACCTTATCTGCTGCTGCGATGAACTCAAGGCGATCGATACAGGACGGGGGAGGGAGGACTAGTAGCAGGCCCGAAGCAGGTGCGTTTGATTCAACCGCATTGGGATAGAGCTGTCGTCCATCTGAAAAGCAGGGCTTCTTCATTGCATGGGTTTGGAATCAGGCCTGACAGTATTTCAGGCTTTGCCGGGACCACGTATATGCATCCAATTATGACTCTATAAAATGTTCAGCGTGGTGCTTTTGACGATGTTGGGTCTGCAGAGTTTCTGTAGAGTATATTAATTAGCAAGTGTTTAAAATTGGCAGACACTTGTCTTGCGCTCACATGAACCAGAGTCTAAACCCCCAAAAAGACCCAAAGGAAGCAGCAGAGGCTAGTGGCGATCTGGCACGTTGTGAGCGACGCGCTCTGGCCTGCATCTACTGTGTCTGTTTGGGAGCAGTAGTAAAGAGGTTGAAAGGATGATTTAATAAGGAAAACCCTTTAGTACATGATAAGCAGGGTGCAGCTTGGCATTATTCTGTGTCGTCAGAGTGGGACATCTCCTTTTGTGCATTATCTCCAGCTTAATACTTCGTCCTGCTTAACCCCTCCCTCAGAAGGCCCTGCACCAACAGCTGCTGGTGGTTACAGCTGGAGGGGTTCTAGCCGTGCTGCTCCGCCTGGATCCAGGTAGGACTTCCTGGATCCAGGTAGGACTTCCTGGATCTTGGTAGGACTTCCTGGATCTAGGTAGGACTTCCTGGATCCAGGTAGGACTTCCTGGATCCAGGTAGGACTTCCTACGTAGCCTCTTTTGTTGCTGAGATCAGATCAAGGGTTTAAGGGGTGCATACCTACTGCTGGTAGCAACACCACAAGGTTTTACAAACGCTAATGTACCAACCTTTCTGTATGCTCCCTTACGAGCCTTTGCCGCTTAAGTCACAGTGCTGATTTGCAAGCTTTGTCCTTGAGGAGTTAGGATTTTTGTGTGGCAATCTTTGTGCTCAAACTTTGGTCATCTTTTTTTGGTGAATTGTTTAGCCAGCACGCCAGCAGATCAGACCACTATTGCAGGAATTAACAGGTTAATTATTGCTTGAACCAACCTTTATTCGTGGATGTTTGAGCTTGTACGCCAGCAGATAAGACCACCATAGCAGAAATCAGCAGGAAGTGAGGGGTGTGAATGCGTGTTTGTTATGTGCAGTAAAGCTTTGTGTTTGTTACGTGCAGTAAAGCTTTGTGTTTGTTACGTGCAGTAAAGCTTTGTGTTTGTTACGTGCAGTAAAGCTTTGTGTGCTGCGCTTTTATTTAAACAGAACAAGCCTGCATAGAATGGTTCCGCAAGGAAACTTCCCCCTTCGTAGAAGAGCCTCACTTGTACAAATCCAGATGTAGATCTGAGAGAGGTTCGTTTTCAATTTCATCCTGCAACTACGCTGCCAAACTGGCCAACACCAGCATGCACTTTCTAATACTATTATCAACTCTCACCAGGAGCTGGTTTCAGGGTCAAGCCTGCAATCCTCCTGATCCCCATTGATCTTCTCTTTTCTTCGTGGTGGAGAAGTTGTACGGTACCCGTTACCAAAGTAGCTCCTTTCCCTGGATTAAAATGGCTTCCACTGCCCCTGCAGTTTTTTCATTTTTTTATTTCATACACTTTGCATAAGTGCCCATTACTCCAGCGAACATTGCTTGGAGTTTCACTTGTTCCGTGGTATTCCTGTATTTTGAAATTGGTCATGATGAGTTTAGTTTGCGTTGCCTTTTTGCCTTATCTAGCTGACTCCAACACAAGGCTCCTGCCTTCCACCCCAGTGTGCACGGTCTTTTCCAAGGCAATGATCACTTGGTAACATTCCAGCTTACGTGGAAAAATGAGTCGTACACGTACCTTTGTGCATATGCAGGAGCCCGGCTCCTGTAAATACACCTACTGCTGGTCACCTGCCATCTCAATCGCGTGGTCATTCTGATCCCTGACTTGTTATGGGGCACACACCGAAAGAACTATAAGAAGTGCAAAGCAACGGTTCACAAAGGGGCAATCAACCAGCAGCCAGGGTAGGTGGTGGGTGACTGCTGGGCCCAGCTCGCGTATAAAGGAAAGCAAGGTTGGAGTACAAGCTGGGCAGGAGGAGCAACAATAAGTTTGTGAAAAACGTCTTCAGACGTGCCTGTGCTGCACTCTGGAGCTTTATTCAACAGCGAAAGGGAGCTTATTTCAATGCGCGTACTGGAATTGCAAAACAATTAGGATTGAGGAGTATGTGATGGTGAAATGGGTACCTGGTTACATTTTTTCTAAATCAGGGATGTGCTACAGCACTAGGCTCAAAGTGCGATCTGCGTTACCTGTGAGTTGTGAGTTGTATACGTTCAGGGGCATGCAATTCTTCAACTCATTTGATGTTCATTCCTTATCATCACTGTCAGGCATAAGAAAAATGGAACTTTCGTTAATGTCGCCTAGGTTGAAGTCAAATACTTGCTTTTTGTTCCTCCCTTGTTTCCGTGATGTCAAAGACTGTCGAAAGCACTGTAACCTTCTTTTGACTGAATTGCATAGCACCACATTCCATAAAAATGTCTTGCTGGTTGGTCGGTTTCATTTAGTGTTTGATCACTGCAATGCGCCTTTCTCATCCAATCATTTTGGCTTAAAGCAACGACCGACAAGCATGGCAAAAATGATGGTGACGTCTGATGCAGTTTCATCGTGTATACTGTTTATGCACTTGTAGGACACAACTTAAAAGTGGCCAGGAATTTTGAGCAAACACCTATGTGCGCATTCTTTAATTCATTCGTACAATTGTATTCGATATTTGATTGAGGCCGTAATGGACAATTCAGGTTTACAGGTAATGCCATCAGTCAATACGTGCGAGCGACTGCTAGGCTGCGTATGTAAAACGTGTAAAAGTTGTGATGATTGTTGTAGCAGCACCAGACTTGTAGCACCTACAAAAAAGATTCTTGGAAAGGGGAAAAGGGCACAATGCTGTTTGCAACATTGCAGCACCGTCACACAAAAGGCCACAGTTGAAATTTGCGGTTGAAGCGGTTGAAATGCGGTTAAAATCACCTCTAGGTGTGTTGGCTGTAAGTGCAACACGTATGTGTGTGTTGTTGGGCATGCCTTCTAGGCTCCTTAGTAAGGAAAGGTACATGTAGAAGCCACATATTGATAGCGCAGATCAAGCGGCTGCAGACGTCGCGGTGCCACCCCTATCATGATGATCTAGACATGTAGAAGCCACATCGTGATGGCACCCAGGTACTGCACGTCACGGTAGTAGCAATAGTGCTACAAGGAAATCACCTCTGCTTGGTAGTACCCTGGCAGCTCATCCTCCTCACAACATGTGATTGAATCAACATGCTATCATATGATACGCAGTCTGCTAGTAGTACGTAAATATAGTACACTCTTTTGTTTTTAAACGTGTTATAAGTCAGTCTGTGGTCCACTCAGTGTACCATTCAGGCTGTCCGCCCATCGCTGAGGCCACCTAGTAATGAGTAATTACCTGTGAGTAGCTGCTACCCTGAGTTGGGCAACCCCAGGCTCTTGACGCCTGACACCTGACGCTCCTGACACCTAGGCAGGTTACTACACAGTTAGTTTAGTTTAGTTTAGTTTGGATTACAAAGGCCTCCAGCCTGGCATGGCTGCTCAACCTATAGGTCCCAACAAATAAATCAATCAAAAAGATCGACAGCTGCACTAATAAATTTGTAAACTT
>Ga0307968_1003464_pt1 | contig 13092 bp, 16 predicted proteins | sample OrgLakmetagen650_FD_201834 | JGI IMG/M metagenome (GOLD analysis project Ga0307968, IMG submission 201834) | Saline water microbial communities from Organic Lake, Antarctica - #650 | ecosystem: Environmental > Aquatic > Non-marine Saline and Alkaline > Saline | place: Antarctica: Organic Lake... | reverse complement strand
ACTCTCTCATGTACATGGTACCTGCCGAACCAATCCCTCCCTCCACACTCACGTCCGTAGTGGCCACGCCTACACCCCCTCTTTCCGCTCCACCACTGCCAACCGCATCACCACTTCCGTCCCCATCACCAATTCCTCAAGCACCACCACCACCACCACAGCACCAGCACTGCATCACCATCACAGCAGCGTCAGCTGCACCACCACCACCACCACCACCACCAACACCACAGCACCAGCACTGCATCACCATCACAGCAGTGCCAGCTGCACCAGCACCACCACCACCACCACAGCACCAGCACCACATAACCAGCACAGCAGCGCCACCACCACCACCACCACCACAGCACCAGCACCGCATCACCAGCACAGCAGCGCCAGCATCACAGCCGCAGCTAGCACCAGCATCGCAACTGTTGCAAGCGCAGCAGTGTACGATGCACAAGGCTGCTCAGCCCTCACATGTTGTTCCTCCTGTGGTGGCAGATGTGCTCAGGTGCGTTGCTGGTGCGAAGCACAAGGCACAGAAAGTTGACAGCCTGTTGTGTGTTCCTCTGCTGACTAGCTCAGGTGTTTTGAATGCTGGTGCGAAGCACAAGGCAAAGGAAGTTGACAGCCTGTTGTGCGTTCCTCTGCTGACTAGCTCAGGTGTTTTAAATGCTGCTAGATGGAAGGTGAAAGCGCGTCTGTTGTTTGGCTTCCAGCTGACGGACCTAGAGTGTGTTGGATGCTGCCAGCTGCCAGCTCATGAATGAAAGCAAAAGGCTTGTATGTAGGGTTGGCCAGAACCGTATCTATAACGGTGTATATACGGTAATTTTGGCAGGGAAATCACCACATACACAGTCATATACTGCGTACATACACGGTTCTGGCCAACCCTACTTGTATGTTTCGCCGATCTGGATATTGCTGCACGGCTGACTACAACTCAAGTTGGTGCGGGGCATGAGGAAAACTATGGAGTGAGAAAGACAAAAGAACGTTGAATCCTGGTGGAATAATAAAACAGAACCCATTTTATGTAGTTCAAGTAGGTTTAAGCACAACTTGCATGCACACACACTAAAACATACTCAGGGCTGGCCATAACTGTGTATATATGCCGCATATGACCGTATATGTGGTGATTTCCCTGCCAAGAATACCGTATACAACCCGTTTATATATGATTCCGGTTTACCCTACGTGCATGCTCCGTATATTTAAAGCTTTCCCTGTCAAAAATACCATATATACACCGTATACATGTATGCAAATGGTCCATGCATATGGCCAACCCTACTAACCTTACACATACGCTCCATATATATTTAAAGCTTTCCCTGCCAAAAATACCACAAAAATACCGTATATACACCGTATGCATATGGTTTTGGCCAACCCTATATAAACACTTATACACACAGACCACTTCCTGCTTTTTAGTGGTGAAGTGGTGGTCAAGGGCGTGCGTGGTGAAGTGGTGGTCAAGGGTGTGCGTGGTGAAGTGGTTGTCAAGGGCGTGTGTGGTGGAGTGGTGTGGTGGTCAAGGGCGTGCGTGGTGAAGTGGTGTGGTGGTCAAGGGCGTGCGTGGTGAAGTGGTGGTCAAGGGCATGCGTGGCGAAGTGGTGGTCAAGGGCATGCGTGGTGAAGTGGTTGTCAAGGGCGTGCGTGGTGAAGTGGTGGTCAAGGGTGTGCGTGGTGGAGTGGTGGTCAAGGGCGTGTGTGGTGAAGTGGTGGTCAAGGGTGTGTGTGGTGAAGTGGTGGTCAAGGGTGTGCGCACTCTCGCTCCTGAAATGGAGGTGGCCAGCAAAGGAGGTGGTCGGCAGCATTTGACAGCCATAACCTTTACATGTTCCGTTGTTTTCAGTGCACATACTCACACACACACACACACACACACACACACACAACACACACAACACACACACACACACACGCACACACGCACACACACACACGCACACACACACGCACACGCACGCACGCACGCACGCACGCACACACACACACACATACGTGCACACACATGATGGTACACACTCCCACCCTTTATAGGAGTGGCCTGGCAAGGGTGGTAGCTTACAGCCCTGACAGCCTCAGCAGCCAATCCAGCAAGCGAGCTGTGTCTCCCCACGCCGCAATGGAAGCTGCTGCGCGTGCATTGCTGCCCTCTAGCACGCCCCAAGCACTGGTGTGTTTACATGGTTGTGTGTTCGCATGTTGTGATGTGTAACTGCAAGGTTGATAGGGTGTGAGGCATGAGGTTCAATTAGGTACATACATAGGGTTGGCCAGAACCATAAATATACGGTGTGTATACGGTATTTTTGGCAGGGAATTCACCATATATACGGTCATATACGGTGTATATATACAGTTCTGGCCAACCCTATACATGCATTGCTTTACACCACAGCATGGGTAACTAGTAACTAGGGTGCATGGTTTTGCTGAAACCAGGCAAAGTTGACATCATACAGATGTGGTGTTGGGTAATTGCTGTGAACATACCAAAGTGTAGTTGTACATGGTATGATGCCTGCATGTATTTTTGTGTAGGTGCATGTTAATGTGTGTGGGTGTGTTGGTGCGTGTGTGTGTGTGCGTGTGTGCGCGTGTGTGCGTGTGTGTGTGTGTGTGTGTTGGTCTTGAGACCAGGGTTCACTCAGGCATTTTCGAAATATCATGACACTGGTCATCTTTCTTTTCTTGCAAAGGTCACGTCACTGGTCGTACTTTTCCAAACAAACATCACATCACTGCTTATACCTTTTCCATACAAACGTCACGGCATTGGTCACGTTTGAGACCCCACATTGTATGGGGCAGTGGACGAAAGTCACTTTCTATCTTCATAAACTTGTCACGTCACTGGCCACGTTTTTGATGAAATACATTGTATGGAACAGTGCGTGGAAGGACAACAGGAGGAAGGATATTGCAACAGTGAATGAAAAAACGTCCTCTCTTGTAAATCACCATCGCTCTTGTCGAAGGGGTTACCCTCTTTCCATATCTCAATCCTAAAAGCATGAAGGCAGGACACACGCACTCGAGACCTGCAGTATCTACTCTTTATATTAGACTCTCACGTAGAAGAGAACGTGGCAAAGAACACTAGATGCACTTTAGAAACACTAGATGCACTTTAGGAACACTAGATGCACTAGATGCACTCTCAGAACACTAGATGCACTTTAGGAACACTAGATGCACTTTAGGAACACTAGATGCTTGCTTACACCACCAGGCTCAAACCTGCAGCATCACTTTTTCAATTCCGACCAGGCTCAAACCTGCAGCATCACAGTTGCATCACAGTTGCACCACTAGGCTCAAACCTGCAGGCCGACCAGGCTCAAACCTGCAGCATCACATTTTCAATTCCGATCTCAAGGGAGCCCATGGCTGGCGGACAATAACAATGAATTACACATGCTTCCCTTGTAACATGCATAAGTAAAGTACAATTTACTTATCGCTCATTCATCCGGTTAACCATTTTGGCCACTACGCTACATCCCTACACCCCCAGCCAAACCTGCAGTGTTATTCACAACCAAAACCAGGTGAGCGAGCTGCTTGCGGACCTGCCAACAAAGTGGGAGAGGCTGGGCAACGACATTGCGCTCATCCCTGAGGGCACGATGGTGCGTTTTTTTTCCAGGGTCACATCGCCATATATATGCCTCTGGGGGGCATCTGAGCGGAAGCTTGGAAAAAGTCTAACCAAACTGAAAAACGCTAGAAAAAATTAAGGGCTAGGCGCTCGACCACAAAAGAGGCCACACCATGTAAATCTTGCTGGCTCAAATAAAGTCCTCAAACGAGTTGGGTTATCTTCATATTGAGGTGGGAAGACCAGCTGGCGGTGCTGTGTGCGCGCTCACTGAGGGCACGATGGTGCGTTTTCCCTGCATGAATTAATTGCGCGTACACGCACGCTTTGTCATGACCACAAATGTCTGAAACAATTGTGTGTATACACGCTTTGTTTAAATATAAGGCCGACAAGCCACACCTACGCTCCACACTTGACACACGCGCTTTGCTGTAACTCTAAGACCAATAGGTCACACTGATGCTTAACATTCAACACGCACTTTGCTGTAACTCTAAGACCAATAGGTCACACTGATGCTTAACACTCAACACGCACTTTGCTGTAACTCTAAGACCAATAGGTCACACTGATGCTTAACACTCAACACGCACTTTGCTGTAACTCTAAGACTAATAGGTACACTGATGCTTAACACTCAACACACACTTTGCTGTAACTCTAAGACCAATAGGTCACACTGATGCTTAACACTCAACACGCACTTTGCTGTAACTCTAAGACCAATAGGTACACTGATGCTCAACACTCAACACACACTTTGCTGTAACTCAAAGACCAATAGGTCACACTGATGCTTCACACTCAACACGCACTTTGCTAGAAATATAACCATAGCCGACAGGTCACTGACGCTTCACACTCAACACGCACTTTGCTGTAAACCCTAAGGCCAATAGGTCACTCTGACTCTTCCAAATTGAAACGCGCACTTTGTTACGACTGTAACTATAGCCAACCGGTTACTCTGACGCTTCACACTGAACACGCGCGTTGCCATGACTGCAAATATATTTGACAGGTTACACTGACGCTTCACGTTTCACACTTAATGAATGAAGGTCAGGGACATAACCGCATGCGCCTTGTTGAGTGTACGGCTGCAGCCTACACAAGTGAATTATATACCGTACCTTACCACACTCATCCCGCACTTTAAAAATTGGACTGGTCCGCGTGTGCCCTGTTGAGCGTACGGCTGCAAACTACACAAGTGAATTGTATACCATACCTTACCGCACTCATCCCGCACCCCAAGTTTGGACAGGTCCGCATGTGCCCTGTTAAGCGTACGGCTGCACACTACACAAGTAAAATATATACCGTACCTTACCGTACTCATCCTGCACCCCAAAAATTGGACAGGTCCGCATGCGCCCTGTTGGGCGTACGGCTGCACACTTTACAGACATAAGCACCAGGTGTATGAAATATGGAGATCAGCTGCGCGCTATGCACGATGAGGAGGAACGAGTGTTAGGCTTTGAATTTAAATTCCTTTAGCCCAACGGCACCTTCAAACAAAGTGCAAAAGAAAAACTTTTGTACATGGGCATGCTCGCCTGTCTGCAATGGTGAAGGCATCATACATGCGGGGTTTTGTGCCTGTGCATGTTTTGTAGGCCCACTCAGCATGGGAGCAGCTCCTGCAGCCTGCAGTCTTATGGCCTCGTCTTGCAGCGGCCCTTGGCGTGACCAGGGTGGCCCGCCAAGCAGCGATCGCCAACACTGGTGAGTGTGCGAGAGTGTGTAGTGTGTGTGTGTGTGTGTGTGGGTGGGTGTGGGTGGGTGGGTGGGTGGGTGGTTGTAAATGCTGGTGTGTGTGTCTGGACATATGTGTGTGGTTGTGTGTGTATGTCTGAGTGAGTGTGTGTGTATGTGTGTGTTCTGCTTGTCTATTCAAAGAAGCGAGTGAGTGTGTGTGTGTGTGTGTAGATGTAGGATGTGATGATGGTGTAATGTGCAAGCCAGCCTTGCAAGCATTCTTGGTTTGAACATTATCTGTCAGTCAGATTACCGACACAGGTTCTATTACGTGTGCATTGTGAGATGGCGGTGGATTTTTCACGAGTAAATGAAGAGCTGTGTATATGTGCTTGTTTGTGCTGTTTTAGGAAACGGGCGGTTCTATTACGTTTGCATCGTGAGATGCGGTGGGTACTTACAAGGGGCTACCAGGCAGTGGGTTATTTACACAACCCGCAAGCAGTGGTTATTTGCAAGGGTATGTCAAGCAGATTGCCAACACAAGCTTCTGAACACAGGCCAAAGCCTTGTTTGCAGGTTTGGCCAGAACCTTATATATATACGCACGGTGTATTCACAGAACTTTGTCATGTAGATCACCAAATATACGGTCATCTACGGCGAACATGTACGGTTCTGGCCAACCTTACATGTTTGGCGTGGGCAAAACGCCTGTGTGTGTTCTTTGCCCATGTGTGTCCTTTGCCCATGTATGCAAAACGCCTGTGTGTTCTTTGCCCATGTGTGCAAAACGCCTGTGTGTTCTTTGCCCATGTGTGTTCTTTGCCCATGTGTGCAAAACGCCTGTGTGTGTTCTTTGCCCATGTGTGCAAAACGCCTGTGTTCTTTGCCCATGTGTGTTCTTTGCCCATGTGTGCAAAACGCCTGTGTGTTCTTTGCCCATATACACTATGAAGTGTATAAATGACCTGCGTATGGTGCCAGGAACACAGCTGCCCTACGTGCATCGCTCTTGTTTTTTGACAGCATTGTCTTCATGCATTGTCTTCATGCAATTACAGAGTCTATACTTATTATGCGGTGATCCATTCCTATCCATGCCGGTAGCGTTTACACTATATTTGCTATTTGCGTTCATCTCTTTTTCTTTACTACACAGGCCAGCATGTGTCTGTTCCACAGCTCAAGCTCAAATTTGATTGAAGACTGTGTATCATTGATTGAAGACCTTGCATAACCTGTATACAGGCACACGCACAGCCGCACACTACTACTGCACGCTAAAGGCTGTATCATGACGTTAATTACATGCAGACACACGCACAGCCGTGCACAACTACAGCTACAAACTGTATCATGACGTGAACTACATGCAGGCACACGCACAGCCGTGCACAACTACATGCCACAAACTGTGTCGTAACGTGAATCACATGCAGGCACACGCACAGCCGCACACTACAACACACTAAAGGCTGTATCATGACGTTAATTACATGCAGGCACACGCACAGCCGCACACTACTACTGCACGCTAAAGGCCGTATAATGACGTTAATTACATGCAGGCACACGCACAGCCGTGCACAACTACAGCTACATACTACACGCTACAAACAACTGCACACTAAAGGCTGTATCTTGACGTGAGTTACATGCAGGCACACGCACAGCCGTGCACAACTACATGCCACAAACTGTGTCGTGACGTGAATTACGTCCAGGCGCTTGCATGTGCGTGCACAGCTACTTAAAGGCTGTATCATGACGTGAATTACATGCAGGCACATGCACAGCCGTGCACAACTACAGCTACAAACTACACGCTACAAAAAACTACACACTAAAGACTGCATTATGACGTGAATTACGTCCAGGCGCTTGCATGTGCGTGCACAGCCGTGCACAACTACAGCTACTTGAAGCCGTGCACAACTACAGCTACTTGAAGGCTGTAACATGACGTAGATTACATGCAGGCACATGCACAGCCGTGCACAACTACAGCTACAAACTACACGCTACAAAAAACTACACGCTACGATCTGTTCTTTCACATGTGCGTGTACAGCTATTGAAAGGCTGTATCATGACGTGAATTACAGGCAGGCAAACGCACAGCCGTGCACAACTGCACGCTACAAACTGTGTCGTGACGTGAACTACGTCCAGGCACTCGCATGTGCGTGCACAGCTACTTAAGGCTGTATCGTGATGTGAATCGCATTCAGGCGCTTGCATGTGCGTGCACAGCTACTTAAGGCTGTGTCGTGATGTGAATTACATTCAGGTACGCGCGACAGTCGCGCTCAGCTGCTGCTTGGCCAGGACGGATGGGTGACCCATGTGGAGAACCGCTGCCTGTATGTGCTGGACGTCACTCGCTGCATGTACTCCTCAGGTGTGTGTGCATGTGTGTATGTGTGTGTATGTGCTGGACGTCACTCGCTGCATATACTCCTCAGGTGTGTGTATGCATGTGTGTGTATGTGTGGGTATGTGCTGGACGTCACTCGCTGCATGTACTCCTCAGGTGTGTGTGTGCATGTGTGTATGTGTGTGTATGTGCTGGACGTCACTCGCTGCATATACTCCTCAGGTGTGTGTGCATGTGTGTGTATGTGTGTGTATGTGCTGGACGTCACTCGCTGCATATACTCCTCAGGTGTGTGTGCATGTGTGTGTGTGTATGTGTGTGTATGTGCTGGACGTCACTCGCTGCATATACTCCTCAGGTGCGTGTGTGCGTGTGTGTGTGTATGTGTGTGTGTGTATGTGCTGGACGTCACTCGCTGCATATACTCCTCAGGTGTGTGTGTGTGCATGTGTGTGTATGTGTGTGTGTATGTGCTGGACGTCACTCGCTGCATATACTCCTCAGGTGTGTGTGTGTGTGTTTTGAGTTTCAGACCGTGCAGATAATATGTACCGTAAGCTGCTGATAAAAGAAATTGGTTGCTTTGAAAGTCAAGCTGCATGTACTCCTTAGGTGTGTGTGTGTGCTTGTATGTGTGTGTTTTGGAATTCAGGCTGTGTAGCAAGAACCTGCACCTGCACTTGCAGGAGAACTGGGAAGGGATGTCCACAAACACACACACACTATACACACACACATATATACTATACTTTGTCTCCTGATTAAATACGTGTGGTCACCTGTACGAGCTAAATGTTACGCACTGCATGTATATGGTTGACCATAATGCATATACGGTATTCTGGACATGGTAACCACCAAATCATATACGTTGCATATAAAGGGTTGGCCAAAACCACATATATACGGTGTATATACGGTAATTTTGGCAGGAAAATCACCAAATATACGGTCATATACGGAGTATATATACAGTTCTGGCCAACCCTACATATATACAGTTCTGGTCAACCCTAGCTATGTGCCCTCGGTGGGTGTTTTGGGTTTCAGGCTATGCAGTGCGTACGTACTATCTGTTGCTGAAGACACAGGAACAGAAATGAGTACACATGCAGGCCTGATCTAATAAATGTTAGGGCAAGGTGCTGTTCAAAGGTGCCACGTACCTTGAGAGCCCTCCGTCGCAGAAAAGACGATTATAGGCTTTGATACCGTACAATTCCTGTACCGCAGAAGAGAAAGAAAATGTGAGAGCCCTCCGTCGCAGAAAAGACGATTATAGACTTTGATACCGTACAATTCCTGTACCGCAGAAAAGAAAGGAAATGTGAGTGGAGGGGTGCAGGCTTGGCCTTTAAAATCATCCTGGTTGGTTAAACTGTCTTGCTTGTGCATGTGTTGGATGTCACATTCTACATACGTACACACATCATGCCTTGCACACATCATTCCTTTCTGACTTCACTGCCACACATCATCCCTTTCTGACCACACTTTTCACACATCATTCCTTTCTGGCCACACTGTCTCACATCATTCCTTTCTGACCACACTTTTCACACACCATTTTTTTCTGACCACATTGTCACACATCATTCCTTTCTGACCACACGCACACACACACCATTCCTTTCTGACCACACTTTCCCACATCATTCCTTCCTGACCACACTGTCACACATCATTCCTTTCTGACCACACTTTTCACACATCATTCCTTTGAGACCACACTGTCACACATCATTCCTTTCTGACCACACTTTCCCACATCATTCCTTCCTGACCACACTGGCACACATCATTCCTTTCTGACCACACTGGCACACATCATTCCTTCCTGACCACACTGTCACACATCATCCCTTTCTGACCACACTTTTCACACATCATTCCTTTCTGACCACACTGTCACACATCATTCCTTTGAGTCCACACTGTCACACATCATTCCTTTCTGACCGCACTGCCACACACCATTCCTTTCTGGCCACACTGTCACACATCATTCCTGTGAGACCACACTGTCACACATCATTCCTTTAAGACCACACACTTGCACACACCATTCCTTTCTGACCACACTTTTCACACGTCATTCCTATCCGACCACACTGTCACACATCATTCCTTTCTGGCCACACTGGCACACATCATTCCTTTCTGACCACACGTACACACATCACTCCTTTCTGACCACACGCACACACTTCATTCCTTTCTGACCACACTGTCACACATCATTCCTTTCTGACCACACATTTCACACATCAATGCCAAACAACAAACAACCCATACACACTCTGCAGGAAATGTCACTGAGCGTGCGCGTTTGGGCAAGCTGCACGGAAGTGGGGAAGTGGTGGTTGATCTGTACACCGGTATTGGCTACTACACGCTCCCTTTGCTCGTTAATGCCAAAGTGCACAAGGTACGATGCTCACACGATGGGTCTCTGTGTGTGTATGTATATGTGTGAGTGTGTGAGTGTGTGTGTGTGTTTGTGTATGTGTGTGTGTGTGTATGTGTGTGAGTGTGTTTGTGTATGTGTGTGTGTGTGTGTGAGTATGGGTGTCTTCCATTCAAGCTTGATCACCAGCAGCAATGATTCACGTGATCAAAGCCCTTTTCCAATGCAACGTTAGAGCTTTCGCATTGCAATGACGCGCAAGCTGTGCACAAAGGCTTTCGTATGGCAATGACGCGCAAGCTGTGCACAAAGGCTTTCGTATTGCAATGACATACAAGCTGTACACAAAAAACTTCGTATTGCAATGACGTGCAAGCTGTACACAGAGGCTTTCTAATTGCAGTAACACGCAAGCTGTGCACAAAGGCTTTCCAATTGCAATGACACACAAGCTGTGCACAAAGGCTTTCTAATGGCAATGACGCGCAAGCTGTACACAACGGCTTTCTAATTGCAATCACACACAAGCTGTACACAAAGGCTTTCTAATGGCAATGACGCGCAAGCTGTACACAAAGGCTTTCTAATTACAATGACGCGCAAGCTGTGCACAAAAGCTTCCGTATTGCAATGACGCGCAAGCTGTGCACAAAGGCTTTCTAATTGCAATGACGCGCAAGCTGTACACAAAGGCTTTTGTACAGTACTGGTGTCAAAGTAACTAATTTTCCTCACTGTTTGAATTGTCGTATGGATAGGGTTGGCCAGAGTTATATATACGGTGCATATACGGTAGTTTTGGCAGCGAAACCACCAAATATATGGTCATATACGAATATACACGGTTATGGCCAACCCTATGTATGAACGACAACAGGAGTTGTATGCTGCTCAGTGCCAAAATAACCCTGCTTTTTCATGTTACTTGTAGGGTGTTCCTCACTGCCTGTGTCATTGTTGTCCCATTTCGACCCCTCTCACCCGTACGTGTGCAACTTGCACTTAAGGATATTGTAGGGTGCTTCCTATCTGCCTGTGTCATTATTTTCCCCTTTCGACCCCCCTAACCTGTACAGTGTCTACTTGCACTTAGGATTATTTGTAGGTTGCTTCCTATCTGCCTGTGTCTTTATTTTCCCCTTTCGACCCCCCTAACCCGTACAGTGTCTACTTGCACTTAGGATTATTTGTAGGTTGCTTCCTATCTGCATGTGTCATTATTTTCCCCTTTCGACCCCCCTAACCCGTACGGTTGCTACTTGCACTTAGGGTTATTTGTAGGGTGCTCCTCACTGCCTGAGTCATTGTTTTCCCCTTTCGACCCCTCTGACCCACATGGCTTCATGACCCACATGCACGGTTGTAAATGGATTCATGACCCATATATGTACGGTTGCTCCTTGCAGGTGTATGCGTGCGAATGGAACCCGCACGCGGTAGAGGCCTTGCGGCGTGGGCTGGTGGCAAATGCAGTGGCTCACAGGTGAGTGTCCGTGTGCCCATGTGTCTGTGTGCAAGGCAGTCCTACATGTGTGCATGTCTGTGTGTGCGTGTGAGTGTGCGTGTCTGTGTGTGTGTATGTGTGTGTGTGTGTGTGTGTGTGTGTGTGTGTGTGTGTGTGTAGGCTGGTGTCAAATGCAGTGGCTTGCAGGCGAGTGTTTGCAAGTCCATATGTCTGTGTACAAGCCACTGCTATATTTGTGCATGCCTGTGTGCGCGTGTGTGTGCGTGTGTGTGTGCGTGTGTGTGCATGTGTGTGTGTGTGTGTGTGTGTAGGCTGGTGTCAAATGCAGTGGCTTACGGACGAGTATGTGCATGCCCATATGTCTGTACAAGCTATTGCTACATGTGTGTGTGCATGCCTGTGTGCGTGTGTGTGTATGTGTGTATGCTTTATATTTTTTTGGTGCACATGCCTATAGGCGTGGCACTGTTGCACACACACACACACACACACACACTTACCGACGTTCGTATGCAACCTATGTGAAGATGATGTGAGGGTGACTTATTGTGTGTCTGGTGTGTGCTCGTGGTGTATCAGTTTTGATCCACTGGAGGCGAAGCAAAGCATGTGCCTATATAGGCAACTTCACATCAGTTTCAATTCGCAGGAGTCAAAGCAAGGCATCTGCCTATATAGGCGACTTCACATCAGTTTTGATCCACAGGAGTCAAAGCGAGCCATGTGCCTATATAGGCGACTTCACACCAGTTTTGATCCACTGGAGGCCAAGCAAGGCATGCATTTAGGCATGGCACTATCGCTGGCCGTGCGGCACGATGAATATAAGTTGTTTTTTTGTGTCGCTCAAAAGGTGCTCACGTCCTCACACAGATACTGCTCGGTGGATGCTCGGTGGCTGCCACCCTATATAATCACAAATCGTGTCCCTTGTAATAATTCCCACCATAGAACTCACACAAAGTATGTGGTAATAATTCCCACCATAGGACTCACACAAAATATGTGCTCACATCCTAATACAGTTTCTAACACAGGTGCAAGGTGCTGCTCAGTGGCTGCCACCCTATGTAATCATAAACAGTGCCTCATGTGAAAAATCACACGACATGACGCACAAAAAGTGTGCTCGCATCCTTAATCCTTACACAGGTGCAAGGTGCTGCTCAGTGTCTGCCACCCTATGTCATCATAAACAGTGCCTCATGTGATAAAACACGCAACATGACGCACAAAAAGTGTGCTCGCATCCTTACACAGGTGCAAGGTGCTGCTCAGTGGCTGCCACCCTATGTAATCATAAACGGTCCCTCATGTGATAAAACACGCAACATGACGCACAAAAATGTGCTCGCATCCTTACACAGGTGCACGGTGCTGCTCAGTGGCTGCCACCCTATGTCATCATTAACAGTGCCTCATGTGATAAAATACGCAACATGACGCACAAAAAATATGCTTGCATCCTTAATCCTTACACAGGTGCAAGGTGCTGCTCAGTGGCTGCCACCCTATGTAATCATAAA
>Ga0307968_1003460_pt1:2500-7500 | contig 13097 bp, 16 predicted proteins | sample OrgLakmetagen650_FD_201834 | JGI IMG/M metagenome (GOLD analysis project Ga0307968, IMG submission 201834) | Saline water microbial communities from Organic Lake, Antarctica - #650 | ecosystem: Environmental > Aquatic > Non-marine Saline and Alkaline > Saline | place: Antarctica... | reverse complement strand
TGCAGGCAACATTATGGCGTTCAGTGATCATGCCAGAGATAAAATTGTGTTGACACCCTGAAAGAATATGAAGAGCACTGTCTGATTATTGACAAAATGGACACTGAAGGCTAGTGGACTTTTTGAAGCGGACAGCATGTTTCTGATTGAAAAGGGTGCCTGTGTGGTAGTCAAAGACGACATTGCGTTTCAATAGGAGGGAGAGATTGGACATATTCCAAAACGCGTTGCTAATGCCTTTGTGTATGTATGGAAGTAGACTCTGGTAGTAAGATTAGTACCCTGTTTTTGTGTTGGCATAACCCAGTCTATGGTTTAAGTGCATGTGGGATTTTAATGCAGCTTGAAAATTTGGAAGGTAAGTAAATCTGGTGCCGTGCTGAGGAGCTTCAGTGCTAGATCCTTGCTGTGGCAGGCTTGGTATTTGGCAAGGGCGTCTGCACATTTATTTTTCTGAATCCAGCGTGAGATTTGATCTTATAAAGGAAGATGTGATAAGATTGAGAGTTACGGATGGTATGTGGAGGTAAGACTATCTGCAGCAATATGGGTATGATCATGGGACCGCGGTAAGTGCAGCAGCTTAAGCTGCCAGCTCCGCTCTCCCTATGGTGTTGGTTAAACCAGCACCATCAGGTTCAACCAAGCTAGAGTTGCCCGTACTGGGGTGGTAGACACATCTTGTTTGCCTTCTTGGATTTGGCAGCTAGCTACCATCTGTATAGGTCCAGGAATTCCAGTCAGCAACCTTGAGCGTGAGACCCGGTTTGGACTATGGGAAAGGCAGGGAGGCCACATCCAAAGCAGGTCTGTGGGAGCATTTGGCAGTTTGTAGTGAAGTTTCTCAAACAGTTTCTCAAACTTCTTAAAACCAGGCACTGTCCCAGCATGCCTAGCATTACGGATAGGGTCATTGACAATGCTGGTGAGGTGCCAATTTGCTTCGGGAATGTCACGGGCAAGATTCTGCAGCCATGTAGAATTGTGGCTAATAAGGTGTAGCCGCACATCTGTGTTCCAGACAGCTATGATATGATATGCTAGCAAATTCCAAGAAGCCTGGGGCTTCGTTGCTGCCTAAGATATAGGCAGCAACGAACGGATGATCATGCAAAATCTCCAGATTCCTGAAACAGCTGAAAGTAGAATTGTTCCCAAATGGCTCTTCCCACCCCGCTTCCCAGATAAAGACAGATTCACCTCCAGCCGTCCAGATTTTGTGCTGGTTACTCCCATTGCTGCAAAAAACACAAAAACAACAAACTAATGTAGGGGGGTGGGTTCTTCAAAGTGGCAGGGAGCAATTGAGGTAGACTGGGAGCACCTCAGCAGCACCGCCAGCCACCAATAGAGCCACCGACCCCAGACAGCACCGACCTAAAGACCTCAACAAAACCCGGCGTGACATCCACCTTGTTGAGATCAAGTATTGTGAAGACACCAGACCTCAGAACCAGCTAAACGCCGCAAAGGAACAGCACAAAGACTTTTGCAACATTCTCCAAGGAGCCTCCGTTACTCTCCACATGCATCATCCTTTTGGGTGTGGGTGGCACCATCTACAACACTCACACTCTGAAACCTTTCAAAAAACTGGGTCTTGATTCTCAAAGAGTTAAGAAGCTTGCCTCCAAGCTCCATGTGCACTCTGTGAACTTTGCTGCTAAACTTGTCCATACCAGACGTGCCCTTTCCAGTTCTATTGTCAACTCTCACCAGGAGCCGGTTTCAGGCCAAGCCTGCAACCCTCCTGATCCTCATTAGTTTTCCTTTCCTTTTTGCGGTGGAGGAGCTTTACGGTACTCGGTACCAAAGTGGCACTTTTTCCTTTATTAATGTGGGGAGTGGTTTTCACTGCCTGCGTAGTTTTTTCTTTTGCTGTATCCAATCAGTAAGGTTTGCACGAAAAGCGCAGCCACTGAGGCCCGAACATGCAGTCCAAGTAGAGGCTACCAACACATTACACTTACTCCACAGTGCACTAAATCACACGCCTTCTATTTCTAACTTTTCTTGCACAGGCCTCTGTCGCATGCCCACATCGCGACCCTCTCCAGCGATTGCACCCCTTTCCTCATCCCGCAACGTCACATCGGCTGCCGCGCTATGCTGCTGTTCCTCTGTGCTGTGCTGCGGCTCCTCCAAGCTCGCTTCATCCACAGTGCCGAGATGTGGAGCAGTAGGGGTTGCCTCCACCGCTGCTGCATCGTGGCTGCTGCCTGCTTTTATCTGCGAGTAAGACACGGCGCAAGATACATCATGCTTGTGGCGTAAGGCGTTTGATCATATGCGAGAGATACGCCACATGCAAAAAAACAAGGAAAGGAACATCTGCGATGGTACGGATCAGCGTACATTGTGTTCTTGCAAGACACAACAAATGCACAGGCAACATACAGTACGGTTGATGAATCCTGTGTGCACATGTGGCTTTGGGCCATACCTGCAAATAATGAGTACATGTACGATGTGATCACTCTAAACACTTTCCGCCTTAGCATGCACAACGCAATTTGTGCGCTGTTCCCCTTAGCATGCACACATGAGCCCGGCAGATATAAGTAAAAACCATGTAGGCAGTCTGAGCCACTCCCCACGTCAGTCGAGAAAAAGAAACAGATGTTAAAAAAACATGTTAAAAAATAGATACAAAAAAAACAGATGTTCAAAATCAGATGTTATGTTGCGTGTAATAACTTGTCCTCCACAGTAGGAAAAAGCAAATGGGCATGTTGCAGGCTTAGCTAGAAACTGGCTGTTGGTGAGAGGCGATTACCCAATCCAAAAACAGTACAGGAAAAGGTACAACTGTCATGGCCGCAAATTCAGCGCTAGACAGTACTACACCCAGACTAATATACTAGTCGTCATACGACCCGTCACACACACATCTTCAAAATGTTATTCAGAGAAGCTTTACGGACCACGGGATGGTGACAGCAAATGGTGCAGGGCTCTCCAGGCACGCATTGGTGCCTTCTAACTCCCAACAATGGTTGATTTTGTTTCACCAGCCAATTGCCATCATCCAGAGACTCGGGCTGTAGGCCATCCTTGTAACCCTTGTAACCCTAACTCCCAACCATTGTGCTTGCAACCCGCTCTCTTATGAACAAACACAATGCTCCCTGCGGCACAAGTCCTAACACAAATACACACGCATACGAGGGTGTGAACTCAAGGGCAGTAAAACAAGCACGCAGAATCAGTCACACTAACACACTCACTTGCACACGCACTCACACTCACTCAACCACAGTGCGCATCACTCACCCCTTGCTGCTGTGGAATTACTTGAGGGCTGCTGTCACTCTGCCCCTGTGTGGCACTAACACTCTGCGCTGCAGGTTCTTGTGCGTTTGCGTGCTGTGCGGGGGAAGGGGTGGCCACGCTTTTGTTGTGCCTGTTGCACCACCTGTCGGATAAGGAAAGTGGCCGGTCATCAGAGCAAGCAGGAACTCATACGCAACCATGCAGGAACACACACATACACGCAGAAAAACGCACACCATATGCATGCACGTTAAAATAATAAAAAGGGAGCTTTTTGTGTTTCTTTTCAAGAAATGAGGACGGGACGACCTTTTGACCTTTTGCGTGGAATGGATGCACTGGAATGTTTTAGGGATCAGCGTTCCTTATCGCTATATACCTATATACTTACGGTATATATATACTAGGTATCCTGATATATGCAAAGTATACCAGGGATTGGCAGGCTGCATATTTCTCAGCTGCATATCCTCAGAAGCATCTCAATGAAGCATTTGAGCAACGCTTTAGCGCAGGAGTGCAATTGGATGTCTCTGGCAAGGCCAACTTTAAGAAACGAAGGGCTCACACCTATTTATAAGAGAGTTGGGACCCTTGCCAGGGGTGTATATAATTGGTAGATCTGACTTCCAGATATCATAACTCAGGACTAAATTGTTTGCTTTATATTAATTGATAAACCGTACTGCGCTTTTAATATTGCGAGGCAGGAGGCGGCAGAAAGCACAACTTTTGGACGTCATGGGTCAATGGAATCAATAACTACATATTCGGAATACTGAGATCAAAAGCTAGCGATTGATATATAAATGAGTCCGATCCGAAGGGGGGGGGGGGTCGAGGGCAATTTTTACCGTTTTTCAGTTTTTGGGACCCCCCCAACATAATTTTACTGGGACACTCCTACATTACTTTAATATATTAGCGGAATCCTCAGCTCAAGATCAGTCAATTGGCACCGTTTTTGAGCAAATTGGGTTAAGGAGGAGGTCTGTGGACATGTCTAAAAGTCAGAGGCACACGCGCTCGGGTGCAGGCCGCGGGGTGAGTCAAGCCAATGAAGCAGCAATTTACCCCAAACTTACAGGATTGTGCCAGCATGGAAATCTGAAGAAATTGAAGCAATGTTGGACTGTGCAAGCCATTTATGGGTGCCTGGTAGGTCACGTGTGCATGGGCGTCCATATCTCAGTTTTTCCCCCATAACTCTGCAACGCTTCAATTTCAGGTCTTGATGAGTATGCAGATGGATGCCAATTTAAATAAGGAGCAGATTGGTATCCTTTTTGTCCATGTAGGGTTACTGCATGGGGGGTCTAGGGGTGGGTAGGTGGGTCAGGGGGGTCCTAACTAGGCATTATTTCCTGTACTATTTTTCCTGCCTCCTGTGCGAGGCCTAATTCGGCTTCCCTCCCTTCTTCTGGGTGCTTCCGGAAGCTTCTGCTTCTGCTACTTCTCCTGCTGTTGGAGGATGGATGCCCGCTGCATGCAAGCACACCGTGCTCCAGGAGTTTGCACCTGAGACAGCAGCAGCTCTGCCTTCATGCTTATTTCCTGGAGAAGCTTAAATCCCTATAGGAGGCTGTGCATGGGTCTGCCCTTAGTCCAATGGGTCCGGAAAGATGCTTGCTGGTCAGCAAAAGGTGGTTGCAAGCTTGCTTAAGGCGATGTCAAGCTCCCAGGGCGGAACCACGTCCGCTTCTTAGTGTGCAACTCGGCCACAATGA
>Ga0307968_1003459_pt1 | contig 13099 bp, 10 predicted proteins | sample OrgLakmetagen650_FD_201834 | JGI IMG/M metagenome (GOLD analysis project Ga0307968, IMG submission 201834) | Saline water microbial communities from Organic Lake, Antarctica - #650 | ecosystem: Environmental > Aquatic > Non-marine Saline and Alkaline > Saline | place: Antarctica: Organic Lake... | reverse complement strand
CCAACCCAACCCAACCCAATCCAATCCAATCCAATCCAATCCAATCCAATCCAATCCAATCCAATCCAATCCAATCCAATCCAACCCAACCCAACCCAATCCAATCCTATCCAATCCAATCCAATCCAATCCAACCGATCCACCACAGTGTGCAACTTCCTTTGCGGTGAGGATCTCAAGTGCCCAGTCCTTAAATGTTCCTTCAATGAATGTGGGGGGCAGTTTTTGGTGCATTCCTTCTGTCCCATCTCTCTCTGTGTTTCAGCCTCTTCGGCACAAGACAACAAAAAACACACCTTGACTCAATATGTGGTTTTCGGTTCTTACTCATCTTTTCAATAACAGGTGTAAATACAAGCAAGGAAATATAGGCTATGATCCTGCAATCTTTTGTTTCTCTGTTCAGCCTTGTCGCAATAAACCAAAACGCACCTTCAAACTTGCGAAGAGCCTCAGGCCGAAGGTTGTGGAGTCCCATGTCTGCCTGGGGAGAAGGCGGAGGCGGAGGTGAAGGTCCGTACGGCACCGAAGCAGGCTTTCCTGTATGTATGCGTGTCAGAATGTGTGAGTATGTGTGAGCATGTGTTTGCATGTGTGTGTGTGTGTGTACGTTGAGTTTGTCCATAGGGTTCATAGACTTCATGATTGTGTGTATTTGTGTGTGCATGATTGTGTGTGATTGTGTGTATGTGTGCACGCTTGCATATTTGCATATTTGTGCGTTTGCGTGCACGCTCACGTGTACACATTTGTGCACGTTGAATTTGTGTGTATTGTGTTTTCTTCAAAGTACGTCAACTCTTGTCTGGCAGCACTGTTGTGCAACGACAAGAGCATTGGTGACAGAAACGCGTGACGATGCTTTCTCATAGAGCAGGTAGCTAACGTGCTACACACACATGCATGCACACACGCACGCTCACACACACACACACACACCATGTCAAGAAGATCAAGAAGAACACTTGAGTAGGCGCTGCAGGTTTTGTAACATTGTTTCGATGCAAAAACAGGAATGAACGAAAGAAAAAAGGCCTGACAGCTGGATGCTACGCAAGCGTGCAACCGAACTGTGTTCATTTTCAAGCAGTACAAATAATATAACAAAATTTCCTGATTGCCTTATGTCGGGGGGGCTCACTTTTGTTCCAAGATCGCGCCACAAGGGATTGAGGTGGGTTGCTGCGCAAGTTTGCAATCTTTTCAAAAATTTTCGAAGATAAGAAGGTGTATGTATTCACTCATTACTCATTACACTCGTCATCGATCTCCCTTGAGTGCCCTTTGTCAGGGGTCTCACCTTTGTTCCAAGATCGTGCCAAGCGGGATTGAGGTAGGGTGCCTGCCGAAGCAGGCGCAGTGCTGCTACTGCTGCCGCTGCTGCTGCTCATGCTCGCCTGGCGCCCACTGCCAACACTACCATCCCTACTACTGCTGCTGCTGCCACCACTGCTGGCACCTGCCTTGTCACCTCCAACGTCTCTACTAATACCGCCGCCACTGCTGCTGCTGCTGCTGCTGCTACCGCCGCTGGTGTTCGCAGGATTTTTACTAAAGATGCTTCCACGCCCTGTGCGCCTCCCTTGGTTTGCCCCCCCTGGCCCACTGCTGCTGCTGCTGCTGCTGCCGCTGCTGCTGCTGCCGCTTGCCTGGCGCCCACTACCAACACCACCATCCCTACTGCTGCTGGTGCTGCTGGTGCTGACAGGTCCAGGTCCGGCCGAGGAATCCCTAGGAGTTCCTGAAGGGGTGGTGGCAATGCGGCCTGTTTCAGCAGGGTCTGCCGCTGCTTCTGCTGCTGCTGCTGCTGCTGCTTCAGCTAAGCTGCGACTTGCTCCTTCTCCTGTGCTTGCAGCACTCTCAGGCCGCTGCGGAGGGGACACAGCTGCACGCTGTGTGGCTGTCGGCGGCTGCGACTGCTGCTGAGCTGTCACACCCTGCGTGGCTGTTGGCGGCTGTGACTGCTGCTGCTGCGCGGAGGGTGTGTCTATGGCATATGCAGCGTCTACGAGCTGCTTCAGCTCCTCAGCCGGCGCGCCCTGCTGGAGACCCCTCTGAATGAGCTCTAGTATGGACAGGCCTTGCTCCGACAGCTGGGCTTCCTGCTTCTCTTGCTGCAGCTGTTGCTCTATCTGCTGCTGCTGCTGCTGCTGCTGCTGCTGCTGCTGCTGCTGCTGCTGCTCCACCTCTTTCTGCTGCTGGCCTGTCCTGCTGGACACCCCTTCGACGCCCGCAGGAAGGCCCCCGATTGCCCATGGTGCACTGCCACTGCCCTCAAACCCCGCAAGCAGATCGTCCAGAGGGTTCTCAAACTCAGGCAGGCTGCCTAAAACGTCGTCGTTTCCATAACCATTGCTCGCATCCGTAGCAGCAGCACCAGTACCACCATCACCACTAGCACCAGCTTCATTAGTGAGCGTGTCGGAGGAAGTGTACGAGCCTGAGGAGGAAGGGGCCTGACCATTGAGCTTATGGTGTGCCTCCAACAGCTGCTGGTCTTGCTGCTCCAGCGGCTGCTGCTCCTGTTGCCGTTGCTGCAGCTTTGCCTCCATAGGCAGCTGCTGGTCTTGCTGCTCCAGCGGCTGCTGCTCCTGTTGCCGTTGCTGCAGCTCAGCCATCAACGCTTCGTGCCCCTGCAGCAGCTGCAGCTGCTCCTCTTCAAGTCTCTTCAGCTGCTCCGCCTCCTGGTCACGTTGCCGCTGCACAGTGCACATTTTGGCAACAAGTATGAAAACCGCCCCCTTTAAACCCTGTGCAGTGCACGTGCGTGTTTTGTCTGCCTCCTCTATCCCGTATCAGTGCCGGTCTTGGTACGTTGTGTGTTCTGTAGGGTTGGCCAGAACCATATATATACGGTGTTCCTACGGTGTATGTGGCAGGAAGTCCACCAATATGCTGCAATACACGGTTTTATTTACAATTCTGGTCAACCCTAGTGTTCCTCTGCCTCCTAGTCACGTTGCCTCCCTCCTTAATCCCACCTATAATTCAGGCAAAATGTTTGGAGGCAACATGATGCATTTTCTTACTTCTCACTGCTTTCTTTTGACGCAGGAAAAGCAAGTGGCCCTCAACTTTGTTACCTGCCCAACCTGTTTGTGTAAACATACATACTTAGTGGGCAGAGATGCACCAGCAAGAAGAGCAACGTGGCCCTCAACTTTGTTACCTGCCCAACCTGTTTGTGTAAACATACATAGTGGGCAAAGGCGCACCAGCAAGAAAAGCAACGTGGCCCTTACTTTCTTACCTGTCCAAACCTGTTTGTGTAAACATATTTGGGCAAAGGCGCACCAGCATCTCAGATCATGCCCTCTCTTCTGAATGCCACAAACACCGGGCTCATCAAGATAAAAAGCACTATATCAAACACCAGCACATCTCGACCTTCTACCTACTAGCCTTGCCTTCCACACATCATGATACGTTGCCACACACACACACACACACACACACACACACACACACACACACACACAACACACATACACACACACACACCTGCACAATTTGATCCTTGCGGGCCTCCTGATCTCTCTGCCTTTGCTGCGCCTGCTGCTCCTGCTGCCTCAGTCGCGCAGCCATCTCCGCCTCACTCTTCTCCCCGCCACTGCGCAGATCTGTCTGTGCGTCCATCGGTCCAATCACGGCATCTATGATGCGGGAGCGCACATCATCGTTGGCATCCTCAGTCCCTCCAGAGCCACGCGTGCGGCTCCCGCTCCAGCTGCTGCTGCTGTTAACACTGCTGCTGTCACTGCTGCTGCTTTCGGCTCTGAAAGCATCGCTGCTGCCACTCCTATTTCTGCTGCTCTTATTGCTGCTAAATGCGGCTTTAAAAGCATCCCTACTGCGACTCACGTCGTCCTCCCTCTGGGACCCCTTTGCCTGCTGCTGCTGCTGCTTGGCCTCATCTTGCTGCATCTCTTGCATCATACGCTCTCGTGCCTGCGTGCGTGCATGTGTATGCATGTGAATGCATGTGTGTGTGCATGTGTTTGCATGCAAATGCATGTGTGTGTGACATACGTGTCATTACATTCATGCTTTCACACTTCCACTTTGGCATCACACGCTCACGTGCTTGCGAGTACTTAAATACTAAAAGTTAAGTTGTCATACACACCCATGCGTATGTTCTTGCGTCACACACGTTCTAGTGCCTGTGTGTAGAGTTTTGTACAGGTGCTATCACTGTCAAGCTTTTGCTCTTGCGTCATACACACTATTGCACCTGTGTGTGTATATGCTGTGTGTGTGCGTGTGTGTGTGTGTGTGTGTGTTTACATGAATTATAGCTGAATTTTACGTAATCAAAGATCTTTGAGATTGAATGCGGAGGCATACAATTGAAATATTAAACAAGTAAGCTTGTAATGAAAGACTACCTTTTAAACACGCACGCACAAGCACATACACCCCCCCCCCTTTCACACACATGCATGTCAAAGTTAAGTTACGGGACAACATACACACATACACAAACATCCACGCACCCACCCACCCACCCACAATACTGCGACCTAGTTACCAACCACCTACCTGCTTGCCCAACATTTCTTCAAGAGACCCTAGGTCACCGAGGTCACCCACAACTCGGCTTGACCATCCCTTGGGTAAGGGCAACAACCCTCCCTGAACAGCCTGTGCGTGCATGTGAGCAATTATGTGCGTGTATACATATGTGTTTGTGTGTGTACATGTGTATTGGGCATTGCATTGTGTAAACCTGTTGAACATTTTGTTGAAATGCTCATGAATGTCAGCCATTGAATGACGGTAAGGGAAAGGCCACATCTTTATTTGTTGACATTTCTGGCTTTGTGTGCGGATCCTTGGCTTTGACATGAGCAGGAGTAATTACCATCACCTCGCTCAAGCATAAGTGTGTGTGTGCGCGTGTGAGTGTGTGTGTGTCTGCCTATGAGTGTGTTTGTGTGTGTGTGTGTGTGTGTGTGTGTGTGTGTGTGTGTGAGAGAGAGTGTGTGTGTGTGTGTTTGTGTGTTTGTGTGTGTGTGTGTGTGTGTGTGTGTGTGTGTGTGTGTGTGTGTGTGTGAGTGCTCAAGCGTAAAACTCCCTCAGAAGAGCAGCCTTTGCTTGCACTGTAATGCATCTAATCAAAACAGCGAGAACAAAACAGCGTCAGCCTCCAGAAGACAGACAAGACAACGCAATTCAATTATTATATCATAGGTAATGCACGAAAGCCTCACTTCAGCATCAAAAGGGGAATCAGGAAGCACCAGAACAGAGAACAGCACCTAATCTAACAGACAGCCAATGGAGTCATATAGAGCGTAGTTTGATACATTAGAAGTAAAGTCCACTTCAGCATCAAAAGAGGGATCAGGAAGCACGTCAGCAGAGGAAGCACATTAGTAGAAAACAGCACCTAATCTAACTAACAGACAGCAATAAAGTAATCTGAAATGTAGTTATACTTTAAAAGTAAAGTTCACCTCAGAATCAAAAGGAGAGTACGGAGGAGTATCAGCTTGCGGCGCAGTCCCTGCTCCCTCTCCCGCATGCTCCTGTCCCTGTTGCGATGGGCCCTTGTGTTGCCGTTTTTGGTTTTCAGCTGCTGCTGCTGCTTTTACTGTTGATGGTGGTGGTGGGCGCGAGGAGGAGCGCGCTTGCTGCTGCTGTTGCTGTAGCAGCTGCTGCTGCAATTTTTGCTGCTTGTAGTACTTTTGCTGCTCGCGCTCATCCTGTGTGTGTGTGTGTGTGTGTGTGTGTGTGTGTGTGTGTACAAGCGCAGGAGATGCAGGGAACCGTGAAATCGAAAAGCAGACAATACAGTTTTTTGAACCAAGGCACTTGCAGGATCATGGTGACCCTGAGGTGACTCTGGATTGACGGATAGAGCGAAGCAGTAAGTTGTTCCCTTTGATGAAGTTGTTATGTGCAAAGTAGCACTCAAGCGAAACGGAAAAACGATTTTTGAGTGACCTACGTAGGCAAAATGGAAAACGAAGTTAAGTCACCTACGTAGGCGGAATGGAAAATGAGATTGAGTGACATATGTATGCGGATTGGAAAATGAGATTGAGTGACCTACGTAGGCGGAATGGAAATCAAGAGTGAGGACCTACGTAGGCGGAATGGAAATCAAGATTGAGTGACCTATGTATGCGGAATGGAAATCAAAATTGAGGACCTACGTAGGCGGAATGGAAATCAAAATTGAGGACCTACGTAGGCGGAATGGAAATCAAGATTGAGGACCTACGTAGGCAACGACAATTGCTTCTTATGTCAACCTTGGCAACAACAAGGAAGTGAAGAGAGGCGGAAGGACTGAGAGAACACTGTTAGGGTAGTCAAAGGACAACAAATTAGTATTGGGAACGTGCCAAGCAAATGGGGTGCCATGCAAATGGGCGAACATGGGCCAAGCAAGTTGGGTGCGTGGACACCAAGCTCATAGCTTTAGAGTGTAAGCAGGTGACTTAAGTTTTTAGAAAGCAACTCTGCAGGTTCTGTTCGTGCACAGGAAAAACAGCGGAAGCTGTCTCACTCAGATACAGGCAACATCTGCATGGTCAGCATGTGCATTCATGCCCGCACTTCAAGACACCCCTGCGCTTCAAGACACCGCACACATGTTAACAGAAGAATTAGAGGCACTTCAAGACACCGCACACATGTTGACAGAAGAACTAGAGGCACTTCAAGACACCGCCACACCTGCACTTCAACACACCCCTGCACTTCAAGGTATACATGTTAACAGAAGAACTAGAGGCCTAGCTCAATTATCTATGTGAACTGCCAGGCAACATATTTAGGGTTGGCCAGAGCCCTCTATATACGTGTATGATCATGTCTTTATTAATTCTCTGCAAAGAATACCTCATATGCACCGTATATTATATATGCACCGTATATATACGCATATGCACGCACGTATGCACCGTATATATACGCATATGCACCGTATAATATATATATATTAGGGCAGACTGGTTTCCGGTGTCTCTGTGTTGATTATGTCACTTCGTGCCATTATGTTAGTTATCCCCATATAATATTAGGGGATAACTAACTGATCCTCAGTCGCCAGGTGGCTATTCTCGCTTCGCTCGCTTGTTTTGTAATTTCACTGTCACCGTGGGGGTCGCCGTGGGCAGACCGGGAAATGAGCAATCACTGTGCTGCACAGCTGCCAGCCCCAACATTCCCACGCGACATAACAGACACCCCGTATGTCAAACTACCTGCACAATACCCGTTCCTTACACGCGCATCATACATGGACCCATGGACCAAACAGCAATATAATTTTGACATAGAAACACCAGCACACGATACTATATACCGCAACCGTCGCCAATACAATGATTATATACACGAGAGACTCAAGCAAACGACAGAACTAGAGCAGGCACTCCAACTCATATGAAAAGGTACTCTACGGTAGTATTACCGTAGAGTACCTTTGCGATACACCTTTGAGATGGTCTCAAAGTGCAAGCGACACCAAGTCGAGATAATATATGCATATAAAGGGATCGGCATTTGCTTCATCCTATATAGCGCTATAATATTTTTCAAATATAGCGCGTGTCAAAATTGAAATATTCGAATCGCTTCAATACGGCTCATGCCCACGCTTCGACTTCGGCTTGAATTCGTCCTTGGGCGTTCATAGAACACAAACACGTACCCTTTGGAGTGCTGTAGGCACCACATACCATGGGAAGACCACCACAGGGGATCATGAGCACCAGTAATGTACCAGCCAAGATATCTTAAGCACCACTAGGAACAAATGCACAGACATGCCTGCACTTGCACACAAGTGCTGGCATACACACCTGCAGTGCTTGCACGCACGCACGCACACTCACGCACGCACACATACACACACACACATGCACCGCACACACGCACGCGCACGCACACACACAAAACACACATAGCACACACACACACATGCATGCACGCGCACGCATGCACGCGCACACACGCATGCACGCGCACACACACACACACACGAGCGCACGAGCACGCACGCACACGCACACACGCACGCATGCGTGCATGCGTGCATGCACGCAAACAAGCACGCACGTACGTGCACACACGCACGCACGCATGCACTCGCGGGCGCACACACACACAAACGCACACACTTGCACGCACGCATGCACGCGCACACAGGCACACACGCACACACGCACATAAGCATGCATGCACGCACGGCTCAGTCTTGGTCCAACACTTTGGCCAGGGGGACATGCTGTTCTACAGGCTTGCCTGTGTCCACACGTGTGTGTGGCACAGAACCACAGGTATTGCGCTATGTTTGGGACCTAAATCCCGCCAGAGCTCGACAGAACCAATTTTTCGAATTAAATTTTTTGCCAGGGAGTAGTGTACACAGTACCCTGCATGCCTTCCAAATCCGATGCCATAATTCCTTCGGCAAGGGGGAGTTCTGGCAGATATAGCGGCTGAAATATAGCACAATATAGCGCTATACGCCGATCCCTATGCATATATATTCTAGGTTCTGGCCGACCCTAAACATATAACTATATAACATCACGGCTGCAGCCCAGCTATGCGTTCGCAGGGAACAGAGGCAAATATTTAGCCCAGGCACCTTGACACATGTAAACAGGCAATGTTTTAGCTCAGGCACCTAGACACACGTAAACAGGCAAGTATTTAGCTCAGGTACCTTGACACACGCAAATGACAATTAGTTAGCTCAGGCACCCTGACACATGCAAAAGACAATCATTTAGCTCGGGTACCTTGACACGTGCAAAAGGCGATTACTTAGCTCAGGAACCTTGGCACATGCTAGAGGCAATTAATTCAGCTCAGGCACCTTGACACGCGCAAAAGGCGATTACTTAGCTCAGGAACCTTGGCACATGCTAGAGGCAATTATTCAGATCAGGTACCTTGACACGCGCAAATGACAATTAGTTAGCTCAGGTACCTTGACACATGCAAAAGGCAATTATTCAGCTCAGGCACCTTGGCACATGCTAGAAGCAATTACTCAGCTCAGGCACCTTGGCACGTGCAAAAGGTGTTTACTTAGCTCAGAAACCTTGGCACATGCTAGAGGCAATTAGTTAGCTCAGGCACCCTGACACACGCAAAAGACAACTTTTTACCTCAAGCACCCTTACACACGCATAAGGCAATTATTTAGCGCAGGCACCCAGACTCATGCAAGAGGCAATTATTCAGCTCAGGCACCTTAACACACGCAAACAGGCAACTATGTAGTGCAGGCACCTTGACACATGCAAAAGGCAATTACTTAGCTCAAGCCCCTTAACACACGCAAAAGGCAATAAATTATTTAGCTCAGGCACCCTGACACACGCATAACCAGATCCATATTCACACGTCATGGGCAACACTGACCTTGACTGCTGCAGCCAATACGTCTCCAAGCCGGCGTGGTCCGTCCTGTGGGGTTCATGCAGCAGCCGTTGATTTTTGTGCAGCAGTTGTTGGATATTATGCAGCAGCCGTTGATGTTTATGCAGTGGCCGTTGTATCTCAAATAGCAGCTGGTGTTTCTCATACAGCAGCCATTGTTGCACGTGCAGCAGCCGTTGAGTTTTATATAGAGGCTGTCGACTTTTGTGAGTGTCAGCAGATATACAGAAAGGAAACAGGAAAGAACATTTCCTGCAATGAGTTCTACAATGCATGGAGTCAGTGACACCGTTTCCTTTATTGGTGTGTGGAATGGATATAGCTACCTGACTCAATTTTTTTCACCTTAGCAATTGGTTCAAAAGAGGCGCGTCCACACACCCACACCCACACCCACATACACACACGCACACACAGATACACACACACATATGTACACACACGCATTATCACACTCAATAATGTTGAGGGTCACATAAGCAAGCGCCTCTTCATGAATCTAGCCCCTGTCCTGAATTCAAATTTTTGTCTGTGCCTTCCTCTGGATCAAGGGATAAAATGGCTGAAGCCCAAGTGCTTGGCATAGGCGGTCACATCAGGCTGTCAGCTTAGCTCAACATGATCTAGACTCACATAACGGCACTGTGTGCATGAACGTTACTATTCTGTACCATGTCCTATACCTGAATCCAATTTCACTGGTCCACGGGAACATATGCTCGCCTACTCATCACACAATCTTTTCTTTGAAGTTAAATATATGGTCGATTATATCATGCTATAATGTGCACAGAGTTCTTCGCTCAACGTGATCTAGACTCACATAACGGCACTGTGTGCGTGAACGTTACTCTTCTGTACCATGTCCTATACCTGAATCCAATTTCACTGGTCCACGGGGACATATGCTCGCCTACTCATCACACAGTCATGTTCTAAAGTTCAATATATGGTCAAATATATTATGCTTTGCTTCAAATTGTTAGTACAAGCACCATACGTGAACGTCTCATTTTCAAGCTACCCAAACTGGTACTGGCACACAAGTTTAGGCGCACCTGCTCAAGTGCCCTGCACCTGCTGACCTTAGTCAAGCTCAACATTAGATGCATATTCTTTTTCATGACGCAAACTGCTCACAAACTCTGGCACGCCTGCTCACGTGCAATGCACCCAACGACCCCAGCCAAGCTCAACATTAGATGCACCGTTTCTTTCTACACAATCTTTTTAGACGTGCAGAAGTATGCACAAGAGACACACCTGCTCAAGCGCCATGCAACCAATGACCCCAGCCAGGCCGCAGTTGTCAAACAATTCAAGGATGGTGGCTTGTGCCTTGACGCTGCAGTGTATTGAGGCATTGGGACACAGATGTGGGATTTAAATTGTGAGTAAATGGACGTGAATTTGAGATTGTGAACAATTTAAACAATTCAAGGATGGTGGCTTGTGCCTTGACGCTGCAGTGTATTGAGGCATTGGGACACAGATGTGGGATTTAAATTGTGAGTAAATGGATGTGAATTTGAGATTGTGAATAATCTAAACAATTAAAGGATGGTGGCTTGTGCCTTGACGCTGCAGTGTATTGAGGCATTGGGACACAGATGTGGGATTTAAATTGTGAGTAAATGGACGTGGATTGAGATTGTGAATAATTTAATATCCCAAGGATGGTGGTTTGTGCCTTGACGCTGCAGTGTATTAGGCATTGGGACACAGATGTGGGATTTAAATTGTGAGTAAATGGACGTGGATTGAGATTGTGAATAATCTAAACAATTCAAGGATGGTGGCTTGTGCCTTGACGCTGCAGTGTATAGAGGCATTGGGACACAGATGTGGGATTTAAATTGTGAGTAAATGGATGTGAGTTTGAGACGATTCAAGGATGGTGGCTTGAGCCTTGACGCTGCAGTGTATTGAGGCATTGGGACACAGATGTGGGATTTAAATTGTGAGTAGATGGACGTGGATTGAGATTGTGAATAATTTAAACAATTCAAAGATGGTGGCTTGTGCCTTGACGCTGCAGTGTATTGAGGCATTGGGACACAGATGTGGGATTTGAATTGTGAGTAAATGGACGTGGATTGAGATTGTGAATAATTTATATCTCAAGGATGGCGGCTTGTGCCTTGACGCTGCAGGGTTTTCGACATTTTGACACAGATGTGCGATTGGGGTTGTGAGTGATCAATGGCTCAAGGGTGGTGGCTTGTGCCTTTGTGAACATTTCATTACTAAGGGTGGCCAGTACCATACACATACGGTGCAAATAAGGCAATCAGCAGGGATTTCTCCAAATGTGCGGCCATATATGGCGCATATTTACAGAGTTAGCCATTCCTATTGAATCATTAGGCATTGGAGTTGAGTTTGCCCGATGCTGGCTAGGTTCAATCAAACAGTCCTAAAACATGCAAAGTCAAATTGACGCGCACACTTAGGGTTAGATAAAAATATGCAAAGGAGGCATGCAAGAAACACATGCAAAGTCAAGAATCACGTACACACCTAGGGCTAATACAACACTATTAGCTTGTCCCCTCTGAAGTTTCTCCCAAGATAGCTGGAGCGTGATTCAGTTTTGCCAGGCAAAGCGAAAGATCAGAGGTTCAGGAGATGAAACATCCTTCACCTTTTCTTAAACTCTTAACAGAGGAGACGTGTAGGTTGGGTTAAATGAGCCCTAAAACCCAAAAAATTGTAAGGTGGCATACAAGGAACACCTTTGGATAATTGAAAGAAAAGGCGTGGCCTGCAGACATGCACGATGCTGGTCAACCCTTTTAACCCTATTTTAAGCCATCAGAAAATGAATGGACCAGGATGCAAGTTTGATGACGATGCTGAGCGTGGTTTAAGAAGCACCTTGGCTGAAACGCCGAAGGAGGCAAAGGCGCGCACACATGCAACTCCCCCCTTCCCACAAACACACTCGTGCACGTACACACACGCGCACACACACGCACACGCGCGCACACACGCACACACGCACACACACGCACACACACATATACACACACAACGCACACATTTGAGGAATGCGCTTCCTTGTTTTGCAAATTACCATTAAGCACACTAATCCTCTGCTTCACCCTTAACAAAAACAAGTAATAAGTGGTCATCACCGTGTAGCCTCTAAACATGTAAGACATGACACACACGCACTGGTGCCAGATAACATCACCGTGCATTCTAAACCCCTCTCTCTTTCCAAAAGACGTTTTGTTATGCAGCCTCTGTTTAAGATGAAACACACGCACCTGGTGCCAGATGACAGCACCGTGCATTTTAAACCCCTCCCTCTTTCCAAAAGACGTTTTGTTATGCAGCCTCTGTTTAAGAGGAAACACACGCACCTGGTGCCAGATAACATCACCGTGCATTCTAAACCCCTCTCTCTTTCCAAAAGACGTTTTGTTATGCAGCCTCTGTTTAAGATGAAACACACGCACCTGGTGCCAGATGACAGCACCGTGCATTTTAAACCCCTCTCTCTTTCCAAAAGACGTTTTGTTATGCAGCCTCTGTTTAAGATGAAACACACGCACCTGGTGCCAGATAACATCACCGTCCATTCTAAACCCCTCTCTCTTTCCAAAAGACGTTTTGTTATGCAGCCTCTGTTTAAGATGAAACACACGCACCTGGTGCCAGATAACATCACCGTGCATTTTAAACC
>Ga0307968_1003457_pt1 | contig 13103 bp, 12 predicted proteins | sample OrgLakmetagen650_FD_201834 | JGI IMG/M metagenome (GOLD analysis project Ga0307968, IMG submission 201834) | Saline water microbial communities from Organic Lake, Antarctica - #650 | ecosystem: Environmental > Aquatic > Non-marine Saline and Alkaline > Saline | place: Antarctica: Organic Lake... | reverse complement strand
GGTTGCCTGATGTCCAGAGGTACTCTAGCCTGCCTTCTCTCTGACTCCAACTTATAAGGTTAGGCCTTTTTCTGTCTGTTCTTCACACACACTCTTAGCTTGTGCTCTTGCGAGCGTGGGCCAATTTATCAGACTGTGGTTTTTCAAGGAGGGTTTTTCTGTTTAGGCAGGAGTTTTCCTTTTCCCAGTCTTATAGGTTTTTTTTCCTTCATTCTGTCAGGCCCTTGCGCCCTTGCTGAGGACCGTGTAACAACCCCCACCAAAAAAAACAAAACAAAAAAAAAAACTGCGTGGGTGTGAGTTGTATGTACGAGCTGTTCAAAATCGGCGTGCTATTCCCATGCAAGAGTTTACTGCAGATTTGAAGCATAGGATGAGAGGTGTTTGGAGAGACGCTGAAATGGTGGACCCCAACACGCACAACAACAAACTGGCCACTTACCATTCTTGGTCTGCCACCCCTTTTTCTAGACATGAGCGTATGCCGATTAATGTACCACGCTCAACTGCCCTCGCTGGCGGATATAGCTGTGTAACCCTTACCCCCTTAATGTACCACGGTATCTCCATCTTGATCTGTCCAAACATGTTATGCGCAATATAAGTAGATTCCGCTTGCGTGCGTATACTTTGAAAGTTGAGGCAGCAGCGTGGCTTGAAGATGGTTCTTGCGTATGTGACCAATGTCCTGGTGAAGATGAACATGCTCGGATTGAGGTGCATGCTCTTTTACTTTGCCGAAACCATTGAGTTCGTGAGCTGCGGAAACATTTTTCTTCTGTCTACCTTTTTTGAGGCCTTTTCAGCAGCCCAAGCAACCCTTTTTGCTGCAACAGGTCAACAACCAACTTGTTCATGATTTCCTTTCTCAGCGGAACAATAGACTTTTTCTTTCTGAGCTTATGGATTTTTTTGTGGCTGGCCGAGACCAGTCAGCAGCCGATCAGCCAAACAACCTGGCTGAAGGTCACCCCCCATTGCAACCATTGTTAGTCCTTGATCTGACCAAAAGCAGCAACCTCGGATTCTGTGGAGATTTATGGAACATGAGCAATTGCATTACATCAGCGTCAAGCCGTGTTTGAAAAATACAAGCTAGTGCTAAAATCACTTCTGGCCAGCTGACTTCTGCTTCTTCTTCTGCATCTGCTTGGCGTAGAACTCCAGCTCCTTGCCTGCGCAGCACACATTAAGGGCAGAGGTATTAATCACACTTGAATTAACTGGTCCTGGACAGATCAGGGGGAAACCAGCTTACAAAACTCATTGTTCTTGATGCTTGGCATGTAAATTCAAGACCAAGACTGGGCACAAAATCAACAGTGCCTTAATTTGGCACGAGCGGTGGTACTTGATCTATCCATCATCTGTCAACGGCAAAACCTGGCACAAAATTCAAGAGACTGCAACAGTTTCTGTCAATCAATAATTTATTTTAGGTGCAGGAGCAGGCCCTGCGCATTTCAGTTGTAAGTCGGCACAATGCAAACCGGTTCTATTTCTCCACATTGCATCGGAAAATATGGTGTATATGATTTGCCAGCGAGGCTTGTTAATATAGGCCGTCAATATAATTGGTGGATTACGGTTAAGAAAGCACTTAGTGAAAGTTGCACAGATTGAGCAGGAGGGTGTTTTTTTTATTACGACACGTATACTTTTTGGGGTGGACACCCCTGAGGGACCCCCCCCCCCAAACCCCCCTTCCAGTGCCCCACCCGAACAAAAAAGGTACCAATCTGCTCCTTTTTGAAGCAGGCATCCATCTGCATACTCATCAAGACCTGAAACTGAAGTGTTGCAGAGTTATGGGGCAAAAACTGAGATACGGACGCCCATGCACACGTGACCACCAGGCACCCATAACTGGCTTGCACAGTCCCACATTGCTTCTATTTCTTCAGAATTCCACTGACTATCTCATGCTGGCACAATCCTGTAAGTATGGGGTTAATTGCTGCTTCGTTGGCTTGACTCACCCCGCGGCCTGCACCTGAGTGCGTGTGCCTTGACTTTTGGACATGTCCACAGACCCCCTCTTTTACCCAATTTACTCAAAAAGGGTGCCAATCGACTGACGGATTGAGCTGAGGATTCCGAAAATGTTTAAAGTTTCGTAGGAGTGAACTTTTGGAGGAGGGGTCCAAAAAAACTCTGGACCCCCCCCCCTCCTCCGACTAAACCGAATTTCCCACAAAAATGGACACCCTATTTTCTGTCGAGGCTTTGACATCAGTGACGTCGAAGCTCGACCTCGTCGAGCCTAGAGGCTGGCACACCCTTTATTATAAGACCTTCTCAAGTCAGGTGCACATTGTGAGGATACAAGGAGATAGGATTAAGAGCTGGCTGCCCGAAAGGGAGCAACATATTTTGTTCAATTGAAACAAGGGCTTCCTCCAAATAAAAGCGTGCATTGATCAACGCCCGTAACAGTAGAATTCAGCAACATTTGGACCAGCTGCCCCTGTACAAGGACCTATAGTTGACAGGCATTCCAAGCAAGAATCTGTCAGCAAATCTTTGCGGGTAGCATGACAAAGGAGAGAGTCATAATAGGGAACAGAGCCGTGGACACGTGTTAACCATGAAATAAAGTTTCCCTAACAAGGAATCAATCATTAGCGTGCGTGAGCAACGCGGTTGGCACAGCATAAAAACATGCCAACATGTTTGCTCATGCACGTTAACGAATGATTTTCAAGACTCTTACATCAGGTATACTCTTACATCAGGCTGTAAAAAACGCAAGTGCTCCGTGTGCATACAGTTGGTTTATATATTTCTAGATAGTTATCATGGCATTGAGCAGAAAGGACGCACAGATGCCTGTCACAATGAATAACGTGCTTAATCACAAAGTTATCTGTTGTGTTTCATTTCTCTAACACTGTCGGATAGCAGGGCCTTGAACCAACATCCTACCCACCAATTTGGGAAAATAAATGCTGATTTTCCGGAAGGGCTGCAGCATCCCACCTTCTTCCTTACATATTGTTTCAGCTTCTCAATTAAGGAGGCTTACTTGATTGAGGATTGGTATTGATCAAAGCGGTGCAAAACTGCGCCATGCACTTACTCCAAATGCCACCCATGTATGTACAAGCATGACGTTTAAACATACCTTCCAAGATGTAGCCATCGCAGCGGCCACACTGTCCGGGGCGGGAGGCGATGCATGCATACAAGCGGCCAGTCGTGAACTGCTCAGCCACAAGAGGGTCAATCTTGCGGACCTGGAGGCGCTGCTTGAGCTTGCGCTTCACGTGGTTGGAGGCCTGTGACGTGTGCATACACGTGCGCGGACAATGCTTATATGAGGGGCACCACAGCCCGTACGATTAGTGTGTATACACATAAGCATGGACACGCTCTCGTGGACACACATACACACAAACACGTGCGCATGCGCATGCAACATAAACACACGTGCACAAGCATGCATGCACACGCACACATACACACACACACCCGGTTGTACATTGACACACACGCACGTGCATAAACCTGCACACACAGTGCATAAACCTGCACACACACACACAAACACACACACAGAGTTGTGCGACGCTCTTGAGCAAGGCGTGACTTACCTTCATCTCGTCGACCTTCTTGGGCTCCTCCTTGCCCTTGAGGCCCAGCTCGTAGCCGTAGTGCTGCTGGTACCAGGCCTTGAAGGGCGTGGCGTCGACCTGCACGATCGCGTTCTTCACCAGCGTCTGCGTTCGCACCAGCTCGTTGTTGGACGCGTTGTACACCACATCCATGATGCGGGTCTTGCGTGCAACGGCCTGCAGGAAAAGAGAGGAGGGGGCAGCGGGGGACGCTCAGAATGAGGGGAAGGAAAGCAAAATCATGGCCTTTCCCCTTTCACTGAAGCCGTAATCTCACAATGGAGCTACTGCTGCTGCTGTTGCTGCTGCCTGTGCTGTTTGCTGTGTTGCAGCCCCCAGAAGGAAGGGAGGGGCTTGCATTGAAGGTGTCTGCCCACCTCAGTGCCCCATGCAAAGTTGCCAGCGTCCAGACGCAGGGCCCGGAACTTCTCGTTGCCTCCACGCACGCGGACCTTGCGGACAGCGACGTGAGATGAGAGCTTGGTGTTCGCCGCTTGGCGTCCCATCTCGTATCTGTGCAGGGAAAGGGAGAGGAGAGGGTTTGGTGGAGGTGGAGGAGGGGTGCAAGTGCAGACTGTCATGGATGCTGCACTACAGCCATGGTCTCTGCTGTAGTCTGGATGAATGAAGAGCTGCTGCTGCTGCTGCACAAACAACACAATTGCTTTTCCCCGCTCACTTCTTCTTCTTGCGCCATGTCTTCTTCCTTCCTCCCGTTAGCCGCCTCTTGTGCTCTGAATCTCGAGAGATACCTGCAGCATTCGGAAGAGGGGCAGGGTCAGGGCTCAGACAGGCTTGCAGACGGCCGCCAAGTACGGGCACGCGCGCGCAGTAGCGATAATAGCTCACCCATATTGGCGGTGGCTCCCTTGCTATTTAGCAAGACGTTGTAGAGAACGATTTTCAGGCCGAAACTCACTTAAGCCCGGAAACAACCGAAAATACAACCGAAACCAAAACCAAGTGTTCGCCCCATGAATCAACTCAGCGTTCAAAAGGGACAGGAATGCGAATGAAATACTAGTCGACATACAAGGCGGGGCGGGGAGGGTGACATTGACGTCTCCGCATGATATTTCAGGGTTTGGAGCCATGACTTGACATTGTGGGCGTCGGTGTTTAAACCTGCTAGAATTTTATGAGAGGATGTAAAAATTTAGAAAATGTGCCTGCCTGATACGGCGGTCATGCAGTTAGGCCTGACGTGTAGGTGTAGACAGTTTTTGGTCATGGTAAATGAGGAAAAATGACTGATGGTAAGCTAGACCATGGTAAAAAAATTGTTTAGGTCGCTGAGGAGCTGCAATCAGTCAGAAACAGCAGATTACAAAAAAAGGCGATACAAATACACTTTCCAAATCTCCAAATAATGTCCAGACCCACATTTCAGATTTAGGCGTCTACTGCTACAATGCTGATCAATAATATCATGCTCGAGCTAGATTGATCCTCCTCACCCAACAAAAAAAGAACAACGTTCATGATTCATGATAAATGAGGATCCAGTGAGCTGTCAGCCATGCGCTCCGGTTGACACCTAGCCCTTTAATTCACAGCCGCTCTTTATTTAGAGCAATGAAACCCCTGTCAGATCCTCTTTGCCACTCAGTGTTGCAAATTCGTGTAGGTAGATTCCCTTTAAAGAAATTTCTTGATGACTTTGTTTAGTGACATGGCAATGCAACTTGAAGCTGGAGTATTTCTTGTGCAGGAAATTGTTGCCCAAGTTCAGTAGCAGAGGTGTACTGGTGAACAGAATGAAGTGCTACATCCATCTCTGAGAGAGTTGTACTGGTGAACTGAATGAAATGCTACATCCATCTCTAAGATTATATCACAGCGTGTGACCCGTTTATCCAAGACATACCTCAACTTATTGCTTAAGCTTTGATACCAAGTGTAGCATAGCGGCTAAACGGTTAACGTAATCAGCGATAAGTAAATCGTACTTATGCATGTTACAGATTGCTATTTATATTACAACCACCTCACATAATCGAGCATGCCATCAGCAAAAACCTTTGAGGTGTGTCTTGGATAAACGGGTCATTAAGTTAAGGTCCTCAGTTCGTCCTTTGGCCCGCAAAAACGGTGTTTTTGCGCTCGTTTTATTCTTCTTCTGCCGCTCCAAATAAATGGACTCCGTTTAAATCGAAGCCACTTTCATGGAACAAACGTACAGGTTGTTTAGGGGATTGCGATATGCTTACGAGGACACAAGCACTTGAGGGTGGGGCGAATGTAACATACATAAGCAAAGTACCTTAAGCTTATCGCAAATTCTCTGGCGGGTTACCATTATTTTGGCCGCTACGCTACACAATCCCCCTCTTCCAGTTGTTAAACCAGTGTAGTTTGCCACACAAGCTTTAAGCATATCCGAGGAAATAATTTGGAGCAGAATGTATGATTAGAAAACAAAAACGTGAGTGCAGAAGGTGCACCTTTTCGCGTTTGAGGTAAACATGTCTGTAACTCCTTCCCGAATTTACATGTGTAATGTTTAGTTGCAAATCCATGTTATCTTTCAGGTTGTTCGGAACGTGCGATCCAGTGAGTTTTGCAAAGGCACTTCCAGACTTGAATGTCCAGATATACGTGATATATTATTATTCATTTGTTGAAGAAGTCAGTTTGCATAGCGACCATTCCCTAGAAAGGTAATTTAATAGAGTCAATAACAAAGAGCCATGCAAGGAACCATGATCGCCCCCTCGGGGCGCCTTGCTAGTGGCCGACCCTTAGCCCCCTCCAGGCCTACCCGAACCAGCTCTCTCCAGGTATGATGGAATTGATGCTGAAATTGCTACTAAGTGGACACGCAGAACTTGCGCTCACTGCCAGCCCCCACCAGCATAAACTGCTTTGAAATTTCCCTGGCCTGCTTCCTCCTGACGCTGCAGGTAACCAATGCCATTACCCGGCAAAAGAAGGAGGAAATCGTGTCTACCATCCGGGAAAACCTCAAGGGCAGCGTCATCGTGTTTGGCATGCGGTTTAAGGGTCTGGATGTGAGTACTTAACCTTGCCGGGGGGAGCAGCAAATTTGGATTGCAGCTAAAATATGAACGACATCACCAGCACGCCTGGCAACAACCAGCCGGTTAAATCCGGCCCGTCTGCCACAACAACCACAAAACACAGGTGCCCACGGTCCAGAAATTCAGGAAGGGGCTGCCCGAGAGCACCAGCGTGTACGTGTGCAAGAACTCGCTGATGCGGGTGGCCACGGAGGGCGAGGACAAGGGCCAGTGGCAACTGCTGGGCAAGGACACGGAGGTGGGGGGCATCTATGCAAGCACTCTGTTCTGCTCCCTCTGGTCCGGACACAGCTCCAGCAGCCCTTGTGTTGCAGGAGCACAAATGAGGCGGAGCATCCCTTCTTGAGACGTTGGTTTGCACCATGTTGTGCAGGGGGAGAACGCCTGGGTGTTCGTTGACGAAGACTCCATTCAGGATACGGTCAAGCACTACTTCAAATTTGAGGAGGAGCTGTTCATTCAAGCAAAGAGGACAGCTGCCAAGGGCGTTGAAGTCAAGCCACCCACAAGCCTCTCCACCATTGTCATGGACGACAAGATCTTGTCAAACACAGAAGTGAGTCCAGTGTGCGTCCTGGCAGGGGGGAACCGGTTTACGGACGTACACCACACACATGCATGTCTGTGCACGTGCGCGCCCACACACACACACACACACACACACACACAGGCATACACACACGAGCACACACATACACACACAGGCATACACACACGCACAGGCATACACACATACATGCACAGGCATACACACACGAGCACACACATACACACACGCACAGGCATAGACACACATACATGCACGGGCATACACACAAAGACACAGATGAACAGGCATGCACTCACGCATAGGAACAGGCATATATAGGGTACACACGCACAGGCATAGACACACATACATGCACGGGCATACACACAAAGACACAGATGAACAGGCATGCACACACGCATAGGAACAGGCATATATAGGGTACACACGCACAGGCATAGACACGCATACATGCACAGGCATACACTCAAAGACACACATGCACAGGCAAAAACACACACAAACACACACAGGTATACACACACAAACACACACGCACAGGTATACATTCAAAGACACACATGCACAGGCATACACTCAAAGACACACATGCACAGGCAAAAACACACACAAACACACGCGCACAGGTATACACACACAAACACACATGCATGCTCACACACACACATACGCACATATGACATGCACGTACGCATGCATGCACGCAAACATATTTGCACAAGCATTTTAATATACATGGTGCCACGTGAGCTCTTCCTTGTTCTTGCTGGCCATCCAAGATATGGATGCTTGGCCTGAGCTAGTTTGTGGGCTTGTAGCAAATTTCAGCACCTATCATCTCATTGCACTGGCCCAGGATAATTAGGACACACTTATGGAACCAGGGCTTTTGCGATGGCATGCTCAACAAGCAGAATGTTCACGCCTTGTTTGTTCGCATGGCATAAAGCAGGCTCAATCTCCCGGGAACCTAGCATGAATACACGCGCATTTTACACGCGCACATGCGTGCGTACGCCTCGCTACATACGCAAACACATACAACTTTCAATACAATGGGCGAGCAACAAGTATGAGAGGGCACACAATACACGCCGGTCTATACATGCATGTGTGTACATACACAAGTGCAGTATCATGCGCTCGCTCTTGACGTTCTCAGCCCACCAATGTTGCTGAAAGCTGGAGCCCCACTTAGCGCGCAATCGGATGTCCATAAGATTATGTTTCAACTTACTCCGCTCTCGAGATGCCTGCTCCTGCGTCCCGCATGTGTAAGGGTGTGCCAGCCTCTCGGCTCAATGAGTGCAGGTTTTAACGATATCTTTATTGTAACACACCAATGAGGGCCTCCATTGGCAAGCCTCAATGGCATAATCATCCACCCTATTTATTCTTGCTTCCACAATGTGTTGACAAATATGTGAAGCGTTGCCCACAACCTTACCTGTAAACGTATATACGGTGCATGCATGGTATTTTAGTAGGGAAACTACCATACGTACGGTCATACAAACGGTTTTGGCCAACCCCAACGTGTGCTATTTACTCACAGTTGAAAGCTTGTGAAAAGATCCCCACCAAGAAGCAGCTGCTGGCCACCATTGCCATGCTCGCCAAGCAGCCCGCCACCAAGATTGCCACCGGCATCAAGCAGGTCCCCACAAAATTGGCAGTGGCTATCAAGGAGGTGAGCAGCGCTGTGTGTGCTACGGCTGGGAGTACTAAATATGTATTTGTAAGTACTGGGTGGTTCCTGTTCTCAAGCAGGTCCCTACCAAGTTGGCAGTGGCCACCAAAGACGTGAGCATCGCTGTGACCGTGTGTGTGTGTGTGTGTGTGATCGTGTACGCCATGGCTAGGTCTTTTGTTATGGCTGTATGTTGCAGTTGTGTGTAGCTGTGTGTGTATAGCTGTGTAGCTGTGTGTGTGTATAGCTGTGGAGCTGTGGCTGTCCCCTGTAGCCAAGCAGATCCCCATTAAACTAGTAGTTGATTAAAATATTAAAGAGGTGACCAGCCCTGTATGTGTATTTTCTGTCTGAGAGAGAGTGCGTATGTGTGTATGGACTGTTCAGCAGGCCTACACCGCCCTGGCAGTAGCTTTCGAATGTGTCTTCAATTCTGTGTGTGATGGCTACAGTCGGCCATTATCGTATGCGTAAAAATTCTAGTACACATATAGATGTCACCTTTAGTTTTCTAGTGTTGCTGCACTGCATCCGTACGATTACAGGCGACCCTACTCATAACCAATACACTCAGGCCTGTGCACTTACGCTGTAATGTTGAATTTCGGATTGTAATTACAGTACCGACCGTAATTACCCCGTACAGTAAGGTCCAAATTACGGTCGGCCAAAATTACGGTGTCAGACCGCACAAGACGGTGCCCTCCGTACAGTACGATTTTGACCGTAATTTGGCTATTTGGCTCCAATTTCAGCCCAAAACAATTGTTAATGAATAAAACACAAATTAACAACCAGGAATCAAGTATTGTACAGATAATTATTCATTCCGCACCCAGGAGGCTGCAGAAAGGAAAGCTTTTGGACGACACGTGTCAAATCAATTAAAATTTATATATTTGGAATCCTGGCGTCGAGAGCTATCAATTGGTATATATATGGGTCCAATCGGAGGGTTCCAGGGGGGTCCAGAGTTTTTTGGACCCCCCCTCCAAAATTGTACTGGGTCACTCCTACGAAGTTTTAAATGTATCATCGGAATCCTCAGCTCAATCCCAGTCGATTGGCACCCTTTTTGAGTAAATTGGGTAAAAGTGGGTCTGTGGACATGTCCAAAAGTCAGAGGCACACGGACTCGGGTGCAGGCCGCGGGGTGAGTCAAGCCAATGAAGCAGCAATTGACCCCATACTTACAGGATTGTGCCAGCATGAGATAGTCAGTGGAATTCTGAAGAAATAGAAGCAATGTGGGACTGTGCAAGCCAGTTATGGGTGCCTGGTAGGTCACGTGTGCATGGGCGTCCGTATCTCAGTTTTTGCCCCATAACTCTGCAACACTTCAGTTTCAGGTCTTGATGAGTATGCAGATGGACGCCTGCTTTAAAAAGGAGCGGATTGGTACCCTTTTTGTTTGGGTGGGGGCACTGGAAGGGGGGTTTAGGGGGGGGGCCTCACCTCAGGGGTGTTTACCCCAAAAAGTAAAGGTGTCGTCCAAAAATAAAAAAAACTGCCTCCTGCCGCACCCCAATTTAAAGTTTTGCAATTCCGCACCCAATTTGCACCCCTTTCAATAATTATTATTATCCTATCGCAGAAATTCACAGGGCCAAACAACCCCTGACGTGGCCTTAGACCTTACCATTGCTTCATTAAATGCATAAATTTTACTTTTGCAAAAGATAATGACCACAGGGTGGGCTGTTGCTGCCCTCTGCATGCAAACATGAGCCTGGCAGGTTGGTACTACCCAAGCAAGACTTGTCAAACTGCTCAAAAAGCTCACTGCACTCTAATTGCTTGTCAAAGCTCATTCCAAGTTCTCGTTCCAACTCTGTTTGCGCGCAACTCGCACAACTTGTGCTCGCATCCCAATCATTTAACAATCTAATCCATGCCCTCTTTCTCCTCATCCCCACTGCCCTCCCCATCGCTCTCTTCCTCACTGCTCTCCCCCTCATCCTTGCTGTCAAAAATTATTAAATAAATCGCTCAAAAGTAATTAATTTTCACTAATCCGCACCATCCGCAGCCCCAAAAATATATAAATTCCTGTCCGCAGTTAGCCGCACCTCTCAAAAACAATATTTTTGCAGCGTGATATATTCTCTGTGCGGTACTGCATCCGTCTTTGAGTTTCCATACAAGCCATCGCTGGGCCCTTCCCCCGAGCTGATGCAGCCCCAATCCAGCCTCAAGGGTCGTTCAGGGAAGCATTGTGTGGCGTCAGCACATGGGAGGAGCACAACGGGGAGCGAAAATGGGAGGTTTTGGGGTGGAGAGTCCTTTCTGAGGCCATATTTGCACCAACAGTGCCAGCCTGGCACCGTGCCGTACACCGTACAGTAAATTGCCGTAATTATGGTAAATTACGATCCTCCAAATTCGTAATTACGCAATTACAAAATTACGGTACGTACAGTACAAAGCGTACTGTACTGTACAGTGCACAGGCCTGAACACACAGAGACAAATGAGCCCCGAAGAATTCAACAGAAGCAGATCGGCGCCAATTCCTCATCTTCTTTCTTTCCTACGTGCAGATTTCAAAGCTGGACGAGGACAAGACAAAGGTGGTGGGCTCTTTAGACTTGCCCGCAAAGTAGGCATGGTGTTCGAACTCCGGTCAATCATCTCCTACCCTCCTTCTTGTAGTGTTTCGTTAATTTAGCACCGGCTGAGGGCCTGTCTGTGTGGATCAGTAGGGCAAGGGGGGCCATGTGCACGCATATGTGTGCATCCTCAAAACCACACGCATATTTTTCATGTGCAAAGTTGTGGGTTCATGGTTGCTTGTCGAAGTTCTTTCCCCTTTGGGTGGGAGCGTTTCTAGCTAATCATGCATTTTGGCGCGGCAACACTGCTGCAAAGCACTCTCGAAATTAGTTTCTCGTATTCTTTTCACAAGTCTTTATATTTGTCAATAGCATCGCTGTGTCTCGCTCGTGTAACTTTTCATTATGTGGCTTACCTGCTCCGCTTTTTGCTCAGAAGCGTTGAATGGTCAGAGTCACGGTAAGGTAAGGTAAGGTTACATCGCTATATATGTCTCCTTACGAAACTTTGCTTTCGCATTCAAGCTAGATGACTTGACAAAATGAGTTGAATAAGGTAAGGTAAGGTTACATCGCTATATATGCCTCTGGTGGGCATCTGAGCGGAAGCTTGGAAAAAAGCCTGTAACCAAACCAAAAAACGCTAGAAAAACTAAGGGAACAGGGCTAGGCACTTAGCTACAAAAGAGGCAACACCAAAAATATCAGGTTGGTTCATAACGGTCCTCAAACGAGCTGGGCCATCCTCAAACTGAGGTGGGAAGAAAAGCTGATGCTGTGTGCGAAGTCTGACTAGATGTTCATGCGGACAGTCCAACAAAATGTGTTTCTCATCCTGAATAGTGTGCCAGTCACATCTGTCACAGATCCTGAGCTCATAAGGCCTTCTATTCCTGTCATGACGCATTCTTTGGACCAGAATGTTATGGCCAGAAAGGCGAAGGCAAGAAAGTGCGCGGCTAAGGTTGCTGGGAATGTCCAAGCAAAGGTAGAGAGGCAACACAGGCTTTTGATTTTTTTTTCTGTCATCCCACCATCCAGAAGTATTCCCCAAAGGTAAACCGACATGTGTGTGATATGTCCTCATAATTCTGCTGGAATGGTGAGCTTCATGTGGTGTCAAAATGTCAAGATCTCTCCAGCCCCCAATGATGTGTTCACGTAGAGTGAGAGTTCAAACTGTCCTAGATTGATAGTCTGACGAGATCGTATGGCATCCAAAAACTGTTGAGATGTAGGTAAATCTTGGAGCGCATGCAGAACCTGGTAAGCCCATGTATCAATTCTGTTTGCAAGGAGTAAATCAGCCCGCACAATTTTCTCAAGAAGAGGGTTGTTTGAAGAGAGTATACTGTTCCAGAATCTTATGGTGCATCTGAACCAGTAGAAAAAGATGGGCATCTGGCCTGTTTTGTGGAGCACGCAGTGAGTATCAGTACCTTTCTTGACACCCAGGAGTTTTTTCAGGAAGCCAAGATGAAGGACGTGTGCACGGGTGGTTACTGAGGAATCATATGTCAGTGAAAAACTGGTCCATACTTGACATCCGTACAGGCCAGCTGTCAAAGCGAAGACCTGGAAAAGCCACAACATGGCATGTTTTCTGTGTGTGATACCCTTGCTAGAACCGGTTCTGTAAACTCTAGCTATCGCGAG
>Ga0307968_1003453_pt1:0-7500 | contig 13119 bp, 13 predicted proteins | sample OrgLakmetagen650_FD_201834 | JGI IMG/M metagenome (GOLD analysis project Ga0307968, IMG submission 201834) | Saline water microbial communities from Organic Lake, Antarctica - #650 | ecosystem: Environmental > Aquatic > Non-marine Saline and Alkaline > Saline | place: Antarctica: Organic... | reverse complement strand
AGGACACACGAGTTTGAGTGGAGTAAGTATGCGTGTTTGTATGTCAAATGTTGAACTGGAGCACGCTTGCTTCTCTTGTCGGCAGCTGAAGCCGCCGTGTCCATTGCCACAGCAAAAAAAGGCAATTTGTGGCAGAAGGTTGGTCTTGATAAATGTTACCAGGCTCGGACGTTGAGATGTGAGCCTAACTTGGCTGAGTTAGCAAGCACAAGCATGGGGGTGTGCCCTTGTTTATAATAACGAAGATGATCCATTGCACAGCTTGCCCTCTGATACATCAGATGCAGTTGCAATGCTAGAGTACCTTGTCTGTATGATGCCACCCAATGTTGAATGGTCAATCATACTTATCATCATGGTGCAAACCTAGTAGCACTGTGCAAGAAGCGAACATCTGCTGGCACAGAAAGGCGTACTGCTGTCTAATTCTTGGTATTTCAGCAAGGTCGAAAAGGCAATGACACACTCACACAAGGTAAGGCCTCATTCTCTAACGTTCATAAAGAGGCCTAGCTTACACTTGGAACCTGTTGTGTAGTCAAGCTAGCTGCGTAACCAGTTCAGCAGGCCCATGCTTCCCCAACTAGGACAGTAAGCTCGCTACCATTCTGGCGTTCCGGAATGAAACTTGAAGATACATATTGTGGTGCTTAAGAACACAATAACGACACACATTGCAAGAATGTGGTTTGGCAGACTGTGCAGTTTTGTACAAGTTGGAAGCTGGTGCGCATTAACCTGTACGCATGTTGGCAACGCACCTCTGGAATAAAAATATCCTCCGTGCTTCTGAGCCTTTGGGCAGCCTGTGCATGCGCGTGATTATGAAAATGTCTCTTAGATTGGTCTTCAGAATGCATGAATATGTGCCCTTTCAAATTACACAAGCTCTGTGCACCCATGATGCTGCCCCCTTGATGCTGAGTCACCCTCACGAGGATAAGGGATGCACCAAGCCTACAACTGCCTGTGAGGCTGGACCCACGGACTACGGCCAAGACACAAGCTTGCATAATGAATTGCGTGTCGCAGCAAGTAGAGCTAAATATGATGTGCAAGGCTGTGCTTACAAGCACGGACGGAAGGTCACACGTGCATTTGCAACAAGCAGTCGCAAATGCTTTCAGGTCGTGCAGCAAGATGAGCAAGATAGACTGGTTGACATACCCTGAACTCCTCCTTGAATAACTCCATGCTGCTGGCATTCTGCCGCAAACCCTGCGGCAAAAGATTCCGTTCCAATGTGACATGCTTGACTACATGCTACAAATTGCAGGAGGCAATCACCAATGTGGGGCGTGCACAGTTGCATTTGAGTGGTGCATATACATGTTTTTAAATGCGTCCCTTCGTTCCTGCTGGTCTTCAAACCTTTTACCTGTGGAACCACGCCGTCTGGTACTGGCTCCACGATATCAGCAAGGTTGAATGATTTCCCGTGCAGTGGAGTGGAGCTCCTTCCAGTCATCCTCCGGGTAGGAAACCAGTCAAATTTGCAACCCTTAGACTAGGTCATGGATTTGAAACCCTTAGATTAGGCCATGGATTTGAAACCCTTAGACTAGGTCATGGATTTGCAACCCTTAGACTAGGTCATGGATTTTGTCGCTGTCATTCTATTTCTTGACACACCTTCTTGACACACCATTTTCCGTTAATTTATTGCTTATAAGATTGGCATAATGTGTCATTTTGGGAAGACGCTTCCAAAAAAAGGTAAAAGATTAGCGCTTAATATATTCTACCCGCATTTTATGATTAGCTAGTGCGTAGATGTCCACGGAAGGTCCTCTGATGAGTGTTTTAACCTGACCTGCACTGGTCCTCTTCCAGATTGGAAGAATTAAATAGCCGTAGAAAATGGTTTTCAATTTACAAACGCGTGCACACACAGGCTCACACCGACAAAAACAAAAAAGAGGCTATATATGTGTGGGTTTGCCAAAGGGTTTGGGCATGTCAGCCGTGCTTGCTTGTGGGTTGCTGCACTCGTGGAGATGCCCAATCAAGGAGCAAGTATGTTTTTGATGGCAGATTGTCCTTCCAATCTAGTCTCATGGTCACTGGTACATGTGCAGTTCGTTTTTTTCTACCAATTTCGGCTTCCAATAATTATATCTCACAACATTGAGCGAATGAATAAAGTTACAGCGCACAAAGAGAGCAGGCCTGAGCTATAGACAAGTATGGCAGGTGCCGATCTACAGGTCTGTTGAGTTTCGTGGCAAGCTGTGAGGGTCGTACTTTTGGTGACTAGAAGGGCTGCAGAGCGGCGCGTTGTGACGGCCTCAAAATGCAAAATTCACTGTTTCGATTCTTGCTTGATTCCGTTCAGGAATCGTGCAGTTATCATGCGCCGTCGCTTTCTGTGGCTGCATGGAGACCTCTGAGGAGGGATTTTCGGTCGGCGACTTTTCCGCGGGCATCGGGCATTAGTGCTGCTGATATTAATAAACTATTATTTTATGTCTACTGCTTGTCTTCCTGACTTGTTTGCTAGAGACTCTGTGAATCTTGAAGAGTGCATCTGACACTTCTAAATATGCCAGCCTCGCAGATGAGAAAAAGGCACAGCACAGTCATGCGTTGCAAAAAAGTCTACTAAAAAAACTCAAAAAGGAGTTAGAGCAGCCTGTGTGCCAGACCTGTCGGACAAATTAAAATACGTTCAGCTGTTGCAGCGACTCTGGCAGGCTAGAATCAGAGGGTTGCAGGGAATAATTCAGTGGGGATCCAGGCAAAGAGGGTCTCAGGTGTTGTCAAACTCAGTAGACAATACAAGTTTAGACTGTGCTGACTTACGAGGCAGAAGCAGGGAGGGCACGAAAAAGCGAGCGCTTGAAAATGGAAACAAAAAACACAAAAATTACCGCGTCGAAATTTGGGCGGGCGGAGCCCTTCTATAGAGTTACAGCGCACAAAGAGAGCAGGCCTGAGCTAGTAGTCGCGTCGGCTTTTCTCTTGACAATCAAAGAAAAGAAAAAGAAAATAAAAGACTCCGCTGGTAGTGAAGACACAGCCAGCATGATTAAGGGAGGGGGTTACTTAGGTGCCTGCACCAGGCAACCCCCCACCGCACAAACAAATGAAAAGAAATTAATGTGGGTCAGGGGGGTTGTGTGCCGTAGCACCTGGACCCAATCCTTGACTTTCAATCATTCCCTCGTCTTAGTACTACTATGCTCCTACAAACTCAAACTTGACGCGTGTATGGTTGAAACCTGGTCTTGCAGGCTCAAACAAGCAAGTCCGGGCTGGAGTTAAGCTCTTCCCACTTTTTTAAGTGTTTGTTTTTACAGCCAGATTCTTGCCGCAGCACAATTTGAATGTACAATCATTTGAACATCTACCAGTATGGCATGGAAGCAAAATACAGCACACGCACTAAACGTGTGCTCGGGTCTATCGTCAAATAGCAAAAGGAATTGCGGAGGTTGGCCTTCTTCGGAAACAGTGGAAGTGAAGCACCTGAAGGAAGGAAAAGATAAGCTATGAAAATGTGTGGAACTCAAACTTTGAAACCAACCAAAAAGTCTCTGATCACCTCCTTCGTGCTTTGCCTCAGTCTTCACGCCTTTTATCCGAAAAACTGTTGAAGCTACTTCTAGACCACCGTCCCCTGCTCGTTGGACACTGCGGAACATGAAGTACAACGTATTGGATGAAACGGCGCACAGGACGTGCAAACAGTGACACTCGCCCAGTGAAAAGCATGTAAGTTTGTGTGAGCAAACCTCAACCTGTTACGTAGTTACATAGGCACTAGTAACTCCTCCATTCTACCTTATTACAGGACAGTTCGCACCTGACTATCTCTTTATACAGCCTCTTGGAGACCTCCAAGTATGGCTCTACTTTCTCCTGGAAAAAAGGCGACACAAAGGAAATCAGAATGAAAGAGAATCCTTTCTTTGTCATTTTACATAATGAATAGGTTAAAACAGAAAACATTTATGGGGGAACGGCTAGAAACAAAAGTAAGGAAGAATTTGTTAAAAAGGAAAGGGGGTTGTTTTGTGTTGCCTACACCACCCAATGGATGCAAAGCCACACGATGTCCCACCTGGAGATTAAAGAGAGAGATGGCTTTCCAATGGTGATGAGGCTATATACCTACTCACGCTTGTAACCAAATAGAAGAGTAAGAGACATCCTAAAAGCCAGATGCTGGGTTACTAACTCACTTCATTTTGGCAACATGGTCCTCCTAGGCACATATGTTCGAACAATCGCCACAGGAGCTCTGACTTTTCGTTGTCATTGTAAAGCTCTGCGTTGTCGCTGTCGTCACACAGGAGCAGCTCGCGCAGGTTGTCGTTTACCTGAGTAAAGGTCGAAGGGCAAAGGCCTTCGTTTTCAGATTTGACACTGCCATGATTCACAGGATAATACAGCCATCCTGCCAGCTTTGTGTTTAAGGTATGACGCATATTCCATTTGTGCTCTTATTTTCGACATTGCATGCTTTGACTTATTCAGCTGATCTTGCAGTTCACCATTATGCCATCTCGCTGGTCATCCATGCGCTTGACAATCTCCCCTCCAACCTGCCGCACAATGCTGGGTGCCACCTCCACTTCGCCTGTGACCTGAAACGCGAGATTTAAAATTGGTCTAAGACAAGACAAGGTGTAATTGGTCCAAGACAAGACAATGGTAAGCATCAGCCACGGCTTGTCAAGGGTATCTGAGCCAGAAGCGGAATTGTATTTGCCTAACTTTGAAAAAAGGAGAGCAATCAAACATACTTACGGCCTCAATCTATGCTTACCTTCGGAGGACTAGATCTACAAGCGCCAAATAAAGCTCATGGAAATGTTTTAGAAAATGCATGTGTGCATAGCATGAAAGGACAATGTGCGCACCCGGTCAAACAGATCCATCCGCGTCAGATTTGCTGGTACAAGCTCTAAATCCACATGCTGTACATTTTGCCCCTCAAAGGATGCCCAGCTGTCGGAGCCTGTCATGACCTGCACACAGACAGCATGCCTCACACTGATTGACCGTGGCTTTAAATTTTATTCGCATGATGTGCTTCATTATTTGTGTGCCTCATTGAGCGCCTGCAATACTGTTATAATTTAATAGGCTTCCTTACGCCTGTCCTTCATATAAAGCCCTTCACAAACCTTGAAATGAGTTTGAAATACTGGGTCCGAGAATAAGTCCATCGCCAACTCCAACCCAGCCATTCTATGGTAGAATTTTGTGTACCTGAAAACCGAGTACTGCATTTTGGACAGGTCCCTGCATATCAATTGTAACCAAGTTGTTTGCATTGGTGTTATCTTTAGGGCTTTGAATACGCCTTATGTGAAAGGTAGCGTGACACACACCATTTTTGAAGTTGACTCCGCAAAAATGGGTCCAGGAAAGCATTTTTTTGGAGCTGCATGGGAGAACGACCGGGTAAAATACACAGTATGTTTCATTCTAAACATGAAAAGACGGGACAGGAGTGAGAGCCAATGGCCTAGATTACATCTTTTCAAATGGTTTGCTTTCCAGCCCAGTCCTTAGTGACCCGCCATAAGTGCAGGGGCGGTCAAACGACGGGCATGCATGCACGTAGCAGCTAAAAACATTAAAGCCCTGCATTTCACCAGTAGGAGCAAGGCCTTACCTGCACGTGCTGGAAAGCCATCGTCCCTGCTGCAAGCTGATGAAAAGCGTTCTCCCCGCGGCTTTCTTTTGAATTTTATTACAAGAAATTTTATTAATTACAACAAATTGATACAATTGACGCGAGTTCAAGATTGAAGCTCTTCTTAACCTTAGAAAAATGGTAAGCTCCAGCATACAGGTAGTGTCCGAACATAAGGATCCTGTTGCTGACCAGGCAGTAGAGAAGCAGGCAGCAGGCAGCCAAAACACCCCTCCAACAGCTACAGCTGACTTGCAACCCTCGTACTCGTGGTACCTGCTGGGGCGTATCTGGGAGGGCATGAAAGCTTGTGGGTAATGCTGCTTGAAGATCCGTGGCATTGCTGCTGACACAAGGAGCTGACTGAAGCCAACATTTGCAAGCGCACCTTCAATCCCTCACCAAAACTCTCGCTACCACCATTTGCAGCCTGGTTCTGCTTTGACAAGCACGCTGGATACTGGCTCGGACTTGACGTGCCCAAATACGAATGGGCAATTCACGAGCACAACAGGCGGTTGAAGGAGGTGGGGCTCCTTGAAGCTACACACGCACACACACACACACACACACACACACACACACACACACATACAACATACACACACGTATGCATGCACTGACAAGCTTACATACACGTATGCCATCGTTCGCGAACACACACACACACACACACACACACACACACGTATACACATACACACACGCACGCACATACACACATGTACATACATACTTCACGACACGAGCCCATGAGCATGAGACTATCAAGAATACAACCTGCACGCACAACCTGGTGTTCAGGATGAAGAGGCGATCCTTGACGGCAAAGATTTCAAGAACAATGAGCGAGAAATGGACGAGCTGGAGGGGCAGATCGGAGAAATCCCCAAAGAGCCACACGCTGCTCCTACGCAACAACCAAGCATGGCTGATTCCCAGGTAGGGAAGCAATCATCCTGTTAGTCTGGATGTCATTCTCTTTGAGCTTAAGAGCATAAGAGAAACTTACTCTTGCCAAGGCGGAGAGCCTCTCTGCCACGTGTCAGTCCTGACCGGTGTCCGCTGCTATTACGCTATCAGAGCCAGAAGCCCTAACCCTGAGTTCCCTCTTCCTGCTTCTATCCTGGAGCCAGGTTGGAGGCTGCGCTGACAAGCATTATGGCAATGAAGAAAAACCATTCTTCAAATAATATTAAAAGCAGATGCTAATTTGGAACCTCTTTTATCGCAAGTTTAGGCAGGGCCTTAATAAAGAAAGGGCTCCCTTGCAACTCCCAGTGCGGCGAATGATCACTAAGCTTGAAACCGTGTGTACGTCCATGGATCCACCGCCCCCCCCTGAAAATGATAATATTTTATGATCAAAATGTGCAATTGCCCCCCCTAAAAGTGTGCAACCACCCCTCCTAAATATTTACAGTTATGTATTGTAACCGCCCCCTTCTCGCTGGAACTTCCCAACGGGTGCAACGGGTGCAGGCGGGGCTAGGGCTAGGGGTGCAGGGGCAGGTGGAGCTGGGGCCGGGGGGTCAGGGAATGCTGGGAAGGCTGGGAAGGCTTCCTGACCACTCATCGCTCGCTCTGCTCAAAAACTTTAATTTCAGCTACCGCCCCACAACCGCCCCTTTTAGAAACAAATAGTTACCCTGTCCGCACCAATCCGCAACCCTCTCAATATATAATTTAGTGCTTGCCGCACCAATCCGCAGGGGCAAAATGCCCTCAGAACCGCACCAAGGGACTCAGAGGTGCATTCCATAACACATTAACATAGTTTTTGTCCAAGTGCACTGAGAAAACTAAGTCTGGTTCTGCTGAACTCTGTCATCCATTGTACATTGTACATCAAC
>Ga0307968_1003450_pt1 | contig 13123 bp, 18 predicted proteins | sample OrgLakmetagen650_FD_201834 | JGI IMG/M metagenome (GOLD analysis project Ga0307968, IMG submission 201834) | Saline water microbial communities from Organic Lake, Antarctica - #650 | ecosystem: Environmental > Aquatic > Non-marine Saline and Alkaline > Saline | place: Antarctica: Organic Lake... | reverse complement strand
GACTCAGCGGCTGCTGCCATGACCAAAGGCCTCAGCCGCCGCCTGCTCAGCCGAATGGTGGGCGTGGGGAACAGGTGCGCGTGTGGGGGGGCTGATGTGTGTGAGTGTACGTGTGTTGTGTGTGTTGTGTGTGGGCGTGGGAAACAGGTGCGCGTGTGGGGGGGCTGATGTGCGCGTGATGCGTGCTGGCGTGTGCATGATTTGCGCTGTTGTGTGCTGATGTGCATGTGTGGGGGGGCTGATGTGTGTGTGTTTGTATGTGTGTGTGTGTGTTTTGCGCTTTTGTGTGCTGATGTGCATGTGTGGGGGGGCTGATGTGCGCTGATGTGTGCTGGCGTGTGCGTGTTTTGCTGGACACAGGTACGATCGCAGCTGAGTGGGAATAATGTATCTATTGCCACTGCCTGCTCAGCCAGATTTTGGGAACATGTTTGTAGTGAATGCTCGATGTTTAAAAAAAACGAAACATGCTGAAAGTGTGCGTCATCGGCTTTGTCGCGTGGTCGACGTAGGGTGACGGTGTGTGTGTTGGTTGGTGTATGTGTGTGTATGTGTGTGTGTGTGTGTGTGTGTGTGTGTGTGGTGTGTGTGTCAGTGTAGGTGTGCGACATCTTGAAGGTGAAATGTTCCAGGTTGCACTGTGCTGAAATACTAGCAAGGCTTTACAGTGGAAGGTGTGTGTGTGTGCGTGCGTCCGTCCGTGCGTCCGTGCGTCCGTGCGTGCGTCCGTGCGTCCATGCATGCGTCCGTGCGTGCGTCCGTGCATGCGTCCGTGCGTGCGTGCGTCCGTGCGTGCGTCCGTGCGTCCGTGCGTGCGTCCGTGCGTGCGTCTGTGCGTGCGTCCGTGCGTGCGTCCGTGCGTGCGTCCGTGCGTGCGTCCGTGCGTGCGTCCGTGTGTACGTCCGTGCATGCGTCCGTGCGTGCGTCCGTGCGTGCGTGTGTGTGCGTGCGTGTGTGTGTGCGTGCGTGTGTGTGTGTGTGTGTGTGTGTGTGTGTGTGTGTGTTAGTTTGACCACATCACCGATGCTTGTCTGGCTACCGCAACAGCTCGACAGCACACCAGCTTGACTCATTTGACTAGCCAAGCCACTAAAAACGTTACATTAACATTAAACAATTAACATTATTGATTTGTCTGGGTACCCCCTCTGCCACAACGCTCTTGCTTCCACACTTTGATGGTGCTGCTGCAATATTTACCCGCTCTGTGGCTTGTTTGTGCTTGATCAGCTGTTGACTCCAACCCATAAAACCTGCACACACACACACACACACGCACACACACACGCACACACACACCTGCACAGTGCCGCTGCAACACCAAACCGCTCTGCGGCTGTGTTCATTGGGGACGCGTATGAAGACCACTTCCTACTGCCAGGGGACAAGGTGCTGCTCATCACAACTCGACGGCTCATTTTCCTGGACGCTCCAGGTGATATTTTGTGCTGGAGGGTGGGTGTGTGCGGGCTGCGTGCGCGCTATTGGTGTGCACCTCATGTATTAAACAAGTTGTGCTGGAGGGTGTGTGAAGGCTGCATGTGCGCTATTGGTGTGCTTCTTGATTAAATATAAGAAGCTGTGCTGGAGGGTGTGTGAAGGCTGCATGTGCGCTATTGGTGTGCTTCTCGATTAAATATAAGAAGCTGGTCGTCACCAAGCAACAGCTGGCTACCTTCTTGATGATTGAAGCACGATGATTTTGTGACGAGTAGATGCTCAGGAGCTGGACTTTGGTAGGTGCTGCTGATATTACTGCCTGCCTGAAGATCCTCTCAGATGCTCCATGCATGTGCAATTGACGCTAAGGAACTGGACCTCGGTATTGGTGCTGCTGCTCGCTGCCTGCCAGCACATACTCATATTCGCGTAAAGCATGTTGCTGATCAAAGAGGGCAAAAGGGGGTTGTGGACAACCAGGCTGTGAGGTGCTGCCCCTCAACACCTGACAGATTGTATCCATGGACACCCCGGTACATCATTCTGCCAAAGAGTTTTCTAAATTTTTGTCCAGGGATACAAATATGTCGGTCGCTCCTCTTCACCCGGATAGCTGTGCTTCATTCCTGGACGCTCCAGGTCATTTATTTTGAAGATAACAAAAGCGGTGTTTGTTAGTTCTTTATGTGATGGTCATGTGTGCTTCTGATTCAGATCTGCAATGCAGTGAGGGCTGCTTGACCCCTCATCATTGTACGACAGGGGGGAGGCAATTTGTATGTTTTCACACTTATGCAACACTGTGCTCCTGTGTCTGTGTCTGTGTGCAGGTTTTGTGGCTCTGCAGCAGCGCGTGATGAGTGGGGAAGCTGTGCATGTCACTGACGTGCCAGGGGGCACAGTTGTGTGGTCTCTGCAGGTGAGTACTGGCGTTGATACAAAGAAGCAGACGCTGTGAATGATATCCACGCAGTAAGTGTAACCAGGCCTGTAGGCCTGCTGAGTTTGGTGTGAAGCCCTTGAAGTCCAGCTCTTGGAGTGACGCAGTAGGCCTGCTGAGTTTGGTGTGAAACCCTTGTTTAGTTTAGTTTGGATTACAAAGGCATTCATCCTGGAATGGCTGCTCAACCTATGAGAACGAGGTAAACTTCAAAACAAACCTAGTAAAAAAACCCTTGAAGTCCAGCTCTTGGAGTGACGCAGTAGGCCTGCTGAGTTTGGTGTGAAACCCTTGTTTAGTTTAGTTTGGATTACAAAGGCATTCAACCTGGAATGGCTGCTCAACCTATGAGAACGAGGTAAACTTCAAAACAAACCTAGTAAAAAAAACCTTGAAGTCCAGCTCTTGGAGTGACGCAGTAGGCCTGCTGAGTTTGGTGTGAAGCCCTTGAAGTATAGCTCTTGGAGTGACGCAGAGTGATATTGCGCATATCACTCTTGCTGTTTATCAGTAATCCCCTTTAGTTCCTCCCATTTTGTTATTTCCTTGGTCCTCACAACTGCTCTTCAAGTCATGTAGGAGGGCAGGAATGGAGCTTTGCTGTTGCTACCTGATTATTATTTCATTTAGATAGGAGAGGATGAGAATCTGTGTGTGTGTTAGGGGCTCCGTGTAATGCATGAGGCACATTCGGATTGAGGGAGGAGTCGTTTGCAATAGGCACGAGCATGATGAAGCTGACAAGTTTGGATATGGCGTTTGGATATGGCGTCTGGATTAGGCGTTTGGATTAGGCGTATGATGAAGCTGACAAGTTTGGATTAGGCGTTTGGATATGGCGTCTGGATTAGGCGTTTGGATTAGGCAGGAGTATGATGAAGCTGACAAGCTTACCGTGAGCAATATGCGCTCATCTGACTTTGTTGCAAAACTGAGAATCACATACCCCATCCAGTGTAAATAGATAATGCCTTATATGCACTAAACCAAGATGCATGTCAGCACATACTTGCTCGCTCATGCCTTCGTGCCTCACACACACACACACACACACACACACACACACACACACACACACACACACACTGATCCCTACACCATTGGATTCCTACACCAACATACATACACACACGGCTTCCTACACCAATATACATACACACACGGCTTCCTACAGCAACATACATACACACAGCTTCCTACAGCAACATACATACACACACGGCTTCCTACACCAATATACATACACACACGGCTTCCTACACCAACATACATACACACACGGCTTCCTACACCAACATACATACATACACACGGGCTCCTACACCAACATCTCCACTGCAGTACAAGTCTATGCTCACAGCGGAGCTTGCGTGGCATCAGCAGCAGCCTGGGGTCCCTCCAGATGGTGTGCTGGTGCATCGCAAAAAGCACAGCCAAGAGGATGACACGCTCGTGTATGATGTGCGATGCAGGTACGGGTACTGGTACCCTTTTTAGTGCTTGGGGTTGTTTATTGTATGATCTGAGATTGAGATGATTATTTGTTGACAGCGGAAGCAGTGAGTTCAATGCAACCTTGTGAGGTGTGCGCAACAGCCACACAAGCATCAACACACGCAGCACTTAGTGACACAGGAGCAGCAGAGCAACCAAAAAAACTACTAGGCCTTTTCCAGAGGATATATGCTTCAGTTCCAGGGACAGCCACACAATAGCAGCAGAAGCATGCAGCAGAACGTGTACACAGGCATGCAAGCCCTGTGTACACAGGCATGTGCGTGTACGTGTACACAGGCATGTACGTGTACGTGAACACAGGCATGTACGTGTACGTGTACACATGCATGTATGTGTACACAGGCATACAAGCACAGTTGCCGGGCAATCAGAGGTTGGCATCTGTGTGTCAGCATCTGGATTCTAGATGTGTTTTGTGGATGTTTGATGCTGATGTGTTTAGTAAATGTTTGATAATGCGTTTTGTGGATGCTTGATGTTGACGTATCACAGGTATTTCTGTGAATTCCTGCCCAGCGCCCATGCCCACAAACTGCTGCGCAAGCCACCAGCATCTGTGACTTGCACACAATCAATCTCAAACACAGACCCAACTCCCACCACTTCATACTTTGACTTGCACACGAGCATCTCCAAATATGCAACTAAATATAAGCACGGACCCAACTCCCACCACTTTAATTTATAACTATTACACAGGCATTAATAATGTGGAGAATGGTTTTAACTGCCTGCGTACTCTATTTTTTCTTGTTTACACCAGCGTTTGCAAACACAGCCTGACACCCACCAGATTATTTGATAACTTGCACAATTGTATTCGAAATACAGGCTTAACTCCCACCACTAGGTAGATGGTATGCCTTACACGCAATCCTCTGCAAACACAGGCCCAACTCCCACCACCATATGGTATGACTTGCACGCAATCCTCTGCAACACAGGCCCAACTCCCACCAGGCCCAAGAGCTGCTGCAGGCCATCAACGACACCCGGCGCCGCTACGACACACGGCCCAGCCAGATTGCCGCAGACCTGAGGAGTAAACAGATGCTGCCGGCTGTGAGCGACGCAAGCCAGGTGTGTAGCTTTGACAGGGTGAACTATGCCAGCCTTATGCGGTGCAGGCTAGGCTGGCTGGCAGACTGTGGAAGCGACGTTTTTACTGTGACATCAAATGGTGTATCATTTGTAGGGTTGGCCAGAACCACTTTATATACGGTTTATATACGGTGTTTTGGGCAGGGAATTCACCAAATATTCGGTCACATCCGGTGTATAAACCTATGGTTTGGGTCAAAAAAATACTTGCTTTTACAAGGCCAGCAGGTATACAGTTAGAATGAGGTTTTGGTCTGCTGAGGCCCTGTCGCAGCGGTCAGACTCCCGAGCTCAACGCGTCATGCTCGACAAGTTGCGTTAGAGTTGCGTGCCTGTCGGACAGGACATGGTTAATAACGAGCTCGTGTGAGATGCTGTGAGGTGCTCAGCTGAAACGAAATACGAGAAACATTAAACCGGTTTAGAACGGTTTGAAGCAACGCATTTTACAGCTGTAGTGGGTCACCAGCAGGGGTGGCCAGAACCGTATTAATGTATGACTTTACATCAGACCCACCATTCCCTTCCAAATTTCGTCCCTAAAACGAACCTCATCGTTTTTTGACTTTTCATATGAAACACTTATGTGCCAAAAAAAGGGTATGGGGTCCGCTGTGTGCGCCGGAGGCTGGATTTGTGCCATTTCCCTGCCAAAAGGGGGTTGTACCCATGCATGGGTACAGAAATGTGACACCAAATCCAAATTTCACCATTTTTTGTTCCCAGACATGTTCTGGGTTAAACCATACCCATTACAGCAAAGAAAGGGGGGGGTGAAAATTCGCCCTCAAAAGGCTTGGTGCGTGGGCCTGTTTGCTGGGCAAAAATGGTGCATTTCTGGAAACCCTGGAAACACCCTTTCTGGCTACCACCTGGGTGTTGGAAGTCCTTCAGAATGCTCCCTCCCAAGGCATGCCCTGTCAAGTATTATGGTCTGGAATGTTGGAGATGGGCCGTGGTGGGCAGCAACAGCTGAGATTTCCTAATTAACATCAGGCTCTGGTCAGCCCCTCCGAGCACAAGCTGCTGTCGTCCAGCTGTCAGCTGTCGAATTTCGTCTCTTTTAAACCCGGGAGGTAGACAAATATTTGATTGGCTGGACATTTTTTTTACCCTAGGACTTTGTCCTAGGCTTATGGATTGCTAGAGAAACTGAGAGTTTTGTAGCTTAAAAATTTGGACCTTTCTCCAAAAACGTCAACAGCCAAATCGAGTAAAAGGGTCATGCTGAGAAGGATGGTGCTTTCCAATTGTTGGACAGTGCCCTGGTTGGAGAGTGGCACCTTTTTTTGAGCTCCTTGATATAAATTTGATACAGCTGGTAAGAAGACTTGATTTAAAGACATACTGGGCCTTAACGCCTCAAATGGCGATGCCGCAAAATGCAAATCCGTTTCTTGAGCGGAGTCATGTTGCTGCATTTTCGCGATGCGCAGGAAGTAGCATACAACATCGCTGGAGCACAATTGCATTCCGGCCACTTGTTGTTGTGATGACGTGTGCTCGGTGCAAAGGCTGTCCGAAATTCTCTCTCTGTGCAACTTTCAGAGCCAATACACATTCCATGGACTTCCCCTTACACTGCAACACGAGGTCTCAAAGCAACCTGAACGCCTCAATTGAAAGCTTGCACAGTTGCTGCAACCTGAACGACTCACTCAATAATTGACAGGATGCAAGTGGAGCACTAGTTGGTGCAAAAGCAAGGCAGTATTTGCTTATTGTGCACGCACACAAGAGTTTATGGGGTTAGCCATGCATCAGTCTTGACTGCATGGTTCCTAGGGTCCCCAAGCGCAGCGCCGCTATATATTTGTATGCGCACAGCAAAAGAGTCGCGACCCCAAACGGCTCAGTGGTTGATGCCTGATTGTAAATCGCGCTTTTCCCTACCAAAAGGGGGTCCAAATCCGGACCTTCACCCCAGACCCCCGGACCTTGGGTGGGGTCCGCAATATTATTGCAACACCCCTGGTAAGTTGATGGCACCGGGGAGAAGCTTTTGGAAATCCATCTCTGGCTGGGATTTCCACCCTGCCCACCTGGGCACTCATTTGCACAAACTGAGTGTGCAGGGGTGCTGTAATATGTCTAACTAAGGCTCCTGACTCCTTCAAAGTGGAAAAGTGTGAAGGTTCGTTTTATCAAACAGGAATGGTGGGTCCGACTGTACATCAGATCCCTGCCAAAATTCCAGAGGGGGCTGACTGAGCCAAATGAAAGCGTGTTTTTAAAATGTGAATTGAGCATGGGCCCCAAAGTTTGCTATGTTTAAGCTTGGCACCCAGAGACCGGCCATGCTCTGAATTTTTATTTGCTCCTGAGCTTGAACATAGCAACTTACGGGGCACGTGTCTGATTTCCCGCGGCGTGGACCCTACTTCTCACCACAAAAAAATTTCATAGCAGATCACCCAGTCCACCAAATGGCATACTTTTGTGTGGTATGGTATTGTTGTAATAAACAAATATGATTGCAAAAAAATCAAGTGAAAAGATGAAGTGCATGGTGATGTGGCTTAACATGTGCTGTTTCATCATAGAAAGGCACCAAATTAGGGTTTGGGCAGTCAAGGTGGGCTTTGACCCCCGTCAAGTTGCGCACACTGTGACTTACATAGATATAAGCACATCCTCGTGCAGCTTACAATACCAGCTTTCATTTAAAGCCAGAATGGCGTCAGTTGGCTGAGTGGGCAGTAAATGGCTGGATTCAGAGTGTGAAAAGGGCACATATTGGGACATTTCCCCTGTCAATCCCCTCTGCCAAAATTCCTGTATGTATATATATGTGGTTATGGCCAAAGTAACTGTATGTGGCTATGGCCAAAGTAACTGTATGTATATATATATGTGGTTTTGGCCGACCCTAGTCACGAGTAGTAACCGTTTCAACTTTTTGCCCATTCTATGTTGTTGCCACCCGCAGCATCTCCCTGCTACAGTACTGTCCATCGACTTCAAAGCGGTGTGGGTCGCTGCGAGGCGTACGGCTAGTGGTTTACAGATCACCTCCTCACTATGGCGCCCTGTGGGTCCTCCAGGGTAGGTGCCACTGTTCAGGATGCGTATGCATACAAACAGATATGAGTATGTGGATGGGGATACCAGAAAATAGTGTGCTAGTGAAAAATTTGGGATTGTGAGCTTAACTAAATATGGGTAGGTATGTCTGAACGCGAGAATTGTTACCTGCGTAAAGCATTTGTTTCACTATACAAGATAACACAGGCGAGGTGCCCTTGTGGATCCTTTAGGGTTGGGTCAAATCGTTTGAGCAAAAACAAGATGGAAACATGGTCTTTGCTAAACGCACGCGCGCACACGCACAAACACACATGTATACACATTCACACACACATGTACACACACACATACACACACTCTCACACACACACATACACACACAACATACACACCTAGGTACGCCATCCTGGGAGATGTGGCAGTGAAAGGCACGGACAGGCCCTCACACCCTGTCCGCATGTACCGAGACACCTACACCCCTGCTGCTTCTGTGCCTCCTTCTTCTGCCCCCACTCCAACCCTCACCACCCAATCAGCAGTACAGGCAGAGGCTGAGGAGGGACCAGAGTTTGCACCGCAATTGGCACCCCCGACAGGGTGTGTGGTTGTGGGGGTGGTGGAGATGGGGGGGGGGGAGACAACAATTAGCACCTAATTTTGTGGTGTTACCACCAGGCTCATAAACATGCCTACCTCGTAGACCATGCTCAAGAAGGAATTGTGCCAACGCAGAAATCCATGCATTTTTTGTTCTATTATGTTTGCATTGTGAGATGGCGGTGTATTTTTTACAAGTAAATAAAAAGACGAAGAAACTGGAGAGGAACTCAGAAAAATAGCAAGCATGATATGAGAGATATCACTTTGCTTCACTTCAAGAACTGGAGTTCAAGTGCTACACACTGAACTCAGCAGTTGTTTACGTATGTACACACTGATACACACACTGTCACATTTACACACACACACACACACACAAACACACACACACACACACATTCACACACACACACACACACACACACACAATCACACAGGTACGCACTTGTATTCCGTACCAGTGCAAGCCCCCCAGTCACTATTTGGCGCCCTGTCCCTCCTAGAGGCTATTCTGAGGTACGTCTTAAAAAAATCAAATAGTAAACCCAATGCGAGTAATGCGAAGGGGGCAACACTTAATTATTAAACACAAAGCGAGCCTACGCAAGGGCCTTTTGTCCCTCTGAGCTGCACGTGCACACGTGTGAGTTTGCTTGTGTGCGCACATGTCCATGCGTGTGCATGTGCATGCATGTGCATGCACAGGGATGTGAATGTGTGCATGCATGCACACGCATATGCATGTGTACGCACCCGTACATGTGCTTGTGAAGGACGGCACCTGCTTAAACTGCTGCTCCTCCCTAAAGAACTCCCCTGCTGCTGCTAATGCCTGAAGTCAGCCTAGGCCGCCTCTTCTTTGCTGCTGCTGCTACTGCTGCATCCCGCACTGCAGCCCTGTCCTCTCCAGCTCGCCTTCTCACTTCTGTCTGGCTACTGGGCTTGAATAACGCCAGACAAGCTGTTTGTGCCCCTCGAGGGTCTTCCCGGCCCCTTCCCGTTCATGCTCATAGAGTGGATAATCCTTTTTCCCAGTAAGCTTCGCAAGGCCTTGGTATTTCAGTTATTTCATGTGCTCGCAACGCACTTCTGGGATGAAAAGCGTTTGCGGTACGTGGTGATATAAGTATGGTACAGCTCTAACAATATTTAAAGGGGTAATTTACTATCTTCCTCCCAACAACATTTTTGGCATTCCGCAGTGCTAGTGCCTTGACAGATGGCTTGGCTGAATTGCTCCAGTTTTAACCTTGTTCCCCTGCATGCGTTTGATCAGATTTATTACGTTGTCAAAAGAGGAGGTAGGGATGCCACGGCCGAGTAAAAAAATAAACAAAGCTGCACGAGTGCTCCCAAGGGGCATAAAGGATTAATGGAGTTCGAAACGTCGAAACACATCAAGGCGCTGGCTGCTTTCATTACCACACACTTGAGTTAAAGCATTCCCCACTTCCCAACGCAAATGTAGGGTGGTACAGGGGGGGATAAATTATATGCAATGCTGGTCGACAAAGGGGAAACAAAGGAATTCAATTATTACGAACGGAAAGGGATGTGCAGATACATTGGGTCTTCTGACGTACTGCACACTACTCTGCTAAAATGTATAGTACCATTGTTGCACCACTGTAGGTCAGGTACGTCCATCGTATACATTTTAACACACACTTGCTTCCACTCTCCCCTGCACCATGTTGCAGATCGGCCACGTGGCCTGGCCAGAAATGGAGGAACCCCCTACGTCTCTGGTGCGGTGCATGCGCTCAGATCTGGTGGCGCCTGCCAAGGTGTTTGAAGCCCCCCTATGGTCTGGTGCCAGCGCTGACAACCAGTTTTGGGTGGCCAGCATTTGGCTGGTAGATTCCCCTCTGTCAAACTTTATGGCGAATAAAAGCGCCAGCCGGCCTCCAGCGGGCCCCAAAGTACCAACGTATTGAGAAAGAAGCGTGAGAATGAGACGGCCTTTGTACAAATATTTCTGGCGTGAGACACTCCGGTTTCTGTTGTCTTTGCTACCCTTTTGTGCTGCAATGCACGATGAATTGCAAACAAGCAGGACGCCAGCTGTTTCTCAACATCTTGTTTGATAAACTACATTTAGTAGTATGCTTGCAAACAAAAAAATGTTAATTAGCACCAATACTACCAATTTCGGGAGCAGCAGGAATTTCTTAGAAGGTTGTACATAAATCCGAGAGCTCAGATTCAAACAAAAGAAAATGGGCAGAAAAGCAAGAGCTGTGAAGACGAATTATGGTGCCAGCAGCTTCAGCATGGATTGCAAGTATGGGCTATATTTCACCAGCTAAGCCTCCACAAAGGTGTGTTTAAAGTCTCCTTCCCCTCTCTTGACGTGAGAGAAGAAGAAAGAGGCAACGGCTCAATCGACTCACCGAGGAGGCGAGACCCCAGGAAAAACGTCCCTGCCACTGATTTAGCATGAAAGAAAAGAAAAGACTCCGCTGGTGTTCATGACACAGCCAGCATGATTAGGGAGGGTGTTACTTGGGTGCCCGCACTAGGCAACCCCCCACCGCAAAAAATTAAAAAGAAATTAATGTGGGTCAGGGGGGTTGTGTACCGTAGCACCCAGACCCAAATCTTGACTGTTGTTGCTTTTGTTATATTTCAGTGCATACCTTATGTTTATGAGTGCAGGTGCATGTCTGATGGAGTGCTTATTCAGTTTGTGTGTCAGGTTTTTAATCTTATGGTAATCCAGATAATAGTCTGCCAGAGGCTTGTCTGTATAGTCTTTATAGATAACCCCCATAGCTCTAACGAGGATCACGTGGAGCTTGACTTCCCTATATCCTTGTCTGTTTAGGTTGGCAATAAGCACACTGTGCTGTGCTTTCACTTTTTGGAGTTGGGGATCAGGCCTAGTGTCTTCACAAATATTTAACTCAACCAGGTGAGCCTCCCGCTGCTTTGGATTCAATTTCTTGTCTTTAGCAAGCTGTTGAAATTCAAAATAGGATAGCGTCAGGACAAGAAGCAAGAGGCTTCTAAAGCATATGCTGTTTGTTCTGGTAGCAACCAAGAGGGCAATGTTTTCTTGGCAGTGTTTCTCAGATTTGGGCCTTGCTCTGATAGTTTATCTGTGCTGCCTACGTCAGTGTAGGCAATTTGGTTGGCACTGCATGGTCCCTTTTGTTCAAGAGGAAGTTCATTTTTATGGTCCTAGCCAACCCTACTAAACATGACACAGATCCTTGCGATGTTCCTTTGCAATGCTTTGCTTTTTTTAAAGCTAGCAGTGTCCGTGTAGCACCTGAACCTTGGCCAGCTATAATGTTCAGGTCGTCCAATCTTTTGGTCGGCATTGTCTGGTGTGTGACAGCAACCTGATGGTGGCTGGGGTTATGTGCGTGGCATAAGTTTGTAAGACCTGCTTGCTACGAACAGCATACGAGACAGTTTTGTGCAACCTGGAGACTACCGCGGGCTGCGACTTGTGAAACATTTTTGAATTTCTACGCATAATTGGTGTTAACTTGACTGTCTGCCTAAGCAACACCTGGGAAAGTCCGAGTAAAAGTACTTACTCAATTTGCTCTGTGTAAATGATGAAGAGGTCGTAGTCCCGGTGATGTTTTTTACAAAGGTTGAGTGGCGTGCTGGCCATTTCTAATTTATATTAACAACGCTAAACATCAATTTAGCTATCTAGGGTGATGATGTTGCATATTGAACTTGCCTGCACGACTCCAGTCACTAGTCCAGCAGTGTGACAATACACTTGAACAATTTTTGATCTACTTCAAGGTAGGAATTTCACAAAACAACGTTATAATTTTACATCTGAAGAATAAATTGCACCATCCACTCGTTTGACGCAACGTTGAACATCGAACACATACATACATTTTCAGAGCTTCCTAATTTTTCCGTGAACATCGCATCAACTCGGGTCTCTACTACTTAAATTCATTATTTATTTTACGTATTTGAAGTACAGCCTCAAATCAAATGTGACAGCAACCATCTTGGACTGAAACTTTGATTTGAGGGGTTAATTCTGATTTCAAATAAACTTTTTCAACCGAGCCAATTGCAATCGAGCAGTGTTGGTAGATGTCAGTTGGCAGGAAATTTTCTGGCGATTTTCTCGTGCAGTAAGGCCGAATCTGAAATACTATGTTATTGCTTTGGTGGCACAAAACCGTTCCACAGCAAGTTGAGTCAATTGCAAACCCTAAAGCACAAATTCAACGAAACATCCCTACCCACTTATTGTATTGTTAATATGTTTATTAAGTAGGCAGTCGCCCACGAAAAAGAAGATGGCCAAAAAAAAGAAGGAAGATTCTGCCGCTGCTGCAACCGCACCTGCCACCCTCGCCATGCCGCAGGTTTGTGCTGCCAAACCCGTCGCTCTGTACTTCATTCTTCCTCCTCCTCTCAATGATGATGACACACACACACACACACACACACACACACACACACACACACACACACACACACACACACACACACACACACACACACACA
>Ga0307968_1003446_pt1 | contig 13130 bp, 11 predicted proteins | sample OrgLakmetagen650_FD_201834 | JGI IMG/M metagenome (GOLD analysis project Ga0307968, IMG submission 201834) | Saline water microbial communities from Organic Lake, Antarctica - #650 | ecosystem: Environmental > Aquatic > Non-marine Saline and Alkaline > Saline | place: Antarctica: Organic Lake... | reverse complement strand
ACTTGTGCCCAATACCAAAAGAGACACTGAACTGGCTAAAAGAGCCCTCCTAGCAGAGAAACGAGAAAAGCATCTGGGCCGTTGACACCCATACCTGCCAACAAAAACTGAGCTTGCCACACAAAAAAAAGGGGCAGGGAAAACAGACACACTGGAACCACACAAGACAGGAAGGAACAGGCCAAGGGCAGCAAGTTGCTGAAGTCAAGGAAAGCAAGGGCTTAAAACTAAGCTGCCAACTATCTAAGGCACAAGCATAAAAAGGATGGTTAGCACAGCGCAAGCTGTGCTAAGAGAGTACTAACTAACGTTCGGTTGTACTCGCCTCCAAGAACTAGAGTACTTCTGCGAGTACTCAGCAGTTTCTGAGTTGTTGCAGTGTGTGTATAAGGAAGAAAGCAGCAAGGTTGTGCCACCAACGGAACCCAAATAGATAAAACTGGAACAATAGCGCGATAGACTATGGCCTTTCGGATGACACTCACATGAATTCCAAACGATGAGCGAGCCAGCACCGGAAAGGGAATCCCTGATGTATAAAAACGCAAAAAGGGAGTAATTTCTTATTTATTTATCACAAGGCTTGTGCATCACAAGGCTCGTGCATGCATGTTCGCATCACAAGGCTCGTGCATCACAAGGCTCGTGCATGCATGTTCGCATCACAAGGCTTGTGCATCACAAGGCTCGTGCATGCATGTTCGCATCACAAGGCTTGTGCATCACAAGGCTCGTGCATGCATGTTCGCATCACAAGGCTTGTGCATCACAAGGCTCGTGCATGGATGTTCGCATCACAAGGCTCGTGCATCACAAGGCTCGTGCTTGCTGCAGTTGTGTCTTGCTCTTGCTGGTCAAACAGAGCCAGAGCTGCCTATGTGTTGTACAAATGCACACATGTGGGCGAACACACACACACACACTCACACACACACTTAGGCATGCACACAAACAAACATACGCACACACACACACACACACACTCACACTCACACTCACACTCACACTCACACACACTTAGGCATGCACACAAACAAACATACGCACGCACCATATTTTGTGCCTGGGTGGGCATTGAGCACCATCGGCAGCAGCGTCACAGAGTTGCCCACCAGGACGACAAGCAGCGCCTCGCTGGCTGACATGCCTGTGCAGTGGTGATGAAGGGGACTCAAGGTTAACATAGAGCCTCAGTTGGTATTCATCTACGCACAGCCCCAGAAGGAAAGTCACCAAACTAGTGCTAGGGAGTCCCTAGACTAGTGCTACGGAATCTCTAAACTAGTGCTACAGCAAGCAAGAATCCCACAAAGTAACACACACACTTTGTCAGGCACTGTTGGGGGGGGTCTGGGGCGCCAAGGTGAGTGTTTGCGTGTGTGTGTGTGTCAGCTGTGTTTGTTTGTGTGTGTGTCTGTGTGTATTTGTGTGTGAGACCCCATAAAGGAAAAAATTTTCATTATACGTGAGAAGTACAGAGCCCATGGTGGGTTTAGACCACTCTCTTGGATACTGCCAAACATTTGTATATTCTACGGGCGTTAAAGAGCTGCAGAATGTAGTGAGGACGTGCGGGTGTACCTGAATTGCAAGTTTTAACCAAAACTTAAACCAAAACACTGCCCACCTAACCAATTCCTTTCCATAGCAGACCAAGAATTTGCAGGGCACCCCCGAAAAGGGTTACTGCACGGATCAATCTCACCGGAAAGATGACCAACAGCAATTTTCGTGTAATATAATGTACTCTTAGTTACAGGGCCACAGAAACATTCTTTGGGATTTCCCCAGGGGATCCAGCTTGAGCAAGGAGTTTGACTTTAATTCAATTTGGAAGCAATATTTCCAGCCTTTCCTTCCCTCCACGCTTCAAGAACAAAAGCACAGGTATCTTGTTTTAGAAATTGTCATTTAGCCTAAATGGTTATGAAATATGAAGAAAAGCAGAAAAAGGGCGTGAGCCCCACAGTTGGTTGAGGGACGTCTTGAACAAAGACGAACCTTAATTCCAGCCAGCTGTCAAAAAGCAGAACTTGGCAAAATTCTGTCCCCCCAACTCGCACTTCGACCTCGGAACCCATTGATTGTTATGCAGGAGTGCTGCATTCACGCTGAAACCGTTTCATGACCTCAGCAGTGCATTTTTTCAGTTGCGCAATTTTACCTCCCCCTTTCTTAGGCCAGTGTGGCTGACCTGACCCGCTGTCAGTTTAACTTACCCAGGCCTGAGAGACTGGAGGCCAACATGTACGTCGGGATTGAAATCACAAGCGTGACCCAGAACAATGCTAGGTCAGACGCATTCCAAGTGCGTTGATCTTCAAGAGTGGGAGAGAAGTCTGTAAGCAACGGACACGTACGCCTGGTTGCTGAGTAGGTACAGAAGTTAAATGAAGCAAAGGCAAGGCGGGCCAGAAGGGAAGTAAAATTGCAGCTGGCGGCAGTACAACAAAAAACAACTGCTAGACCCCTAGACAATTGTAGCCTGCAGCTTACAGTGAAGGGCGTCCTTCAATAGGCACACAAGAATATGAATAACGGGAGAGCAACTATAGAAGAATTGAATTGGTAAGGGGGCGGGAGCTGAATGGAAACCCAAAGAAGGAGCAATACACAAGTGGCCTGCTGTTCAGGCTTCGGCACAAGTAAAGACGTGCGACTCTCAAGTTGGTAACGCTAAAAACCCTCAACCCTAAAACATGTGAGACCCTTTTATGCATTGAATAAAGCAGCACATACACTGTCACTGTCACTGTCACTTAAGCAAGGACTGAATATTTGCAGGATTGGACGCAACTACAGCAATATGTTGCGCGTAGTCTCACATGTTTAAGTCAATCACACACTCGTGTTTCCGTAACATACAGTGGCACACAGTGTCCACCACCACCTCCACCAGATGCACACTACCTGCGTGATCCCCACCTTCATTGTGCAAGTCCTGCGAGGGGTTCTCCGGAGTTCTCGCTTCAATTGCGTCCTCCATTCCTGCCATTGCCACCACAACCTGCCTGCGGTTGACACTTTGCCGAAATCTTAACCTTGCTGTCTTTGCAAATGGCAGGCCTGGTTGCAACACAGGTTTATGATTGTGAGCAGCTGTCAATCGCTGCGGTTTCAACATGTCTAATTCGATGTTTGCTTTTAGTGCGAGCTATTTTATGATTACCAAGAAAAATGTATTTACCGAAATTCAGATTATGATGTAGGTATAAAGCAGTTGTATTATTTCGATGGCTAAACTCACCGATAACAATAGTTAGGCTCGTTCATTTTTGGCACCAAACAGTACACCCCGCTGGTGTAAGGATGACCGGAATTCCTTCAAGGTGGAGGCCTTTAACTTGCCGTGAAAAGGGTAAACTCCGGGATACTGCTCCAAATAATTTCCCTTTGAGAGTCTGGTGATTCACCTCCTGCTCAGTCACCTGCGCTCTTCAGCTGAATATTTTGACCACCCTCCAAACCCGACCCAGTAAATCACCGGGACCGGTAAAACAAAAGTCTGAATATAAATCCATTATTATAAAATGCATCTATTGCGACCAACGCGAAAGAGGCCTCCCTCTGCAACCCAAGTATATGCAGATTATAGTTTGCCTTTTCTAAAGAAAGTGCCGACTAATACTGTGCCACAGATCTTCTTCCGTCAAAGCATCATGTTATTGCGCTAAGTAGGTACCTCCACTTGCGTGCGCATACTTTGAAAGTTGAGGCTGCAGCGTGGCTTGAAGGCAGTTCTCGCGTATGTGACCAGTGTCAGAGAAGTGTTAGATGCTGCGTTGGGTATCCGATCTGACAATCCGAATCCGATATCCGTTTTTCTAAAGCTCAGGCCTTTCCGCTACACTGCACTGCGTCCAGAACGAGGTGCACGCTCTTTTTTTATTCTACCAAGACCATCGAGTTTGCACGCTGAGAAGTACTTTCCTTCTCGTTTGCACCTATCATAATGATTTTTGATGAATTTTTGGCGGCTCGATCTGATTGCTACACCAAATCAATAACCAGCATACTACTATGTAATTTACTTTCTCTGCAGGACACTTTTTGGCGGTGTTTAGTGGATCCATACGCAGCCTAGCAGTCACACGTTTTGACGGAATGGCTTTATTTGTAAACTCGAGAGTAGTAGATCCAGATGGCAATGAATAGTGCATGTCCTATCCGGTGATTGTTGCGCTCATGCCTCTGGAAATTAACTGCTTTCTTTGTCATTTGTTAAAATTGTGAAGAATTGCGTTTAAGAATATCACCGAATAATGGCGGGCATTTTTACCTGTTCCCACAGGCAGCTAGGGCCCAAAAATGAAGGCAAGCCTTGTGTTTTTACAAAAGCATCCAGAACATACAAATAAGCGCATTTCCAAAGTGTGTGACGTTTAATGTAATATTAATAAAAGATAACAGGATAGGGCAAAGGAACGGAAAACAGTAAGTGGTGACGGTTTGTTTAATTCATCATATTTTAATCAGAGTGCCTGAACTGTACAAAGCACACAGCGCGGAAAAAGAAATTACAACTAAAACAAGGTACAACTGCTTTGTCAATATATGCATACACATGGAAGGATACATACACATGAAAACATGCAGCATCTACAATTGCAAACAAATGCGCCTGTGTATATGTGCTGCACTGGGCATCGGAGTGTACACATGACCGCAGTGGATTATACAAAAAGTACAGGGAGACAGACACAAGCCATCACTCCTAACTTCCCAGGCGCCTGTTTCTATGGGATGAAGCTGGCATTTGCAACTGCCCTGCATTTGCCTCAAAAGGATGCTCATCCAAGTGCTCGTGCGCATGCGACTTCGTTTCATTGCCTGCAGAGTGTTTGTGTGCGCTATATTATTTGTATGTACATGTGTGTATGTGTGATTGTTTGTATTTGCGTGTTTGTATGTGCGTGCGAGTGTGTGTGTGATAATGTGTGTGTGAATGTGCGCGTGTCCATATTCTTACTGCGTTCATGTATGTGTGCTTGTGATTGCGTGCATGACCGTGCCAGAGTGTGTGTGCGTGTGTGTGAGTGTGTGTACGTGCGAGTGTGAGTGTGTGTGTGAGTGTGTGTGTGTGCTTGAACATCTATACACATGATAGAGTTGATCCACCCCATACTCACAGTTGACCATGAAGTAGTTGTCAATCTTGGGCAACTTGTACGTTGCCCCCATGTATTTGGACTGCATTGAGGAGGAAGGTAAGAGTGTCAGGCTACGTCCTTTGAGAGGGGGCGGAGAACGGGCGGATGCAAGTGTTCTCCTCAGAGCAAGTAAGAGTACAAACAGACAGAGGGGAAAACGATTTGCAGGTAGTGCAGTCACTGCCAAAGAGGAAAGGTTGTTGTTTTGTGTTCTGTACCACACAATGAATGTTGAGCGCAAAACATTACACAAATGTGGGAGGGAAGGAGAGGGTATAAAAGGGACAAGGCAATTGGGAGGCAGAAGCCTGCACGCCGGCAATAAATCGTTCAGCCGGACACAAGCACAAAGGCGCACAGTCAAAAAGCATGTGCCAACGCCCCATGAAGCACACGAACAACGCAGAAGCTACAGTAGAAAAAGCACGAACGAGGGTGCAATGGTGTTTGCTCATGCATTTGCTTATGAAACATGCAATCATCAGGCATCAGCATGCAATCACCAAAGCGTCAGCGCTCATTGCGCTCATTCAAGCATCACCATGCGCTCCATTGAGCATCAGCATGCGGGTTAGATGCCCGTGTGAGTGCTCCTTACATTATACAAGCAACATAAACCTAGCCTGAATGCCTGTGTTCAGTTTGCTTCATCTCTTTGCTTACCTTAACTGACCTGAACACTTAGAAATGCTACATTAGGAACTCTCTCTCTCTCTCTCTCTCTCTATATATATATATACACACACATATTTTTAACGTTCAGTGAGTAGACTAAATACACAGCCAATGATCTCACCTCTAAATTGGCTTTCAAGAAAAATACCAGACTGTGGGGGAAAGTGAAGCATTGCGTGTAGATTGTCAGCAGGTAGTCCTGTTGTGCAAAAAAGGGGACAAGGTTTTGGGTCAGTGAACGAATCACAAACAAGGCAAGGAAGGGGAAATGCACACAGCAAAAAGGCTTGTTTCATTCAAGGCAATGTCGTAAAAGACCTTATGGAAATAGGGATTCGTGAACTCAAAATTGTCACACCTTAGGCACCGAGGACGCGTCAAGCCTCAATCGAATTGCCTGCGAACACAATCAGGTTAGAGGGTTAAACTTTCTTGTACACAGTTTGCGGGCATTCACCGTCAAGCAGCACACACATCCAGCACCAGCATTTTGCCTCATTCTGGGTTCATTTGCGACGCATGAAGCAGGGCAAAGCAAGCTTGGCGTATTCTGCATGCTTGTTTGTGGCACCGGGCGATCACCGTGCTTGTTTGCTAGCAGTGCAGCACACCTCCAGCTCACTGCAATGGCATTGCCTGGGATCTAATTCTGCGAGTTATTGAGGTTTTTATTGACGCTCTTGGCTATTCTACGTACGAAAATCAGTCATGTGATTGTGAAGCGTCGTGCCTGTTGTATACATATTTTCTGTAGTGCAGGCATAGTTTCTCATCTAGGAATTGCAGGGACTTAAAACTATGCTATTAATACAAGCCGCACTCACACACATACACACACGCGCACACACATAAGGATTACACACACGCACAGACAAACATGTGCACTCACACACACACACACACACATATACGCGCGCACCTCTGGCTGTGCTCGACGAGGAATTGTAGCTTCGGTGAGTTGGGTGTGGCCGGCCTGCAAAAACACACGTGGCGGGGTAAGGCATGTTTTCCTGTGCCTGGTCCAGAGTTGCACACAGACTGTGTAGGATGCAAAATATGACAGCACACACGCACTGCCACTCGTACGTACATCACGACTGATGCGTTAAGGTATGCTCAACCTCGCAATGGCCGTGGCCAGCAAATGGAGTTATGAGAAAGTTCAGACCTTCACGTTGTGTACGTGAAGTTCAAACTAAGCCTAGATTGTGTGGATGGGAACCCGAATTGGTCAAATGGCCTCAGTCTCACCCACTCAGTGACTGGGCATACATACATACACAATCCATCAGCAAAAAAAAGTACGAGCGCATGGCATACACACAGGCGCGCACACACACACACACACCTCCTGGTCGTAAAACATGACGCTGATACTGCCACTGATGTCCACCTGTGTGTGTGAAACATGGCAAGCACAGCGTTGCACGCATGAACACGAATTGGCGGAGCAGGCGGGTGCTGCAAACTCTAAAACACGATTAGAATAGGGTTAACTAGAACCATAATGTATACAATGTATACATGGGTTCTTTGGCAGGGTAGTCACCAGATATACGGTCATACACAGTAAATATATATTATATACGGTTCTGGCCAACCCACGTTATGAACGATTAGGCGTTATAATTGACTACATCCCTGCCTATTGCAATCCAATTGGGAAAGATGCATGCCAACAGACAGGCTATTAAGCGGGGACATGTAAGATTTGTTTTCCAGGTGATGATGTACGATGAAAACATTCTCATTTTTCCGACGCCATTTTAAAAATCATTAGTCATTTCAAAAACCATTCGTCAAAATTACACTCACCGACAGCCAGTTTGGGTTGTACACAGGGATGCTTGTACTAAGGACAATCTGTGTGTATGTGTATGTATGTGTGTGTGTGTGTGTATGTGTGTGTGTGTGTGTGTGTGTGTGTGTGTGGTGTGCTTGTGTGTGGGTGTGCGAGTGTGAGTGTGCGCTTCTGTATGTGTCAGCAGTGGCAGCTAACGTTGTTCGGTGTTTGATGTGGAGAAGCATGTGAGCATCTGTGTGGAGGCTTAAAAGGCTTTTAACTCCTAGGAATTGCAAATCGGCTGCTACATTCCACAGCACGTATGCTTGCAGACTGCTTGAGTTTCTGTTAGACTTCATTATTATATTTACCACCTGTATTCCTTTAGTACTTGGCTTCTATGGTCAGTTTCGTGTTCACACACCTGGTAAGTTGATTGCGTACGATTAAAGCTGATCTCATGGGAGTGTACCTGAAAATTAAGAAAGGGAAAGAATTGACAACAAATGTCTATAATTTCTTAAGCGCCAGCAATGTTCTCTCTCAATAGTCAATACTTAGCGCGTGTGCCTTGAATCTACTGGGGATACACACAACGCACACACCGTAGATATGCATGTTTGAAGCAAAGCTAACAACCTAGCTTGACTGAGGCTGAGGTTGTGTAAACGGACTGTCATTGGACTGTCAACGGACTGTCACTGGACTGTGAGGCTGAGTCAAAGAAGTACAGTAGGGGTACTTTATACATGAGGCTGGCCAACAATATATATACGGCATATATATGGCATTTTTGGCAGGGAAATCACCATGCATACGGTCATATACAGTGCATAAATACGGTTCTGACTAACCCTATGTATACATGAAAGCTCGCTCACCTCGATGGTCCCCACGCTGACCCCTCTTGGGACCAGGAAGAACATTGCGCTGGCCGACAAGACTGAAAGGAACACCTGCAGCAGTTTGTGTGCACGTGGATAATTGAAATGCTTGGCGAGATCTAGAACAAAGAGAGGGGTATAAAACGATGGCAGAGATTTTGAGCAGTGGGCGGGATCTTAGACAAAAGCTCCTTCTGGCTCGTGCAAGAGGAGAGCAGAGAAAATGTTGATAATAAGGCAGCGCATCATAAATGACACCACTCTGGCGCGTTAACCTACCTGTGCGGCAATTATCACTGCTTGTATGTGCCCACATCGCCAACACACAAACCACTTCTTAGCCAGGAGTTACTTATTGAAACTACTTGCAACTTGCAATGCAAAATAAAAAGAAGGATTGGTAGCGATAGCTGATGCAGCAAAGATGTGCATTTCAGCTGGTTAAAAGCAAAGCATCTTTATTTGTATATGCATATTGTATATGCATACGTGTGTGAGCGTATACCCCAAGATCTGTTGCTCCTACACACATTGTATTGCCAGTACAGAAATGGCTATAAAAGGAAAACGCTAGGGTGGTGCATTTATCTATGCTTGAACAGCAGCATGTGCACGCCGCTTTAAATTTACCCCAGCATATGCTGATGTCTTCGCAATCCTCTTAATCGGTGTCACAAGCCTAGGTTATAGATTACGCTGTGCAGGTCCACTCACTATTAAAGACAACAGGGCCTTTGTCCTGGGGGGCTGCAGCCGTGAATCTGACAGGGGGATGAGTGTCAAGTAGCCGCTTTGGGGGGGGGGAGCTGGAGGATCATCAGTGGTCCCAGGAAGCAGCTTGTCCTGTGTTGTCAGGAATGTGGTGGTAAGGGTTTGCTAACTATTACCCGTTAGAACGGTTACCCATCCTGCGTCGATAAGGTCGTGAGATGCAATGATACGCCTCACTCACCCACACAAGCGTACAAATACACACACGCACACACTTACAAATACACACGCACGCACACATACACACACATACACACACACACACACGTACAGATAACACCCAAAACGTGCACGTTAGGACAATGCTGACCGACCTACCTTAAGGCGCTGAAACCAGCTCCCCGTGTCTCTTTTGGAGGAAGCCCCACCTCCAGAGAGAAATGGGGTGTAGTCTCCTTCACCTGTATACATAGCTTTGGGCTCTATTCAGTCCAGTCAGCAGAGCTGAATTAAACAGAGGATTGAACAAAGCATTTATTATTATGATTTTATAATAGTTATACTCTTTATTTCTCTAGACGCTAGCTCCTTTTTGCATGCAAACCGTGCATAGGATTGGAGGTCAAAGGGCTTTGAGGGACCCATACAGGAGTTATTTGCTGTCTGGTGCGCACAAATACGTGCTATCACACACACACACACACACACACACACACACACACACACACACACACACACACACACACACACACACACACTCTCTCTCTCTCTCTCACACACACACACACTCTTACACACACACACACACACACACACACACACACGCACACACACACACACACACACACACACACACACACACACACCACTCACACACACACGCACACACAAACACACACGCACACGCGCACACACACATACACACACACACACACACGCACACACACATGCACAAAACACACACACACACATTCACACGCACACACGCACGCACGCACACATGCATGCATGCACCCTTCACACTGCACCTTGCAGTAGGCCGAATGAGTGTCTCTCAGCCTGTCGCTGCTATCCAGCAAGCCGCCTCTACAGGCGCAGAGCACCAACAGCTGCCCACACACAAACTGAGCTACAACTGTCGTGCTAGCCAGCCTAGTCAACCAGTGGTGATTGTAGGGTGCGGCAGCTACAACCCCCCCTCAGTTATGCACATGCGCATGTTCGAGCTGGCAAATGATGAGCTCTCAAAGGTGTGCACTGCTGCGGCTTGTTCATTCTTGGGTGTGTTGCCCTTGCACAAATTAAACACATTGACCAGGGGCCATTTGTAAGTTGATCGTGAGTGCACTCATACCTACTTTTAAAAGCACGTGCATTTCTGATTGTGTGGCAATGAGTATGAATGTGTCAGAGGCAAGAAAACTAAATTACTTATCTACTACCTAGGTTGTACTAGGTAGTACACATGTAAAGAGGAGCTGCTCCTCACGCTGTTGCGCATCGTTGGATCTGACGTGCACTTTATAACTCCATGTTAGTATGTGCAGCTTGGTTATGATGCAAAGCACGACTTAAAAGCACACTCGTATAGACTAGCCCTGCTCTGAATAGACTGCGCCACATACAAAACTGCACCACACACGCACAACAAGCACACACATGTACACACATGTACACACATATACACACATGTACACACATGTACGCACATTGCTGCCACATACAAAACTGCACCACACATGCACAACAAGCACACACATGTACACACATGTACACACATGTACACACATGTACACACATGTACACACATTGCTGCCAGCTGATTAGAAACCGCTATTCCCCCTGCCTTCAACTTCTCGCTTGCCTAGTATACAAACTCTCATCACATTCCCAGTACAAGTTGCCTACAGTTGCCTACAGTTGCCTAGTATACAAACTCTTATCACATTCCCAGTACAAGCCAGACTGACTATACCACGCACATAAATACCGTATGTTGATAGTTCTGCTGCTCACAAAGATGCTACACCACCACGCACGTGCTGCATACAGCTTGGCTATGACGTGTGGGGGGGTTACCTGTCTCCTGTCAGTGACGCTTATGGCAAAGCGAGTCTGGTGCACGCATCGCACAGGTAGGTTTGGACAATTTTACCCGTACGCATTTTATAAGCAGGTTTGGACGATTTACTGAGGTACCAAGGCAGGTATGGGCAATTTTTCCTGTACGCTTTCGTAAACAGGTTTGGACAAACTTACCTGTACACCTATCACAGGCACGTAGGTATATGCAGACATGTACGCTTAAATAGCTCACTTATGGCGAGTGAGATCACTCGCTCAGAGGCAGTGGAGGTCTTATATGTTGCCCTGTGTGAGGGCAGCTCAGCGGCCAGAAATTGGTTAGATTTCCGAATGCGTCCTTTAAAAACATTGTTAAATATCTATATTGCCAAATGAAAAACCAAAGGGTGACATGCCTTTAGAAAAGCATGGGTTCTCTTTAATACCTAGGCAGGTATATACGTGTGCCAAAGCCCTTCAATCTGTTCTAGGATGGCAACACAAAAACGGGTGGAAAAGGTCGTGTCGTCGCTGGAAAGTTGAACTTGTATTTTATAAGATAATATGATATAATATGAAATAATATGATAATATGATATAATATGATAATATGATCACATTTCTATAATTTTGAGCGGTACTGAAACACGCAATACAAATGGCCCAAAATACAAAAGTGGACTGCAGCTACAACTATGTGCTATGTGTGTGTATATGTGCCATGCATTGAATATGTGGATGTGGGTTCAGATTGTTTGTAGTTAAATGTGCTTGGCTAACACAAGGGTCAGAGAAAATTTCCATACATTTATATATTTCATACATTATATGGTTCCCACTCCACCCAGCATATAAATAGCAAAAGCCTGTCCTATCCTCATAAGCCCTTCTTCATGAGCCTACTCCATCCAGAGGATGAAATCCTATGTATGATATCCTATATCCTATATCAAATGCATTGTATCATATCATATCCTATATCATATGCATAATATCCTGTATCATATGCATGATGCCCTATCTAGAGGATGATATCCTATCCATGCATCATATTAATTGCAGCAGCCTAAGATAACAAGGATCGTGCATTAAGGAAAGGCGCTCAGCTGGAGCTCCAGACTGAGCAGAGCCCCTTTGATAAAATTAACTGCTGCATTATGATAATTATTAGCACCATGGGCGATATCTAGCTTCATGAACTGTTGCATATAATCACAGTGCATGCGATCTGATCGCAGCATCTCTGCTGTCTCCTAAGCAACTTAAAAAAAAATGCGGTTTCCATCATATGTTTTGCCACTCAGAGTGGTTTTGTGTAAATCTGGTGCACAATGTCTTTTGTTTTACGCACCTGAAATATGTGCACCTTTATTGCAAATAGCTGAACAACTATTAGCAGACGCAGGAAATTGATCCCTTTTGTTTATTGTGTGAGGCGGCTGCACACTGCACACTGCACATACACATACACATACACATACACACACATACACATACACACACATACACATACACATACGCATACACGCATTCACGCATACACGCATACACATTACATGTCAGGTAGCTTACCCTCTATGTATTACGTGCGGCCCTGAATGGACTAAAAATGCTCATTCTTGGCAACCTTTTGTCCACACAGGGTAGCAATGTGGCTAGACAGGGTAGCAACATGGCCACAAATTTTGCCCACACCTTCCACACAGGGAAGCAACATGGCCACAAATTTTGCCCACACCTTCCACCCAGGGTAGCAGTGGCCACAAATTTTGCCCACACCTTCCACACAGGGAAGCAACATGGCCACAAATTTTGCCCATACCTTCCACCCAGGGTAGCAGTGGCCACAAATTTTGCCCACAC
>Ga0307968_1003442_pt1 | contig 13141 bp, 17 predicted proteins | sample OrgLakmetagen650_FD_201834 | JGI IMG/M metagenome (GOLD analysis project Ga0307968, IMG submission 201834) | Saline water microbial communities from Organic Lake, Antarctica - #650 | ecosystem: Environmental > Aquatic > Non-marine Saline and Alkaline > Saline | place: Antarctica: Organic Lake... | reverse complement strand
GTGTTTGTGTGTTTGTGTGTCAATAGGACGTGGAAGCAAATGTACAGTGTGTATGTGTGAATATGTGTCGGCAACAAGCAGTAGCTGGGTGGTGTAGATGTCTGTGCCAGTGCTTGTGTGTCAGCGACAAGCAGCAGCTGTGTGGTGTAGATGTCTGTGCCAGTGCTTGTGTGTCAGCGACAAGCAGCAGCTGTGTGCTGTAGATGCGTAAGGCTTAGGAGCCAAACGTCCTTTCTGTTTACACCTTTTTTGGAGGACTTTTCAGCAGCCCAACCCTTTTTGCTGCAACAGGTCACAACCAACTTTTTCATGATTTCCTTTCTCAGCAGGACACTAGACCTTTTCTTTTCCTTTCTGAGCTCATGGATTTATTTGTGGCTGGCCGAGACCAGTCAGCAGCCAATCAGCCAAACAACCTGGCTAAAGGTCACCCCCCATTGTAACCATTATACCATTGTAAGGATTAGGAGCCAAACGTTGAGCACCCAAACTGTCAGCATGAAATCTCTCATTGGCCATCTGCAGTGCCCACAAAATAATGGCGCCATTACAATCCAATGCCAGCATAAGTTGACAACACCTGCTCTGCATTAGCAGGGCTGGAGCATAAACAATGCATAAGTTGACAACACCTGCTATGCTGCTTAGCAGGGCTGGAGCATAAATAATGCAGCGTGCGAACATCAGAGGTTTCGGTTAGCCCTTAGACGCTGAACACTGCAGACATGTGCTGATTTGGTGCTTCCATTTAGGTGATGACAATCTTCGTACCTAGCTTGTTCAAAACAACTGTAACCACCATTGTAACCACCATTGTAACCACCATTGTAAGCATTGTACCTTGCTTATTCAAAACAATTGTAACCACCATTGTAACCACCATTGTACCTAGCTTGTTCAAAACAATTGTAACCACCATTGTAACCACCATTGTAACCATTGTACCTAGCTTATTCAAAACAACTGTAACCACCATTGCAACCACCATTGTAACCATTGTACCTAGCTTATTCAAAAAATTGTAACCACCATTGTAACCACCATTGTAACCATTGTACCTTGCTTATTCAAAACAATTGTAACCACCATTGTAACCACCATTGTACCTAGCTTGTTCAAAACAATTGTAACCACCATTGTAACCACCATTGTAACCATTGTACCTAGCTTATTCAAAAAAGTGTAACCACCATTGTAACCACCATTGTAACCACCATTGTAACCATTGTACCTTGCTTATTCAAAACAATTGTAACCACCATTGTAACCACCATTGTACCTAGCTTATTCAAAACAATTGTAACCATTGTAACCACCATTGTAACCACCATTGTAGCCACCATTGTAACCACCATTGTAACCATTGTACCTAGCTTATTCAAAACAAGCAAGCCTCGAATTTAGAGTGTGGGTAAGGACCGTCCACATGTTGTGTAAAAATTTCATTGCAGGAAAACCTGTCGTGCATGTGAAATGCCGCAAGGAAATAAAGCTGCTTGTCGAATAGCTTTACCCTCAGATCTCAATGGGGTTTCTGCCTAGCACTCTTCACTGCAGCGACCATGGTAGTTGACAAGAGTTGGCCAGAACCGTAAACATACGTATGGTTACACCTATGCACGGTGATTTGGTGATTACCAAGCCCAATATACCGCATGTACGCCATATACATAGAGTCCTGGCCAACCCTATAGTTGGCGCACGTGTGTGTGTGTGTGTGTGTGAGTAGGGGTGTGTGTGTGTGTGTGTGTGTGTGTGTGTGTGGGTGTGTGTGTGCGCGTGCGCGTGCGTCCATTTCATCTTCCGTCCATACTGAGCGACAAACTCGATCAATTTGGGCCACGGAAAATTAAAGCCAGCTTGACTGCAAAACCATCTGCGCGATGGCCCATTCCTTTCCTGCTCCATCTAGTCGATAATCGAACCATCTAGTAGCTGCGCCCATTCCTTTCCTGCTCCATCTAGTCGATAATCGAACCATCTAGTAGCTGCGCCCATTCCTTTCCTGCTCCATCTAGTCGATAATCGAACCATCTAGTAGCTGCGCCCATTCCTTTCTTGCTCCATCTAGTCGATAATCAAACCATCTAGTAGCTGCGCCCATTCCTTTCCTGCTCCATCTAGTCGATAATCGAACCATCTAGTAGCTGCGCCCATTCCTTTCCTGCTCCAGAAACGCCGCACTCTCAGCAACAAAAAAAACACACGCTCTCAGCAACAAAAAAAACACACGCTCTCAGCAACAAAAAACGCACTCTCAGCAACAAAAAACACACGCTCTCAGCAACAAAAAACGCACTCTCAGCAACAAAAAACACACAACAAGGAGAGGCTCTCTCTCGTCAAAATGCCTGCCATCGCTGTCTGCAAATCCAATTGAATCTTTCATCCCAATCTTGATTTTTAATCGCCATATTCAAAGAAAGAAGAGTTAAGCAGGGGACCACACCTCCGAAGAAAAAAGGTTTGCTTTGCATTTTAAACACTGTCATAGTTTTAAATAAACAGGACTGAAGGAAGGAAGGAAGGAAGGAAGAGGGGACCAACCTACCTGACAACACCCCTGCTGACACCATTGAAGGGAATAACCCTCCTGCTGACACCATTGAGGGGGATTAACCCTCCTGCTGCTGACACCATTGAGGGGACTAACCCTCCTGCTGACACCATTTAGGTGAATAACCCTCCTGCTGCTTCCATTGAAGGGAATAACCCTGCTGCTGCTGACACCATTGAGGGGAATTACCCTCTCCTGCTGCTACCATTGAGGGGAATAACCTACCTGACAACCCTCCTGCTGCTACCATTAAGGGATATCCTCCTGCTGACACCATTAATCTACCTGCTGACACCATTGAGGGGAATAACCCTCCTGCTGACACCATTGAGGGGAATAACACTCTCCTGCTGACACCTTTTAGGGGAATAACCTACCTGACAACCCTCCTGCTGCTACCATCGACGGCAGAGCCAGGCCAAAAAAAGCTAAGGGAGCGGCCCAGCCTGCAGGCACACACACACACAGACGCACACATTACAAGAGGTGAGGACACACACACACACTTACACACACACGCAACAGACACACACTTACACACACACACGCAACAGACACAAACATATACACACACAGGAGGTGGATGATAAACTGTCTGTGTGTACGGTGTGTGCGCACATGGAAGGAGCGAGGACTGCCTCCAAATCTCTCCCTTGGGAACGAGAGACCCATCACATACGTTAATTGTGGGGAGTTGACCCATCACACATTGTGTTAGACCCATCACACATGTTATTTGTAGGGAGTTGACTCATCACACATTGTGTTAGACCCATCACACATGTTATTTGTGGGGAGTTGAGGAATTCCAAGATGAATGATGATGGACAAAACGTCAGTTTGACAATATGCGATGTGAAATATACGCAGACAGTAGCAGGATACACAGAGAAGCTGAGCACATAATCCACTGTTTAAGGGCCACAAAAAAGCAGATTCCTACATTTAGAGGTCTCTGAAGGTCTTCTAAGCTGTCTAAAGAATTCCAAAACTGAGCCGTCATCTTGTGTATGCGTGTAAAAATCTTATTTTGTTTCTTACTGTTGATTTTGTACAAGCTTGCATTTCTGTTTGCATCTGCAGGATATCAGCGCAATCCCACTTTCAATTTCCAGATGTGGTGATAAATCTTGGGGGGCTAAACAAATTTTACAAGCTTTAACAGGTAAAAAAGGATCGTATGTATGTACGTCCTGATCTCCAAGCATGAGAACTGTGTATTATTGCAACCCTGTATAGTCATAGATCAGTTTTGTTTGGCCTATAGTCAGCCCAGCCAAGCCCCACCCAAAAAGGGGAAATCAATGCTCCTTTCCTGAATTGCACATCTAAGGTCACCCATTGGTTTCTACATAAATGTAACAATTCTGCATAGTATTTAATGAGTTTGGGGTCAAGGGTGTGAGTGAGGGCTGCACATTTTCCTGCCAGAAAGGTGGCGTGGGTGTAGAAATGCGGGTTTTGGTCCGAATTTCACCAATTCTTTTGTTCCCATCTAGGTTTAGGGTCAAACCATACCCGTCAAAGCAAAAAAAACGGGGGTGAAAATCTGCCCTTAAGGACTAACTGCATAGATCTGTTTGCTGGGCAAAAATGGTGCATTTCTCGAAACTCTGGAAACAAGCTTTCTGGCCATCACCTGAGTGTCGGGAGCCCTTCAGTATGCTCCCAAGGCATGCCCTGTCAAGTGTTATGGTCTGGAATGCTGGAGATGGGCCATGGTGGGCACCGATAGCTGAAGTTCTAAAGACCCAAGGATTTGTGCCGGACAATTTCAGGCATGAGATTGTCATGTTTTTAAGCTTTTGTTATGCGCTGCTCATTGCTAAAATCAGCTTTGCAATCCATGCACCCCGCCCAAAGCCTTAATTTTTAGCCATAATTTTTAGTAGTTTTTAGGAGTTTCCCTGCCAAAACGGGGACCAACCAACCGGACCTTCACCCCAGACCTCCGGACCTTCACCGAAATATCCTCAATACTATTGCTAACGCCTCCGTAACGTACGTTGATGGTACCGGGAAGGAGCTTTTGGAAATCCACTTTCTGACAGGGATTTCCATCCTGCCCACCTGGGAAATCCACTTTCTGACAGGGATTTCCATCCTGCCCACCTGGACACCTCCCGCCACAAACTCCCTAGTAGCTGTGTCATCGTGACCTTAAACTCTCCATGACCTTAAAACTCCCTAGTAGTCTAGCAGGGTGCTGCTATTGACATCATCCACGTCACTTTTCGCACCTGCTATGATTGAAGGCCGCACAAGCTCGTAGTAGTTTTTCAAGTCCCAGTGCTGCACCGAACGCGCCAGATCGCCTGCAGAGCATGATGAAATGATGAAATGTAACAAGCCTGTGTGTGAATATTACGTGTTTAGTTTTTGCAATAGGCAAGCTGGAGGGGTTCAAGTCCCAGTGCTGCAGCGAGCACGCCAGATCGCCTGCAGAGCATAATGAATTAATGCTGCACTGAATCAATGCTGCATGAATCTATGAACCAATGCTGCAACGAGCGTGCCAAATCGCCTGCAGAGCATGATGAAACAATTCCAAACAATGAGCCTTGGTCAAGACAATGCGTGACGTTGGACACGTTCATGCACAGCTCGTAGTAGGTTTTCAAGTCCCAGTGCAGCACTGAACGCGCCAGATCACCTGCAGAGCATAATGAATCAATGCTGCACTGAATCAATGCTGCATGGACCTATGAACCAATGCTGCAACGAGCGTGTCAATTCGCCTGCAGAGCATGATGAAACAATCCCAAACAACGAGCCTCGGTCAAGACATTACATTTGTGACGTTGGACATGTTTATGCACAGGTCAAGCTCGTAGTAGGGGTTCAAGTCCCAGTGCAGCACTGAACGCGCCAGATCACCTGCAGAGCATAATGAATCAATGCTGCACTGAAACAATGCTATTTGAATTTATGAACCAGTGCTGCAGCGAGCGCGCCAGATCGCCTGTAGCTTTGGGTTACTGTTTGATGGTGGTGACAAATAATTGTCTTTGTAGCATTTGGTTACTGTTTGATGGTGGTGACAAATCATTGTCTTTGTAGCTTTGGGTTACTATTTGATGGTGGTGACAAATAATTGTTTTTGTAGCTTTTGATTTCTATTTGATGGTGGTGACAAATAATTGTTTTTGTAGCTTTTGATTTCTATTTGATGGTGGTGACAAATAATTGTCTTAGAGGGGGGGGGTGCAATTAAGAGCAACGTTGAACTGATACAAGGTCCTGTAGCAATTGAGTCGAAAGCTGTGATACAATTACATTGCAAAATAACTAGGGTTGGCCACAATCATATACATTATATAGGGTGCATTTAAGAGCAACGTTGAACCGATACAAGGTCCTGTAGGAATCAATCGAGTACAGAGCTGTGATACATTAACACTGCAAAATAACTAGGGCTGGCCAGAATCATATACCTACATTATATAGGGTGCAATTAAGAGCAACGTTGAACCGATACAAGGTCCTGTAGCAATCAATCGAGCACAAAGCTGTGATACAATTACATCGCAAAATAACTAGGGTTGGCCAGAATCATATACATTATATAAGGTGTATATTGTATATATATAATATATATATACGGCATTTCTGGCAGGGAAATCGCCATATATACGGTCATGTACAATGTGGTGTACGTAATCGGTTCTGCCAACACTACCTCAGCCGCTTTCATTTGCTGTTTTGAGGCGTGACAATTCTTCCCTGATCAGCTCAAATAACATACCTATGGATGCGAACAACTTCAGGGGCGTCGTGGCAATCAAGCGCAGCAGTTTGCGCTGCAGGGGAGATGCTTCCAGCAACTCGCCCACAGTCAAAGGATGCCATGCTGTGACGTCAATGTTCAGGGTGTTGACCTGATCACATGAAAAACGGTTGCAGTGCATTCGCAAGTTTGTACGGCATTATTGCAGGGTGGCTTGCCCATAAATAAACAGGCAAAGGATGCCATGCTGTGACGTCGATGTTCAGGGTGTTGACCTGCTCACATGAAAAACGGTTGCAGTGCATTCGCAAGTTTGTACGGCATTATTGCAGGGTGGCTTGCCCATAAATAAGCAGGCAAAGGATGCCATGCTGTGACGTTGATGCTCAGGGTGTTGACCTGATCACATGAAAAACAGTTGCATGTCAGATCAAATTACGGTCACTGCAAAGTATAAGACTCAGCACATCTACTGACGTCGCTGCCAACGATTGGGCGTGACATGCAGTATAATAACGAGTGCGTTGTTTTTCATGCCACAAACTGACAGAGTCCGCCAAAGTCGTATATACCTGCAAAATCCTGTGCACAAAACAAAACAAAACAAGCGTATACCCACATGCGCAGTACTGCTTTTCAACCCTGAAGATGGAACATTGAAACAGATAGGTGCTTTGTGATTGGATTTCATGGTTTTGGGTGCTGGTCAGGGTAATTATTGGCCCATTAGAGGATTAGAAACCAGTTGAGCATGGATTGATTGCGGTTATGTGAATGTCGTTGAGAGTGTTGACATCTCAAAAAACGCAAGGTCGCAGCACAGCAGCATCCGACGAGTATTCTTTTGCGACGGAAAAGAGCAGCATCCGACGCGTATTCTTTTGCGAAGGATTAGAGCAAGTTGAGCTAAGCAGGAGGTGCGTTTGTGGTGCTACTTGAGCTAGGCAGTGTGTGATGCAGTGTGTGTTATGCAGTGTGTGTGATGCAGTGTGTGATGCGTTTGTGGTGCTACTTGAGCTAGGCAGTGTGTGATGCAGTGTGTGATGCGTTTGTGGTGCTACTTGAGCTAGGCAGGTGATGCGTTTGTGGTGTGCTGCTGTACACTTAGATCACACATACACAGAACTGTCACATCCACAGGTAACACTTATATCACACATACACAGAACTGTCATACACAGGTAGCACTTAAATCACACATACACAGAACTGACATACACGGGTAGCACTTATATCACACATACACAGAACTGTCACATCCAGGTGATGCGTTTGTGGTGCTGCTGAACACTTAAAATCACACATACATAGGATTGGCCAGAACCGTGTATATACACCATATATGACCGTATATTTGGTGGTTTCCCTGCCAAAATCACCGTACATACACCGTATATATGAATCTGGCCAACCCTACACATACACAGAACTGACAAGTACAGCCACATCCAACCCCACTACATCTCCACCCACCCCAACCCCCACCCCCACCCCCACACAACCCACACCCACACCCAACCCACCCAAACCCCCACCCCATCCCACCCCACCCACACCCACACCCACACCCACACCCACACCCACACCCACACCAACACACACAAACCTCAAAGAAGTGGTGGTACACGCGCGCCCTCCAGGTATCCAAAGAGTACAAAGAGGGTGCCATCAGCAGGGCACCCAGAAAGCTCTGTACAGCGTGAGTTTGTGTGTGTGTGTGTGTGTGTGTGTGTGTGTGTGTGTGTGTGTGTGTGAAAAAGGATGTGGAGAGGGTGCCATCAGCAGGGCACCCAGAAAGATCTGTACAGCGTGGGTTTTAAATTGTACGTGTGTGCGTGTGTGTATGTGTGTGTGTGCGTGTTTGTATGCATGTGTGTTTGTGAGAAAGGTTACAAACAGGGTGCCATCGGCAGGGCACCAAACAAGTTCTGCGCAGTATGCGTATTAGAATGCAAGCGCATGAGTGGATGTGGGGGTGCAAAACAGGATGCAAAGAGCGTGCTGTCAGTTTTTAGAGAGCTCTGTGCAGTGTGAGTAGTTGAGCGCAAGCGTCGATGGATGCGATCAGTTGAGTGTGCGGTTACACAGTGTTAAAATGAACACCACAGTGTGAAAATTAACACAACAATTGTGATCTTGCATTGTGCAATCACAATTGTGGCGATTTATGCAGCAGACAATAGCAGCCCTCACGCCCAAATTGGCACCCACACCTGAATTCCCTCCCTGCACACCTTGAGAAATGGATCGTTTGGCAACAGGCTGCACGCAAACAAGGCACAAACACACACCGACAGACAGACACACACACTATCGCAAACAGGCTGCACTTAAACAAGGCACTTACACACACAGACAGACAGACACACACACACTATCTCAAACAGGCTGCACGCAAACAAGGCACAAAGGCACAACACACACAGGCAAACAGACACACACACACTAACTCAAACAGGCTGCACCCAAACAAGACACAATTGCACAACACACACAGACACACGGACACAAACACACATTAACTCAAACAGGCTGCACGCAAACAAGGCACAAAGGCACAACACACACAGACAAACAGACACACACACTAACTCAAACAGGCTGCACCCAAACAAGGCACAAAGGCACTAACACACACAGACAAACAGACACAATAACTCAAACAGGCTGCACGCAAACAAGACACAAAGGCACTAACACACACAGACAAACAGACACACACACTTACTCAAACAGGCTGCACCCAAACAAGACACAAAGGCACAACACACACAGACAGACGGACACAAACACACACACACTAATTCAAACAGGCTGCACACAGGCTTACACACACTACACACGCAGACCTAAAGAGGCTAGCACCCAAAAAAGGCACAAACACACACAGACAAACAGACACAAACGGACACGCACACACGCACGCACAGCACCCCACCTGCGCCCTTAGACACACCCAAACAAACGCATGCCTGTGATGATGGGTTGCTCGGCAGCAGACAGCATGCGTACGTGTGATAGTGTGATATACAAAAGCAAGCAGAGTCTGTTAGCTTGTATATCACACGCTTGTCGATTTGTCGCTTGTATCTCAAAACAAACACACACACACACCAACCATCCAGAATCATGACCCACACCCACACAAATACACGCCTTTGTGGACCACCCACACACGCATCCTCACCCACACCACACAAACACACAAACACACACACACACACACCTGTGTCGCCGGATTACTCGGCAACAGACTGCCTCGCGCGCACTCGTGCCCCAAGTTGAAAAGGCCAGCGTACCCCGTACCCACAGTGATCCAGCACAGCAGCTGCTGCCAAGCCGGCATGATGGAGTGCATGTACCTGTGCATGTGTGTGTATGTGTATGCGTGCGTGTGTGTGTGTGAGTGTGTGCATGGGTTTGTGTGTATGTGTGTGTATGCATGTATGCATGGGTTTTGTGTGTATATATGTGTATATGTATGTGCGTGAATTTATGTGTGTTGCACAACCTCCCTTCTTATTCACAATTGTGTCACTACAGCCATGGCCGTGGCGCTCGCAAGCACGCAGCATGCAGTGAGAAAAGCCTTGCCATTGTAGGTCAAATTCAAATTAGGCATGCACCGTGATTCAACAAACAGTGGATGATCATATAATGCGTAAAAAACAAATGGTGCATACACACAATGTGAAGATGCAATGCACGAAACTTGGTGCGCATTTGTGGAGCACGCACACGCATGGCGCATAAACACACGATGCGTACAAAAAGAAACAGCAATACACACGCAATGCGTAGATGCAATGCATGAACATGGTGCGCATTTGTGGAGCACGCACATGCATGGCGTATGAACACACGATGCGTACAAAAAGAAACGGTAATACACACGCAATGCGTAGATGCAATGCATGAACATGGTGCGTATTTGTGGAGGACGCACACGCATGGCGCATAAAACACGATGCGTAGATGCAATGCATGAACATGGTGCGTATTTGTGGAGCACGCACATGCATGGCGCATGAACACACGATGCGTACAAAAAGAAACGGTAATACACACGCAATGCGTAGATGCAATGCATGAACATGGTGCGTATTTGTGGAGGACGCACACGCATGGCGCATAAACACACGATGCGTACAAAAAGAACGGTAATACACACGCAATGCGTAGATGCAATGCATGAACATGGTGCGTATTTGTGGAGCACGCACATGCATGGCGCATGAACACACGATGCGTACAAAAAGAAATGGTAATACACACGCAATGCGTAGATGCAATGCATGAACATGGTGCGTATTTGTGGAGGACGCACACGCATGGCGCATGAACACATGATGCGTACAAAAAGAAACGGTAATACACACGCAATGCGTAGATGCAATGCATGAACATGGTGCGTATTTGTGGAGCACGCACATGCATGGCGCATCAAGGTACGGGAGCACAAGCACACAGCGCACAACAATTGTGTGCAGACACAATGCATGAACAACATGCGTATTTTGTAATTTGTGTGTTTATGTAATGCAAGTACAAGGTGCATGTGTGTGGTGCATATGTACGGTGCGTACACACACAGTGTGTGCATGCAGCGCGCATACACACTGTGTGGTGCATATGTACAGTGCGTACACACAGTGCGTGCATACAGCGCTCATACACAATGTGGTGTATATGTATGGAGCATAGACACACAGTGCGTGCATGCAGAGCGCATGCACACTGATTGGTGCATATGTAAGGTGCGTACACACACAGTGCGTGCATACAGCGCTCATGCGCTCATACACAATGTGGTGTATATGTATGGAGCATAGACACACAGTGCGTGCATGCAGCGCGCATGCACGCCGTGTGGTGCATATGTACGGTGCGTACACACACAGTGCGTGCATACAGCGCGCATGCACGCTGTGAGGTGCATATGTACGGTGCATCTGTGCGGTGCAGCGATGTGGTGCATGCACATACACAGCAGATACACAGTGCACGAACACAGCAGATACACAGCAGATACACAGTGCATGCACATACACAGCAGATACACAGTGCACGAACACAGCAGATACACAGCAGATACACAGTGCATGCACATACACAGCAGATACAAAGTGCACATACACAGCAGATACACAGCAGATACACTGTGCATACACAGCAGATACACAGTGCACGAACCGTGTGTAAACACACACGGTTCACGGACACACACGGTGCATACACACACATGGCGAATACACAGTGCATACACACAATGCATGCACAAAGATCATACAGCGGCCCTTACTGAGTACCATACAGTTATTGCCAACACTGGAATTGATCCCTAGATCTAGCGGCATGGCAGCAGTGGGCCGTACGCAAAACACAACTTTCTTTCTCCCTCTAATCGCGGCTGTGACTAAAAATGAGAGCCTTGCCTCAGGTGCCCTTGTGCGCTTGCAATTATACGTGCATGTGTGTGCGTGTGTGTGTGTGAGCGTGTGTGTGTTTGCGTGTGTGTGTGTGTGCGTGTGCGTGTGTGAGCCTGTGTGTGTGCGTGCGTTTGTGTGAGTGTGTGTGTGCGTGCGTGTGTGTGTATGTGTGCGCGTGTGCGTGTGTGTAGCTGTAGGTTATGCGCATGCAAGCAGAGAAATTGTGTACGTGCATATGACATGGCACACCTACATCAGATGCCAGCATGGTTACAGGTGAGCGCAAGCAGACATGATTCACAATTGCAAGTAAAACAATTGTACGAACAATTAACAATGCATGGCACTTAAATGAAAAGCCTAGATCAATGCCGGCACTTGGCAGCGTTCGTGTGCTCCAAGACCGAACTGAGCCTAGATTAACGCCAGCGCTTGGTACCAACTGCCATGATAGTTTAGTGCCATGCCAGTAGTAGGCAGCATGGTCCTTTTCCTTGCATGAAGCATTGGCATGGACAGCCTAGATCATGCCAGCGCTTGGCAGCGTCCGTGTGCTCATAGACCAAACTGAGCCTAGATCAACGCCAGCGCTTGGCAGCGTCCGTGTGCCCATAGACCAAACTGAGCCTAGATCAACGCCAGCGCTTGGCAGCGTCCGTGTGCTCATAGACCAAACTGAGCCTAGATCAACGCCAGCGCTTGGCAGCGTCCGTGTGCTCTAGACCAAATCCACTGACTGAACTTCTGAACCATTTCTGAACCATTTTTCTGCTGGCTGGACGGACTAAATATCTTATGCAGACAAAAAGACGCTGTCGCAGTGGCATTGTCGTTGACACCAGTCTGAGGTGGACACATCACCAACATGTCGGATCACCAACATGTCGGATGAGGTGGACACATCACCAACATGTCGGATGGCATTGTCGTTGACACCAGTCTGAGGTGGATACATGACCAACATGCCGGAAGGCGAGACGCATGCTTACCAACTGCCATGATATCTTAATGCCGTGCCAACAGTAGGCAGCATGGTACTTTTCCTTACAAGAAGCATTGGCATGGACAGCCAAGATTGGTGCCAGGAGAGGGCAGTGCATATGCACAGGGTTGGCCAGGATTGTATATATACTCTGTATACAACCATACATTTGGTGATTTTCCTGCCAAAATTACCGTATATACACCGTATATGTATGGTTCTGGCCAACCCTACATACCGTACAACCCTTATATCACCCCGCATAAATATCTTTTTTGACCCTGCGGGGTGACTGCGGGAAGCTAAAATAATTATTTAATTTTGGGGTGCGTGATGTGCGGGAGGGTGTGAAAATATATAATTTGTGAGCGATGAGTGCCCAGTTTTTGGGACTGGGCTTTCCGGCTCCCCCTGAACCTCCCCCCGCCCCCCTCGCCCGCCCCCCG
>Ga0307968_1003440_pt1 | contig 13147 bp, 16 predicted proteins | sample OrgLakmetagen650_FD_201834 | JGI IMG/M metagenome (GOLD analysis project Ga0307968, IMG submission 201834) | Saline water microbial communities from Organic Lake, Antarctica - #650 | ecosystem: Environmental > Aquatic > Non-marine Saline and Alkaline > Saline | place: Antarctica: Organic Lake... | reverse complement strand
AAAAAAACCCAAACCCAAAAAAAACCCCCCCCCCCCCCCCCCCCACACACACACACACACGCCACACACACCTGTGTGTTTGTGTGCGCCCCACTGCAGATGATGCCCACCAGGAAGATACCCAGCGGCAGCACCAGCCGCCCGGTGTCTTCAGCGTTTGCTATGGGGGGCGGGTGCCTATTGCTGCCAGCGTTGGGTTGGGCTTGAGGTTGTGCAGTAGGGGGCGCGTGGCTAGTGCTGCTCCTGTGGGGGAAGAAGACTCGACGACTAAGTAAACAAACCGACACTCGTCGTATGCAGGGTGTGTATTTGGGGGTGGCATGACCAGGGCTGTAGAGCTTTGAACAAGTACAAGACACTGACAAAACAGAGCAGGTAAGAGATAGTGGGTGCACAGAGGTGGGCTTTGTTGATGTGCAGGTAAACTCGTGTGTGGATGTGAAGGGATAAGGCTTGCAATGCAAGCTGCGAGGGCCAGGCAGGTGATCTTTAACGTGCTCCTGGAGCCACAAAAACAAACGGTGCTGCAACAAGGAGCTCGGCAAGCCCGATGTTCTTGTCCTAAACTTCTTAAAGCACCTGCCTGCAAGGAGGACTTGCCACTGGGCGGTAACGTAAATTCAAGCCACTGGCTGCTGCAGCATGAAGAACTCAAACTTCCTGTCCCCTCACCCGTTGAACAGGTGGCTCTTGCAGTGCAAGCCCTCGCAAGCTCCTCGAGTTCCATTCCCCTGCAAGCCTTGACCGCCGCCTCCCGCCTCGCACTCCTCCGCACTCCCCTTACAACTGCCATTGATGCTACCAAACAACCTGCCCCCCTGACCCCCCCCCGCTCCGTGGTGCTGCTGGCTGCCTTGCAGATCGTGCCCCGTCAGCTCCTGCTGCCGACCCTGGCACTCCTGCTTCACAGTGCCTGGGTGCAGCTCTTGCTGCTGCTGCAACGGCTGCTGCTGTGCCTGCTGCTGCTGCTGCTCTTGTTGCTTGGGCTCTTGCTTCAGCTTGGGCTTCTGCTTCTGGCGGTCCACACGCAGCTTACGCAGGAACTTGCCTAGCAGGTCGTCGGCCCAGGGAAAGGCCACAGGCGTCTGCAAAGGAGATAAGGCCCTTAGCTGTCGACAATTTTAAAGCCAACAATATTGTGAGCGTCGGCAATCTAAAGCCTATTTGCAAATTAAGGAATTAAGCCTTTTGCCTCATAAAATCACGGCATCAATGCAGAGGCAAAAAGGGAATGAGGCATCGTAACATTGCAAGAGTTTTTATTTACAATGGGGAATTTTGACTGGCAATCAAGTGCTCCAGCATTATCCAACGCTCGTAGCAATCAAAATTGAGCTGCCACAGACCTTAAAACCCTTTTTGTTTTGAAAGTATGGGAGTTAAAAAGTATCCAGAAATGACACCTGGATAGGGTTGGCCAGAACCATATATTCACTGTATATGACTGTACTTTGGGTGATATCTCTGCCAGAAATACCATACACACAACATATATGTATGGATCTGGCCAACCCTACACCCAAATCACGTCCTGACCCATGGGTACCCACTCAAAAAGCCTCACCTGGCTTGAGCCCTCTTCTCTCATGTCGTGCTCAATTGCTAATTCCATATCCAAGCTGTAATCCCCATCCTCGCTCTGGTGGCGCACCTATGTGCAAAGCACCGTGGACAAGCTGTCAGGTAAGCCATACACAGACGTGGGTGGTGGCTCCTGCTGAAGCTTTCGATGCCAGAAATATAGTGCCCAGAGCACAGTAATGACAACAAGGAGAGGTTTGCTTCCTTGTGTGCATTCATGCAAGTGGCCTGCTCTCAAACAGAGCCTGATTAGTGCGATTATCTGAATGGCAGGACGACAAGAGCTCTCACACAAAAACATAGCATGCACCAATATATCCGATATCCGCACGTATCCGCACGCCATTATATAGAGCATAGTAGTTTTCTTTTTGCGCAGAAGGAAAGCGGGAAACCTATAATTATTAGCCACAAACACCACCATCACAACTCGCACCAATCCATCCGGCATCCGCACGCCATCATACAGAGCAGGCACAGCCGCCTCTTTGTCCCCGAAAACCTCCGTCCACGTCTCAGCTGTCGCATTGGCCTCAGGGGCATACATCCACGCGTAGAACACGTGGCCGTTGGCATGCGCAACGCGCCGGTATGGCATGTTGCGTGACATTGACTGTGTTAGAAAGCAAAGAAATTCATGGGGGTGAATGATAAGCTTGTAGGCTAGTAGATATTTTGCAGTTGTGGTGTGGAGGCCTATTGTTGGCATACGGTTTGCAATGTATTACTTGGCACCTAGATTGCGCTGGTACAGCACAATACACAGTGTTGGGACGTAAGCAAGAACGGTGTGATGCAAGTGAGCGCACGCGACTTGTGTTTCACTCAAGATCTAGCTTATATTTACAAAAGCACGGAATCGTCTATTTTTAAAGCATGCAAGGTGCCTTCAAAGGAGGTAATTACACGTGGAGGCCTACACACTCACATTTTACACCCTGTCTAAGACCGCAGCCAAATCATACTGTTCCAGTTGCTGGGCATTTACAGAACCTACGATGAACGCAATAAGCAAAAGCACTTTCATGGTGCTCGTTCTTATAACATAAAGAATCCAGCGGAAATTTACCGGCACCCACCTCAACAAAATCTACAAAGTCCAAAGGGTCCTTGGCTGTCATGGCCTCGTGCTGGCCTCTGGGGGGATTTTTGTTGGCAAACATGCCGAAGAACATCTCCTTGAGCAGCAGCTGGTGCAGCAAGCACAGTGTGGAGAAGGTGCGCATCTTGCACACGAACTTGCCAATGGGGCCCTGAGGAGTGAGCGCAATGACCTACGAGGTGCAGGGGTAGGGGGGTGGTTGGTCAACCAGGAGATCTGCTGAGCACAGAATTTAGGAATGATCTGACCACTCTGTTCTTTGCATTAAGGCAGGCTTAAACTAAGGCAGGCTTAAAAGATGCATTTGAAATGCCGGAAGAGTCTAAACCATGGCGTTATCTTATTTTCGCTTTACCTTGCTTCCCTGGCCCTCGCTTCCAAACCCCAAGATCGTCTGCGTCTTTCCAGCCCTTCCTTTCACGCGCACTTTCATGTATTGCGCTTTGGCCTTCCAAACTTGAGACTTTTGCTTGCCAATCATTAGATCAATAATCCGAGCTTAAAGGAGAAGAGAGGCGACCTTTGACATCAAAAACGGGCTGCATCAGATTTGCTGCACTCATTTCTCCCGCACGTAGCAAAAGTAACCTCACCAAGCACTTCCACAGTATTCAACAGGATCTGATCAATCATCACCAAACTTTGATCAGAAGTCCCAGATCTGGATCTCACCTGCACCGTGATCTGATCTGCTAAAATGAACTGGTCAACCCGCTTGTTGACCTGCCAGTCCTCGAACAGGATGCCCAGCAGGTTCTGCAGGCCGCTGTGCTTGTCCAGGTCTTTGATGCCGTCAAACAGCTCCTTGATGCTGCCTGTGCGGCCGTGCAGCACTGTGAGATCGTCGGAGCGGAAATGGCGCTTGAGCTGCGTGAAGTCGTCGAAAACGCGGCGTCGAAGCTCGCTTTCGGAGAAGGGCGTCTGCTCGTACAGGGCCGCGAGCATGAGGCACACCGACAGCAGGCACTCCTCGGTCGTGGCGTCGGGCTCGTCCTCATTGCTCGACCGGTCGATGTGCACCTTGTGGTGAGGGGGCTTGTCCGTGTCCTCGAACTGCTGCAGCTGCGGGCTGCCGGACTTGCTGGTCGTGAAGGCATCGTTGCCGTTGGCGGGGGGAGGAGCTGCTGCAGCGCTGGAGCGAGTGCTCTTCTGGTCCTGTGCTGCTGCGGGGGACCCCGCCCTGTACGATGCTCCTTCTGGTTGTTGCTGCTCCTGCTCCTGCTGCTGCTCCTGCTGCTGCTGTTGTTGTTGTAGTACCGGAGCTGCTGCTGGTGCTGCTGAGGGAGAGGGAGGGAAGGAGTGATGGCCGGTTTGGGCTCCTCTGCCCTCCTGCTCCTGCTCCTGCCCTCGAGCCCTCCCTTCCTCCTTTCCCCCCACCACCCGCCCCACCATCTCCGCCACCGTGTTATCCTGCTGCACAAGCACGTCCCTCATGGCCAGCGCCCGGGCCAGGATGCGGGCCTGCTCCCCTGCCACACTGAGGCGGGCATCCTGGATGGGGGTCTCAACCATGGCTGTGTACAGAGCATCTGCCTGGGCCCTGCAGGCCTGGATGGCCGCTGACTCCTCCCAGCACGCCTCGACACGGCCCTGGTACTCGTTGTAGAGGCTCTGGAAGGAACGGGGCTGCGTGGGAGGGGAAGGGAGGGAAAGGGGAAGAGAGGTGTTTTATGGGTGTGGAGTGACCAAAACTCGGAACAGACCTTCCTTTCTTCCTCCCCCTTTCCTTTTCTCGCCCTTATACTACTACACACAACAACGCAGGGGAGCAGGGGCTGCAGGGTCAGCCAGAATATGGCTGTCCTAGGCAAACAATTACCCCAAAAGGTGCCAAGTTCTTGTCTGGCAAGACTTGCCTTTGGCTGCCACGCCAGCTTTTTCCTCTTGCTCTTCCCGCCTTCTGCCTTAGCATCCCCGTGGTTAGCGGCGTGCCCAGTTGAGGGGGGGGGGAAGAAGCCCTGGTCTCCCCCCAAGTCATGAGCTTTCCCAGCCTGCCAGTCCAAATCCAATTCCGCAGATCCCCATACTGGATTTCTCTTCTTCATATTGATTCACACTGGCTTACTGTGTGGAAATCAATATGCAGGATTTCCCCAAAAGGGAGGAGCTTCCTGCCTATACCTTTTACCCATTCTCCTTTTATTTCCATTGCACACAATGTGCTAGAGTACACACCTTCAGAGCAACTTGTTAGGGTTTTCAAAGCACTTTTTCTCAGGAGGCCATGGCACCGACCCCTTCCTTCAGCACGCTCCTGCAAGCGCTGCAAGAGGAGGGCAGCAGTGAGGGCATTGCTCCTGCCCTCATTCAATGTGGGGCGGACGGAGGGGCCGTGTCACGGGCCACCCTGCACCTGGCCATCTCTGACATGGCAGGCCGTTTGAGGGAGGCAGGCGTCAAGCCAGGAGATACTGTGTCCCTGGCTTTCGAGAACTCTGTGAGTATGAGGTTAATCGCGCGCACACACACACACACACACACACACACACACACACATACACACACACACACAAACACACACACACGCACACAAACACACACACACGCACACACACAAGCACACACACACACAAGCACACACACACATACACAGACACGCACACACACAGAAACGCACAACCTCACACACACACACGCACACACATACACAAACACATGCGCGCACACACCCACAAACACATATAACACACACACGCATGTAAACCACGCACATATCCACGTTCACATAAACACACACACACACACACATATACACACACACATGCACACACACTCACCGGCATGGCACGCACATGTTGCCACACACGATATAGTTTCTGCCATCTTTGCCCCTGATCATCTCCTCAAACACCACCATCACCCTCATAAACCCTAGCAGCGTGCTGTGACCCTTTTTGCAGGTGGACTTTGTCGTCGCCTTCCTGGCAGTGACCTACGCCCGAGCCATCGCAGCACCCCTCAACTCCGCGTACAAGGCGGAGGAGCACGCGTTCTACCTGGAGGATAGTTCCTCCAAATTACTGCTGTTACCTGCCCAAGGCCTTCCAGCCGCCCAGCAGGCAGCCCTCAAGCTCGGCGTGCCAGTGGCTACTGTACAAGTCACCTTGAGCAGAAACGGAGGTGAGAGAGCCCCTGTTATATCAGCTGTTGGTACAGCCAAGTCGGCAGGTGCGCGACCCAAGTTTGTTTACCCCTGTTCCGACCTTCTCCCCTCTCAAACGCAGGAGTGCCCAGTGTGCTGGTCAAGCCTGTTCAGGTCCTTTCACAGTTCCCTGCTCAAGGCCAGCGGCGTGTGTCGGATGCACCGCAGCCCCAGGATGTAGCGCTGTTCCTGCACACCAGCGGCACCACAGGGAGGCCCAAGGTGTGTGTTATACCTGTGTATGTTTATATACGTGCGCATGAGTGCGTGCATTTATGTGGGATTATGCGCTCTTTGAATTTGTTTGACCCTTCTACAGTAATTACACAGATTGGTTTAATACGTGCTCAAGCCAATTTGGTGGAGCGTTTTGAGGCAAGACGTACCATCAGGTATACAAAAGGACCCACTATGAAATAAAAAACGTGCCCCGTCAAGTGTCCAAATGGACAAACCAGTTTAACAGAGGTGGTCATCTGAGGCCCCAAACAGGGGTACTTTATTATTGTGGCTAGAGTACTTGCGCCGGAACTGGCTATTTTCAAGCTTAGGACCCAGAGGTAGGGCTGCTGATAACACCTGAGCTTGAAACTAGCCAGTTCCGGCGCATACGTCTAATTGCCCACAGCGTGAACCCTATTTTTCACCACCATTCTCTCATATCTCACCACCCACTGACCTGATCTGTGTCATTTTTATATGAATCGTCTACATTCAGTAAAGAATATTATTGCAACAAAAATGGGGCAAAACGGAGCAGTACTTGGCCAGATTCCCTAAAAAAGGCAAAAGAGGTGCCAAAAAGGGTGGAAAACCAAGTTCCACCAAATCTGGTTTTCAACATATTAAATGACTCCTTTTTATGTAAAAGGTACTCTTGTCGTGTTTTGAGGTGAAAAGAATCCCTGGTTAGGGTGCTATGGCCCAAAACGTGATATCTCAATGCCAAGGTTTGAATTGAGATTCTGCCCAGGCCATTGGGGAGGGCTATTTTGCCCTATACTTTGTGAACCATCTAGTTATATTGTTTGAACATGGTTTGCATCAAAAAAGTCACATTCCAGGACTTTTGCTCAGATGACCCCCTCTGCCAGTTTAATACTTCAAACGACACCTGTAATCAGTGATGTGCTTATACGCTGTATCTCCAATTTCAGACCGTATATACGGTACGGTTACGGTACGGTACGGGAAATCGGTCGACCGTACAAGCTTGCATGGCCACCCGTTTTGAGGCGCGTGCCCGCCCGCCACTCGAAATTTTCGTCCCAACAACTATCATTATATTATACTTATAATCAAGGAATGAAACAAAGATGAATAGAGTCCCAACACAAAAGAGGCAAAGGCAGGCTTTGGGGGAGGCCAGCCTGCCTGACCCCCAAAGCCTGCTGAGGGCCCCTGCATACCCCCCTGCAGCAGGCCTTCAAGTGGCCAGATTTAGAAGCAGGCAAGGGTTAGGAAGAATGCCTGGGTGTGGGAGCAGTTTGACAAGCGTCCAGTTCCAGCAGCAGGAGCAGCAGCAGCAGGGGGTGACCAGGAAATGGCAGAGGAAGAAGAGGCTGCAGCAGCCCCAGCTCCAGCAGCAGCAGCAGCAGCAGCAGCAGCAGCAGCAGCAGCAGCAGTGATGGAGGTTAAGTATGCATGCAAGCACTGCCCCAACGTGAGGTCAGCGCACGAGGCCCGCATGAAGGAGCACCTGCTGAACATCAAGATTTGTGGCTTCCTATCCTCTACAGCAGCAGCTGAGTGCCCAGCAAAAGAGGTGCAGAGCAAACTCAAGTCCCTGAGGCAGAGCAGCAGCAGCACCACCCAACATCAGGGCAGTTTTCCATTTTTTGACTGAGGCTTTCAAAGTTTGGACCGTACCGTACGCCGTACCGTATTTTACCGTATATACGGTCTAAAACCGTATAAATACGGCTGTACGCCGTATTTCCGTACCGTACCGTATAACCGCACACCGTACCGTACACCGTAGTGGCACATCACTGCCTGTAATGCACGCAGGGTGTGCCTCTCAGTCATGTCAACCTAGCCTCCTCCCTTGCCAATATCATTGCCACCTACGATCTGACGTCCAAGGACAGGAGCTACTTGGTCATGCCCCTCTTCCATGTGCATGGACTTATGGCAGGTGAGATGGACTTGGGGTGGGTTGGATTTGAATAGGTAAACATGCTCGCTACTAGTTGTACATGTATGTGCACGGATGATGCAAACGCAAAAGCACACACCGTCGCATGCATATGCTAGGCGCACACCGCTCAACATCCATCAGTCACACGCGTACACAGATGCCCTCAGCAGTCCAAGGAAACAAATCATGCACAGTTCAATCGAGTCCTGAACACAGTCAATCATGCTCTGGACAATTAGTGAACCCTTGTCTATATGAGCTAGCACGCTGTAACACACTTTTGGGAACACTGCCCTGTCTGGCGACGCCGGCACAGCCCACTTAGCCCTTGTCGGGACATGCTGGCAAGTAGCTTTGCGTATGTAAGTTTGAAGCTGCTTGCGTATTGCAGGAGGAGCTCCTATACCATAGAGCAATTTAAATCACGTACGCACAAACACACACACATGCACAAACACGTACACACACGCACACATACATGCACACGCACAAACACACATACACAATCATACTTACACTCACAGGTCTGTTGGCGCCCCTTGCGGCCGGAGCTGCGATCATCTTCCCAGCTGCTGGACGCTTCACGGCATCCACTTTCTGGCAGGACTGCTGCACACACAGAGCCACCTTTTACACCGCGGTGCCTACGATCCATCAGGTAGGCAGCTAACTACTAGGTGCTGATCAGGAGATCGGCCTACTCAAGAATGCCTACGATCCATCAGGTAGGCAGCTGACTACTAGGTGCTGATCAGGAGATTGGCCTACTCTAAAAATTAGGTAGCTGACCCACCAGGAGCTAGAGTCAGCTGGCTGGAATTCACCTTCCTCTAGGCACAGGTCATGCGTTAGGCTTGCTTGGTGTGCACCACGTTTAAGCTTGGCTGCGCTCCTCCTGCGTCATCTTTGTTTTGCACCAGCTTAGGCGTTTTACAACAGATGCACACTGTGTGTTTATTTTTTGACGATGTTGAGTGAGAGGAAGCTGCTACCTCATTGAGCTTTAGTGCAGTCAAACAACGAGTCTCACACGCATGAGCCTTGACTTCATTTACAACGCAAATTTCGTGTTATCCCCTCCTCTGGGATTTGGAACCCACATTCCAGGACTAAGCATCACGTGTCCCCTGGTATTATGTGCCATCTAAGAAACATCACCCCTCCCCCCTATTGCTCCCATTGCTCCAAGCAGGTCCTGTTAGCGCGTGCTGCTGCTGACTACCCTAGTGCCTCACCCCCCCCCCTCCGCTTCATCCGCTCCTGCTCTTCAGCTCTGGCACCTGCCACACTAGAGAAACTGGAGAACACGTTTAAGGTGAGTTTAGGTCGGGATGCGTTTGAGGCATTGTGTGCAAGTGTGTGTGTGCGTATGTGTGTGTGCGTGCGTGCGTGCGTGAGTGTGCATGTGTATGCGTGAATGTGTGTGTGCGTGTGTGTGTGTGTGTGAGTATGTGTGTGTGCATGTGCATTTGTGTGTATGTGTGTGTGTTTGTGTCCGTGTGCGTGTGCGCATGTGCATGCGCGTATGCATGAGCGTGCGTTTAAACGAGACTTAACAGACGGCCAGTGCAATAATATGTTCCGGCTGTGCCACTGCTCAGCGCCTGTCTAGCCATCAGCTATCGTTGTTAGATGAATATCGCAAGAAGAAACCAATTTATGCTAATTTTCACCAGAAAGAGGGTCTGCTTTGATGCCTATGATTTGCAAGCCTTGAGAGCTGTGTCGTGCTGAAAGAGATCTAGTATTTTAAGTGCTGAGGTAGCACCATTCAAAGGGAGTGCATCTGGCAAACCCCTCATGTCTAGTACGCAGAAACTCTCATAATTGGTACGGCCCCTCATGTATTAAGGCAACACCTCCTCTCCCTGGTGCAGATCCGTGGCCGATGCACTCGTAAATTAAAGGGCTAAAGACTTTTTGATCCCTCATTTTAACAGCTCCTCCTGGCGTGCCTCCCTCTCCCCACAGGTGCCTGTGCTGGAGGCATACGCTATGACAGAGGCATCGCACCAGATGTGCTCCAACCCGCTGCCATCCGTTGGGCCCCGTAAGCCAGGCACAGTGGGTACCGCTCAGGGGGGCGTGAAAGTGGCCATCCTGGACCTGCAGAACAGGTGGGTGAGATTGATGCTGCTGTTGCTGTTGGTGTTACAAATGGCTGTCTTGACCTGTTGTTGTACAGGTGGGTGCAATCGGTCGTGCACTTGCCCTCTGCTGTTCAAAAGCAGTCGACTGCTCTGTACTCATGGTGATCTCTTGAGGGCAGGGGTGGCTTAGCGTCTAGTAGTGAAACTTGGCCATTCTGGACAGGGGGGTTAGCGGATGGTGGTGTTTTGCCCTGCCCTTAAATGAGTGCGTGCCCTGGAGGGCAGGGGTGCTTGAGCCCTTTGCTATTTTATAAAGGCAGAAGGTGCCCTGGATGCACAGAGGCTGGTGGTGTTCACGGCTGTAGCGATCCTGGAACCAAGTTATGTTTGAGGGTGGAGATGTAATATGACGGTGGAGTTCTTCAATTGGCAGACCTGTCGAACACTGTGGTTTGCTTATCGAGGGAGCCTTTGGGGTTGAAAGTTCGTTTTCGTTTGCTGAGCAGGCAAGGGGTGCAACGTAACGCTCAAGCAGAAACACCCAAGCAAAACCGCTTGAGCAGAACAACAGAGGACTTGTGTACTTTGTGTCTGCTGAACAGGCAAGGGTTGAACGTAAAGCTTAATGCAGGACAGTCAGAAACTACACAGCTTACAGGTTCCTTGTGCAAAGGCACAAACTCCATAGGCCTATATAGGCTCCCAGTGCAAAGGCAGGAGGTTAATTGAGCAAAGTAGGAGGTGGCGACCATCCACTCTTATGCAGCAACATGCTGATTGCTCCTTCCTATTAAAGCTGGAGGTGGGAGGGTTAAAAACTGGTGCATAGCCCTTTTTGTGTGCCATCCAGGCATGTCCTCAGATGACTCAAGAGTTAAATTGCCACCTTGCACTCAATTGGCTTTATTGTAGCATGTGTGACATCGCGACATCGCATCTGTGCAGGACCTCATTGTTTCTTTCTTCTTCTTAGCAGCAGCATACGACAGCAGCAGCTGGGGTTTGCTGCTATGCACAATTTGCATGTGATATCAATGTGTGCTGTGCTACAAGGGTGTGCTTAGCTGTGGGGCTATATGCATCCTGCATCCTGCATCAAACACGTCAAACTTGTAAAGGAAACTTTACTACCCTTCATCCGGTACAAGCATTAGAGGTTTGCAGTTCGAATGTCTGAACAATACCGATGAAAGCTTTGGCATTGGTTGGCACTAATGTACTGATTTACACATATCGCGGAGGCCTCTAATTGGCTCAGCTGCTGGATGTTAAAATGCCCAAATAAACATTGATCAAGCTTCAACACTGCTTTGCAAACGCATGCTTGCAGGCTGCAGAGCCCTGGGGTTATAGGGGAGGTATGTGTGCGAGGCCCCAACGTGACGTCAGGCTACCTCAACAACCCCAAAGCAAACGAAGAAGCCTTTGCAGGTGTGTTGTATTGCTTGAGTGCACACACTCATATACTGTGTGCAAGTGTGGAATCGTGTACAAGGGACGTGTGCATACACTACAAGTTATGATCTTTACTTTAGCACATGTTTTGCTCATGCATATAACAGGTTGTCTAGGTTGCGTGTTAATAGTATGTTTGTCTCATCATGTCACTCCTTTTAATTTACAAGCATCTTAAACACCATCAAGTGTACCCGGTGACCAAAACAGCAGCGTAAAATTGACGTGCAGCTCGACAATCAGTGTCTTGTGTTAACTTAGGCTTGCCGTCTGGTAAACGCTCCCTGGTAATTTGAAGTTTAAGTGTTGTTTGCTGCAGTCAAGGGAAGCTTCTTGCTGGCAAGCTTGCAAAAGCTTGGTATGCTCGTCCAGCCCATCGCTACTAGCAAAGGCTCTGTCGTAACTTCAATGGCACTGTGTGTATGTGTGTGTGCCTGTGCAGGCGGATGGTTCCATACGGGGGACCAAGGATTTTTGGACGAGCAGGGGTACGTTACGCTCACAGGACGCCTCAAAGAGCTGATCAACCGGGGGGGTGAGAAAGTGTCACCCTTAGAGGTAAGCAAGCAAGAGTGTGAGGGGGCAAGAAAGTGTCACCCTTAAGAGGTAAGCAAGCAAGAGTGTGAGTTTGTGTGTGATGTTAAGGCCTACCTGAACGCTTCAATACACACACAATAACTAACATTCATGTCTCTCTTCAAAGTCAAAGGCTTCAAATTTGAGAGGCTTTTCGGTGTGCTAGTTTCCTTTGCACGGCAGACTGCCCTACAGTTGCACACTGCAATTGCCGAGCCCTTTTGTCTTTCTACCTTCTTCCATGCAATGCCTTCTAGGTGGATGTTGCCCTGCTGTCGCACCCTGCTGTGGCTGTGCCCTCTTATAAAACGTAGTGTAATCCTCTTGACACCTGCAAGCTTTCCCCACAACGGCTCGCAAAACCGGATGCTACCTTAGCTGTGCCCTCCATTACTAACTTTAGCATACTCATATTGACCCCCTGTTGCTTTCCCCACAACTGCTTGCAAAGGTGGATGCTGCCCTGCTGTCGCACCCTGCTGTGGCTGAGGCCGTGTCCTTTGGAGCCCCTGATGAAAAATACGGGGAGGTGGTGGCTGCGGCTGTGGTGCTCCGGCCAGGTGAGCTCTCAGGCTTGGTCACGAAAGTGTTCTGGCTTGCTTGTGTGCGTCTACATGGCTTTCGACAATTACAAACCCTACTCTGCAGGATGCGAGTAGCGAGTGTTGACTTACTGTAATCGTGCCACCTTTTTTGGGTTAGTGAGGATGTGTGCACTATGGTACACAGGGAACCCATAATGTATACATGCTGATGCCCTCACCATCTCCACCCTGTGGGTATGGAGCACCTGGATGATGCATGCCCGAGTTTCTTGTGCTTTGCAAGGGATTTAATGGAGCATTGATAGATAGATATATCGATAGATGGATGGATGGATGGATGGATAGATAGATAGATAGATAGATAGATAGATAGATGGATGGATGGATGGATGGATGGATGGATGGATGGATGGATGGATGGATGGATGGATGGATGGATGGATGGATGGATGGATGGATGGATGGATGGATGGATGGAGGGATGGATGGATGGATGGATGGATGGATGGGTGGATG